>Ga0123336_10003199_pt1 | contig 13856 bp, 8 predicted proteins | sample SSSSmetaG_FD_96466 | JGI IMG/M metagenome (GOLD analysis project Ga0123336, IMG submission 96466) | Glacier valley bacterial and archeal communities from Borup Fiord, Nunavut, Canada, to study Microbial Dark Matter (Phase II) - ​SSSS metaG | ecosystem: Environmental > Aquatic > Freshwater > Ice... | reverse complement strand
CCCTGGCCAGCCACGCGCCCGGCGCCCCACAGCGGCCCGGCGGCGGCGTTGGCGCCGCCCACCGACGCCGCGAAGTCCCGCGTGGCCTGCCGGTTCAGCGCGAAGCTGAACGGCAGCGCCGCGCCGCGCGTGCTGATGCGCCCTTCGACCAGCAGCGTGTAGGTGCCATTCAACGCCAGGGCGATGTCGGCGTGGTCGCTGAAGTCCAGCGGCCCCACCACCTGCCGGCCCAGCGGGTCGATCAGCCGGATGCTGCTGTTGTAACTGTAGTCAGTGGGCGCAACGAGGGCATCGAACAGCAGCTTATCACCCGCCGTGCCGGTGAACTGGTAGGCCTGCGTGCCGAACCCTGCCGCCAGCACGCCGCTGACCGTGGCGTCCAGCGCCATCGGCACCGCCGCATCCAGGTCCAGCAGGCGGAAGGCGAAGTTGCCGGATTGGCGGGTGCCGCCGGATATGACGGCCGTGTAGCTGCCGGCGCCCAGGCTCAGCACCGGGTTGGTGCCGCCCAGCTCGAAGCTGTCGGTGTTGCGAAGCACCCGGGTCAGGCTGAAGCCGCCCGGGCCGGCCAGCGTCAGGCTGTAGGCGCTGTCGGTGTCCAGCCCGTCGATCACGATGCGCTTGCTGGCGGCCAAGGTGAACGTGTAGGTCGCGGTGCCGGACGCGGCGTCGATCCGGCCCTCGACCACGTTGGACAGGCCGTCGAAGCCGTGCACGACCGTCCCGGTGGCAGCCGATCCCTTGGCGGCCACCGTCGCCGCGCCGCTGGCCTCGTCGAGCGGCAGATAGAGCGACAGCCCGGCCTCGGTCCCCGTCAGCGCCGTCCCGGTGCTGGCGGCGATCTGCGCGGCGGTGCGGGCCGTGGACCACAGCCGCACGTCGTCGATCAGCCCCTCGAACGGGGCGTGCTGGGACTGGCCCAACGGCAGGTCGGCGCCGATCACCAGGGGCCTCGTGCTGGCCGCCGGCGTGAACGCGCCGTAGTCGAACTGCGCGGACTGCACGCCGTTCAGGAAGATCGTCAGCTTGCCGGCAACTGGGTCGGCCACCGCCGCAACGTGCGTCCAGGCGTTCAGCGGCACGCTGCCGCTGGGCGTGAAGCCTCCATAGTTGTGTTGCGGGTCGGTCAGGGAGAACAGGATGCGCCCGTTCGAGTCCAGCCACAGCGAGTAGGAGCGGGACGGGCCGCCGTCGCCCTTCCAGATGATCGGCATGTAGCTGTCGGCGAAGCGGTCCGGGTTGATCCAGGCCTCGATGGTGAAGGCGCCGCCCAGCTCGACCGCCGGGCTGGCGGGCACCTCGATGCGGTCCTGCCCGGTGAAGGCCAGCGCCGTGCCGACCTGCCCGGGGCGGGAGAACGGGCCGACCGGGCTGGACAGCCCCGCCAGCGGGATCGTCACCTGCGGCACCGTGCTGAGCAGCACCGTGAACGGGTCGGTGGCGGCGGTATCGTAGATGCGGCCTTCGACGATCAGGGTATAGCGGCCGGTGTAGGCGGCCGTGATCTGCCGGGTGCCCAAGCCCTCCGGCCCGAACACCTGGCGGCCATAGGGGTCCAGCAGCCGAAGCGCGGCGTAGCCGTTCTTGTCCGTCGTGGTCAGCGAAAGCTGGTCCTTCGCCGTCGCGTCGAAGGTATAGACCGTCGTCGCCTGGGCCGGGGTCTCCGCCGCGGACACCTTCGTCCCGCGCACGAGCGCGGTGGCCGCGGTCAGGTCCAGCAGCCGGAAGTCGTAGGCGGCGGCGGCGCTGGCGCTGCTGCTGAACGTCAGCGTGTAGGACCCGGACGCCAGCGCCAGCACAGGGCTGGTGCCGCCCAGCTCGTAGCTGTCCGAATATGCCGCGTTGCGGGACAGCGAGTAGCCGTCCGGCCCGGTCAGCGTCCAGGTCAGCGACGCGTTGCCAGACAGGGTGTCGAACAGCAGTTGCGACGGCGTGGCGAGGGTGAAGCCGTAGCGGGCGATGGCGGAGCTGTTGGCGAGCGTGCCGGTCGTGCGGGCGCCCGCCGCCAGTGCGGCGGGCGCCGGGTCGATGTATGCCGTCAGGCTGTAGGGAACGCTCGGCTGCGGGCTGTAATAGTAATAGTGCTGGCCCTCGAACAGGATGGTGTACGTGCCCGTCGCCGGGATGGCGAACAGGGCGGGGTTGCCGCCGTAGCTCTTGGCGGGCAGCAGCGGCTTGCCCGCCGCGTCCAGCACCAGGATGCGGTCGGCGGCGCTGTAGCTGGAGCTGGACAGGATGCGGAGTTGCGTGCCCGCCGCGGCGTCCACCTTGTAGGCGGCAACGGCCAGGTCGGGCGTCAGCGTGCCATTCACCGCCGTGCCGGGCGTCAGCACCGTGGCGCCCGCCATGTCGTACAGCGCGAACGAGAACGCCGGCGCTCCGGTGGCGCTGTTGGACGAGATGGCGACCGTGTAGGCGCCGGCGGCCAGCGTCGTCACCGGGTTGCCCAGGCCGAGGTCCTGCGTGGCGTTCAGGTTGCGCTTCAGGATGGCCCCGTTCGGGCCGATCAGGGTCAGGTCGGCCGCGCTGTCCGAGGTGTAGGAGCTGAGCACCACGTCCGTGGCGGCGGCGAGCGTGAAGGTGTAGCGGCTGACGGTGCCAGGCGCGGCCAGCATCCCGGTGACGGCGGCGCCCAGCGTCAGCGCCTGCGGCGCCGGGTCGGCCACGGGCCGCACCGCCAGGGTGAAGCTGCTGGCCGAGGACTGGTAGTACTGCCCTTCGACCAGCACGGCATAGCGGCCGGCCGCCTCGGGCGTGATGGTGTAGGTGCCATTGTAGCTCGGGGCCACGACCTGGTGGCCGAAGGGGTCGATCACCCGCAGCGTGCTGTTGCCGTCGCCGCCGAAGGCCAGGGCCAGCTTGCCCCCTGCCGTCGCGTCGAAGGCATAGACGGCGGTGGCGTTGCCGGGGTTGAGGGTGCCGTTGGCGGTGGTGCCGTCCCCAGCCAGCACCGCCACGGGCGCCTGCAGGTCGCGCAGGACGAAGGCGTAGTCGCCGGTGCGGTAGGATGCGGCCTGGACCCGGATGCGGTAGGTGCCGGCCACCGACAGGTCGATCTCCACCGGGTCGGTGCGATAGACGCCTTCCTGGTAGAACTCGCGCGACGTGACCTCGGTGCCGCGCGGGCCGTCCAGGGTCCAGGTCAGGCCGCCGTTGGCGAACTGCCCGTCAAACACGTAGCGGCTGCCGGCTGGGGCGGTGAACATGTAGTCCGCCGTGTCCCCGCCCTTGGCGACGGTGCCCGTCACCCGGGTCCCGGGCGTGAACGCGGTCCCGGTCAGCGCCACCGGCGGCGTGTTGCTGTCCAGGTTCAGCGTGAAATCGACGGCGGTGCTGCCGGTGGTGCCAAGCCCGCCTTCGATCAGCAGGAAGTAGGTGCCCGCCACCGGCAACGCGACGGCAGAGGCGTCCGTGAAGTAACCCGGCCCCGACACAGCATGGCCGTAAGGGTCGAGCAGCCGGTAGTACGTCTGGTAGTTGCCAGCCTTGACCGACAAGGACACGTTGTCGCCCGCCGACGCGGCAAAGCTGTAGATGCGCGTGGACGCGGCGGGGTTCACGGTGTCCGTGACCTCCTGCCCCAGTGCGATGGCGGTGGCGGCGCCGGCATCCAGCAGGTTGAAGCTGAACGCGCCGGTCGAGACCGACCCGCCGCGCACCGTCAGCGTGTAGTCCCCGGCCGCCAGGTCCAGCAGCGGCGAGCCTGCCAGGCTGTAGCTGTCCGACTGCTGCAACGGCCGGTCCCGCACCTCGGTCCCGCGCGGGCCGGTCAGCGTCCAGCTCAGGTTGGCGTCGCTGGCCAGGGTGTCGAACACCACCCGGCCCGGCGACGCCAGGCTGAAGGTGTAGGCCGCCGCTTGCCCCGGCAGGGCGACGCTGCCGGACACGGGGGTGCCGGGTTGCAGCGCCGCAGTCACGGTCGTCTGTGGCACCATGCGCAGCGAGTAGGTCGCCGCCGCTGTCGTTGCCACGTCCCCGGCCAGCGCCAGGGTGTAGGTGCCGGTGGTGTCCGCGGTGATGCCGGTGTGGTTCGCCAACGCCTCCGGCCCGAACACCAGCAGGCCCGTCGGCGAGTATAGCCGCGCCGTGATGGTCCCGGACGTGGCCGCGACGGCCAGCGCATAGGTCTGCCCGGCCGTCAGCGTGAAGCCGGCCAGCGCCGTCGCCGTGCCGGGCAGCCGCGTCAGCGTGGCGTCGTGCCCGTTGCCGCTGCTGTCGGCGAGCACCAGACCGGACGCCTCGTTGAAGTGGTAGTTGGCCACCAGCCCGGCCTGGGGCACGCCCTCCAGCGGGGCATTGGCGGCGGTGGTCGCGGCGTCGCGCGCGTTGTCCCACACCCGTATCTCGTCCAGCGCGCCGCGCCAGACGTAGTTGCCCGTCGCATCTCCGGCGCCGATGGCCGGCCCGCCCGTCCCGTAGGCGATGGCCGGCGCGTCGGCGTGCGCGACCTCCTGCCCGTTCACCAGCAGGCGCAGCGTGGCGCCGTCGAAGGTGCCGGCGACATGCGTCCAGGTGTCGGCCCGCAGCGTGGCGGGAGCGTCCACCGTGACGGCGCCTGCCTGCGCGTGCAGCTTGCCGTCGTCGCCGACGAACAGCGCCCAGCCATCGCCGCCGTTCAGCCCGCCCTGGCGGATGATGTCGGCGCGCCCGCCGGCGGTTGGGTCGCGGTTGACCCAGGCCTCGACCGTGAAGGACGCCGGGCGCAGCGCCGGGTCGGCCGGCACGGTGGCGTTCACCTGCGCGTCGCCGAAGCTGACGGCCCGGCTGATGGTTCCCGTCAGGGGCGCGCCCGGCACGGTGTGCAGGCCCTGCGCGGCATAGCCGGCATCGCCCAGGGACCCCGTGACCACGTCACTCAGCGGCGCTGCGGGTGCGGCAGCCAGGTCCAGCAGGCGGAACCCGTACAGCCCCTTGGCGCTGCCGGTGCCCGACACCGTGAGCGTGTAGCTGCCGGCTGCCAGCGCGATCCCGTCATCCCCGCCGATGCGCGCGCCGTCTGACTGCGCGAAAGTGCGGGTCGCCAGCGTGCCCTTGGACCCGGACAGGGTCCATTGCAGGTCGCCCCGGTTGGCCAGGCTGTCGAACAGCACCTTGGTGGGCTGCGCCAGGGTGAAGCTGTATTCGTCGGTGTGGCCCGGCGTCGCCAGCGCGCCGGATGTGGTGGCGCCCAGGGTCAGCGCCGCCGTGCTTTTCGTGACCGGCTGCACCGTGAAGCTGTAATCGGCCGCTGCCGTCTGGCCGACGTTGCCCTCGATCATCAGGGTGTAGGTGCCGGTGCGCGTCAGCTGGGTGGGACCCACGTCCTGCGCCAGGCCGTTCGGCCCGAACACGACGGTCCCCTCCGGCCCGATCACCCGCCAGCTCGTGGACTGGCTGCCCAGCGCCGTGCTGTCGAAGAACACGGTGTCGCCGGCGGTGGCGTTGAACTTGTAGAGGTCGGTCTCGTTGCCCGGCGACAGCTGCCCGTCCACCTGCTGCCCGACCGACACCGGGGCCGCATTGGCGAGGTCGAGCAGGTGGAAGTCATAGGCGCCCGTCGTGGCGCCGTTGGCGGACACGCTGAGCGTGTAGTCGCCGGGGATCAGGCTGATCGCGGCGCGCCCGCCCAGGTTGGCAGCGTCCGCGCCATTGAACGGGCGGGCCGCCACCTCGGTCCCGCGCGGCCCGTCCAGCGTCCAGTTGATGTTGCCGTTCGCAGTCTGGCTGTCGAAGTAGATGTCATGGGCCGCTGGGCCGGTGACGCTGAAGCTGTACTTGGCGGTCTGCCCTGGCACGTCCAGCGACCCGTGGACCGGCAGCAGGTCGGCGGACATGAGCACCCGCGGCTCAAGCGTCTCGAACTCGAACCGCCGTGACAACACCGTTCCAGCTGCCAACCCCTTGCGTGACAGACGACGGCTGACTGTCGGCGCGGAGGGGAGCGGAAGGGGGCCGGAAGGCTGACCAACGTCCATGTTGCACGCCTAAGCTAGCCCAGACAGGGACATCCGACCGGGACCTGTAGAATCCTTAGCGTGTCAACGCCGGAGGCGCAACGGTGTGGATCACGAATCAATAATTTTGTTAATCGTATTTTTATAGTTGACCACTTGCTAACGTCCCCCGCGCGCCCGCTGTCGCGCAGCATGATGCACGCTCACGGTCCGGATGGATCAACCCGCGGCTTGCGCCCCCACGTTCAACTCAATGCGGCTGCAGGAACACGTCTGCCGGAACATGCGGCCGGCTTGTGGGGCAGGATCGTTTCACAGGCCAGCGGCCTGGGCTGGCAACCCGCTGCGGGTCAACATAGTTAACCACAAACTAGCCGTATTCCTCGGGTTCAAGGGCCTTCGTGGACACGCACAGCACAGAGTTCCCCGTCTCCGCCCCCGAGGCGCTCCGCCGCCTGGTGGACCAGATCCTTGGCGGCGGGGATGCAGTCCTGGCCATTGCGGACGGTGGCGAGGAGGGTTTGCTCGACCAGGCGGCGGAGCGGTTGGGGGCCTTGCGCCTGCGGGTGTTGCGCGCCTCTGCCGCGGCGCCAGGCGGCCTCAGCCTGTCGGGCCTGATGGCGCAGGTCACGGGCCAGCAGGACTTGACGGCCCATGACGACGAGGTGCTGGACCGCGGGTTCCAGGCGCTCACGGTCCCCGGCACCGGCTTTGACGGGGTCGTGCTCATGGTGGGCGACGCCCAGGCGCTGCAACGCACCGCGCTCCGCTACGTGCAATTCGCCTGCCGCGCCGGGTCCGCCCTGCGGCTCGTGCTGGCCGGGGAGCATGCGCCTGACCTGGCGGGCGACGAGGTGTCGCACTTGCGGACCCGGCTTGCCGCCTACCCGGTCATCCCGGTCGCCGGCGGGATGGTCCCCGCCGTGCTGCCCCGGCTGTCCGCACCCGTTGCCGAAGCATCTGCCCGGCCTGCCCTGTCCCGGCCGGCTGCCCTGCTCGCGCCAGCGGCGGCCCGGCCGGGCCGGCACGCCATCTGGGCGGCGGTGGCCGTGGGGATGGCCGGTTCCGCCGCGCTCGGCCTGTGGGTGGGGCGCCAGGGGCGGCCGGCGGCCGATCAGCCGCCGGCATTGGCCATGGTCCAGCCCGCCCCAACCCCCCTGCCGCCGCCGGCCTATGCGGGCGCCGCCGCACCCGGCGCCGCCGCCCTTGCGCCGCCTGACGCTGATCCGGGCGTCCAGCCGCCGACGCCTCAGCCTGCGTCCCCGGCACCCCACCCCACCGCACCGGACGGGGACGCGCCGTCACTGGCCCAGGCCGCCCCGCCGCCACGCCCGGCAACACACCCCCCGGCAACACACCCCAAGGAGCAGGCCGCGGCCCGGCGCTCCCCCAGCCCCGCACCACGCGCGCTTGCACAGGCCCGCCCGCCCGACCTTCGCAACCAGTCGTCCGTGAACTGGGACGCTCCACTTCCCGCGCCCTTGCGGGAGGCGCGTCCCTGGCGGGCGCCGCCCTACCCCTTTTGGGACAGCCCGCCGCGGATGGCCGGCCCGGCCATCGGGACCTTCGCCACCGACGAATACGGCGTGCGGACCTTCCGGTCCGGCCTATAGTCACGCCGCCCCTGGCGTGACCCGTGTGATCCTACACTGCCCAAGGAGTGCAGACATGAAGCGACATCTGGCCGCCCTGGCGTGCATCCTGCTAGCGGCGCCTGCCGCCGCGCAGCCGTTCATCCTGCCGCTGTCGCCGCAACGCAAGGAGGAGCCGCCGCCGCCGCCCTCGCCGGTCCCGGTCGCCCCGCCGCAGGCGGCGCCGTCGGCCCAGCAGGGCGCGGCGACCCCGGCCCCGGCCCCGTCCATGGACACGGACACTGCCAGCCCGGCCAGGCAAGACCCGCCGCCCGCCCGGCGGTAGCGCCGTCCGTCCCTAGATCCAGTGGGCCGGGACCCATACCGGGGCCTGGCCGGACCGGCGCCAATAGCCGTCCTGCCACAGGGAGCCGTGGCCGGCACGGTCCACCCACTCGCCGCGCACCCAGGCGTAGCCCGTCCCGGTCCAGTCGTAATGGCCGGGCTGCCAGATCAGCGTGACGGGGGAGCGCGGGGGCGCAGGCACGTCCTCGGCCAACACCGGGGGCACTGGCGGGTGGTCCGCATAGGGGATGGCGCACCCCTGGCCCAGCATCAGGCAGGCAGCCAACAGGACAGCAGGGCGCAGCACTGGACGAACCATATCGGTTAAAGCACCCGCCAGCCGCCGGGTTCCAAGCCCCTGCTGCTTTCACATGCGTCCCCGCCGCAAACCCGCTACCGTCCCAGCAGCATCCTGGGGGACACGCCCATCTACCAAGCCACCGTTGCCGGCGAGCACCACACCTTCCCGACCCTGGCCGCCTTGCTGGCCCAGGCGTCGCCGCTGCGCAGCGGGGACCAGCTTGCCGGGCTGGCCGCCGAAACGCAGACCCGGCGCGTCGCCGCCCAATGGGCGCTGGCCGACCTGCCGCTGACCGCCTTCCTGTCCGACGCCGTGATCCCGTATGAGGCCGACGAGGTCACCCGCCTGATCCTGGACACGCACGACGCCGCCGCCTTCGCCCCCATTCGGCACCTGACCGTCGGCGGCCTGCGCGACTGGCTGCTATCCGACGAGGCCGATGCGGATGCCCTGGCCGCCCTGGCGCCGGGCCTGACGCCGGAGATGGCGGCAGCCGTCAGCAAGCTGTGCCGCCTGCAGGACCTGATGGTGGTGGCCGCCCGGGTGCGCGTCACCAGCCGCTACCGCACCACCATCGGCCTGCCCGGCCGCATGTCGGTGCGGCTGCAACCGAACCACCCCTCGGACGACCCGCGCGGCATCGCGGCCAGCATCCTCGATGGCCTGCTGCTCGGCTCCGGCGACGCCTGCATCGGCATCAACCCGGCCGCCGACAGCCCGGACCAGACCCACGCCTTGCTGTCCCTGCTGGAGGACATACGCACCAAGCTCGCCATCCCCACCCAAAGCTGCGTCCTGGCGCACGTCACTACGACGCTCGACCTGATCCGCCGCGGCTCCCCGGTCGATCTGGTATTCCAGTCCATCGCGGGGACAGAGGGCGCCAACCGCGCCTTCGGCATCAACCTGGCCCTGTTGGACGAGGCGCATGCCGCCGGGCAATCCCTGGCGCGCGGCACGGTCGGGCAGGACGTGATGTATTTCGAGACGGGCCAGGGCAGTGCCCTATCATCTGGCACGCATCACGGCGTCGATCAGCAAACGCTGGAGGCGCGGGCCTACGCCGTCGCCCGGCGCTACCGCCCGTTGCTGGTCAACAGCGTCGTCGGCTTCATCGGGCCGGAATACCTGTTCGACGGCAAGCAGATCACCCGCGCCGGGCTGGAGGACCATTTCTGCGGTAAGCTGCTCGGCCTGCCAATGGGGTGCGACGTCTGCTACACCAACCATGCCGAGGCCGACGGCGACGACGCCGACACCCTGCTGGCGCTGCTGGCGGCGTCCGGCGTCGCCTTCGTCATGGGCGTGCCAGGCGCCGACGACATCATGCTCGGCTACCAGAGCACCAGCTTCCACGATGCGCTGGCGATGCGCGACCTGCTGGGCCGCCGCCCTGCCCCGGAGTTCGAGGCGTGGCTTGGCGAGCAAGGCTTGCTGGACCGCGCCGGCCGGGTCCGCCCGCCGGGCGTGCCGACCGGGTTCCGGGCGCTGGTGCCATGACGGACGCCAACTGGCCTGCGCTCCGCCGCGTGACCGCCGCCCGCATCGGGCTGGACCGGGCCGGCGCGTCGCTGGCGACCCGGCCGTTGCTGGACTTCCGCCTGGCGCACGCCCTGGCGCGGGATGCCGTCCATGCCGAACTGGGCGCGGTGTCCGGCCTGGATGCGCTGGGCCTGCCCGTGCTGCACGCCGCGACTGCGGCCGCGGACCGCCGGGCCTACCTGATGCGCCCGGACCTGGGCCGGCGGCTGCATCCCGGCACCGACTTGTCCCCCCATGCCGGACCATACGCCCTGTGCATCGTCGTCGCCGACGGCCTGTCCGCCCAAGCGGCGGAACGCCACGCCGCACCGCTGCTGACCCACCTGCTGCCGATGTTGGCCGGTTGGGCGCTGGCCCCCTTGGTCGTGCTGCGCCAAGCCCGGGTTGCCGCGGGGGACGCCGTAGCATCCGCCCTGGGTGCGGGCGCCGTGCTGGTGTTGATCGGCGAGCGCCCCGGCCTGTCCGCGCCGGACAGCCTGGGCGCCTACGCCACCTGGGCGCCCCGTGCCGGCACCACCGACGCCGACCGCAACTGCGTATCCAACATCCGCCCGGACGGCCTGGCCTACGCCGACGCCGCCTACCGCCTGGCCTACTTGCTGCGCGCCATGCGCGCCGGCGGTGCGTCCGGGGTGGCGCTGAAGGATGGTTCGGCCACGGCGCCACAATTGACGCAGGGCTGAGCAGAGCCAGTCCCCGCCGTCATTGCGAGGAGCGTAGCGACGCGGCAATCCAGGGGCCGTCGGCACGGCGCTGGCCGCCCCTGGATTGCCACGCCGCAAGCGCGGCTCGCAATGACGGCGGGATGCGATGCCTCACCCGTTCGGGCGCAACACCACCTTGATGCACTTGTCCTTCTTGTCGCGGAACGTCTTGTAAAGCTCCGGCCCGTCCTCCAGCCCCGCGGCGTGATGCGTGATGACGAAGGACGGGTCGATCTCCCCGCGCTCGATCCGCTCCAGCAGCGGCGCCAGGTAACGCTGCACGTGCGTCTGCCCGGTCTTGAGCGTCAGCCCCTTCTGCATCAACGCGCCCATCGCAATCGGCCCGGTCTGCCCGGCGAACACGCCCGGCATGGACACGATGCCGCCGGGCCGGCAGGCCAGGATGGCCTGGTTCAGCGCGAACGGCCGCTCGAAGCTGACGGTGTGCGCCATCACCGTGGACACGATGCTCTGCGCGGTCGTGGCGCCGTGGCTCTCCATGCCCACCGCCTCGATCACGGCGTCCGGGCCTTGGCCGCCGGTCATCTCCAGTATCTGCTCCTGCAAGTCGCCCTTTGCGTAATCCAGCGTCTCCGCCCCGGCCTGCCGCGCCAGCGCCAGCCGCTCCGGCACGGTGTCGATGGCGATGACGCGCTTGGCGCCCAGCATCAGGCAGCACTTGATGGCCAGCAGGCCCACGGGGCCGCAACCCCAGATGGCGATGGTGTCCTTGGGCGTGATCTCGCAGTGCTCGGCGGCCATGTAGGCGGTCGGGAAGATGTCGGACAGGAACAGCACCTGGTCGTCGGTCAGGTGCGCCGGCACCTTGATCGGGCCGACGTCGGCATAAGGCACCCGCACGTACTCGGCCTGCCCGCCCGGGAAGCCGCCGGTGATGTGGCTGTAGCCGAACAGCCCGGCCAAGGGGTAGCCGTACTGCTTCGCCTGCGCCTCCCCGTTCGGGTTCGTGCGCTCGCACGCCGACCAGTTGCCCCACTTGCACTGCCGGCACTCGCCGCAGCAGATCGTGAACGGCACCACCACGCGGTCCCCGACCTTCAGCTTGGTGTTGTCGCGGCCGACCTCGACCACCTCGCCCATGCACTCGTGCCCCAGCACGTCGCCGCTCTCCATGGTCGGCACGAAGCCGCCCATCAGGTGCAGGTCGCTGCCGCAGATGGCGCAGGCCGACACCTTGATGATGGCGTCGCGGCCATGCTGGATGGTGGGGTCCGGCACCGTCTCGCACCGGATGTCCTCTTTGCCGTGCCAGGTGAGTGCGCGCATCGTCAGGGTCCTTTACCGTTAAAAGAAGGGGCTTCGGGCGTGTCAGGCTGGCAGGTCACGGCAACCCGGCCCCGCCCGACGACCCATAGACCTGCCCGGTGGCGTAACTCGCGTCGGCGGCGGCAAGCTGCACGTAGATGGACGCCAGCTTCGCCGGCTGCCCCGGGCGTCCCATCGGCGTCTGGCCGCCGAACTTCTCCAGCTTCTCCGGCGATGCGCCGCCGCTGACCTGCAACGGCGTCCAGATCGGGCCAGGCGCCACGCCGTTCACCCGGATGCCCTTGGGCGCCAGCTGCTTGGCCAACGAGCGCACGAAGTTTGTGGTCGCCGCCTTGGTCTGCGCGTAATTGCCGCTTGAACGGCGGGCGGGGATGCTTGCCCGCCGGGTCCTGCAAGGGCTGCGCGGCGGGGGCGGGCTGGGCGGGGACAGGCTGGGCGAGGGCGGGCGTGGCCGCCACGGCGGCTGCCGCGGCAGCCAGGCCGATCCCGGTGGTGCCGACCATCTGGCGGCGGGAAACTGTAGCTTTGTCGTCCGTGCCCATGCCCGGCCTCCTGGAAGTGTCGGCGGGGCAAACGGGGGCAGGCGCAGATCGTTGCCGTGGCTGCGGCCCGTCAACGCATCTGTGTACGGCTGTCCTGCGGCTGTCCCTCTGCCCGGATCGGCCTATGTTGGGGGCACCACGATGGAGGTACGCCGGCAGCATGGACGCCGACCCGCACAGCACGGCGCCCGCCCCGCGGGCCACGGCCATCCCGGTCCAGGTGACGAAGGAACGCCTCGACGGGCAGGGCGCCGAGACGGGCACCCGTCCCGTGGCGGCCGAGGTGGCGGTCAACGTCGTCTATGGCACCGTGCCCTACGCCGTGATGATGATGACGCCGGCGGACCTGGAGGACTTCGCGGTCGGGTTCAGCCTGACGGAGGGCGTCATCCAGGACCGCGCCGACATACGCGGCACGCAGGTCGAGGACGACCCCGGCGGCCTGCGCCTGGTGGTCAACCTGGTGCCCGGCCGCTTCCACACGCTGCTCGCCCGGCGGCGTTCCATGAGCGGGCGCACCAGTTGCGGCGTCTGCGGCATCGAGGACCTGGCCGCCGTCCCGCGCACCCCCCAGCAGCAGCGGGACCATGTGCCGGCCACCACGCCCGCGATCCGCCGCGCCCTGGACGAGCTGCCGGGCTTGCAGGCGTTGAACCGGGCCACCGGCGCGGTGCACGCCGCCGCCTGGGCCGGGCCGGACGGCGCCATCACCTGCCTGCGGGAAGATGTCGGCCGGCACAACGCACTCGACAAGCTGGTGGGCGCCTTGCTGACGCGCGGCACGGACACGGCGGCGGGCTTCCTGCTGGTCACCAGCCGCTGCTCGTACGAGATGGTGGAGAAGGCGGCGGCGCTGGGCGTCGGCACGCTGGTGGCGATCTCCGCCCCGACCGCGCTGGGGGTGGAGCGGGCGCGCCATCACGGTATCACCCTGATCGGCCTGGCGCGGCAGGATACGATGACCGTGTTCACGGGGCTGGCAGCGTCCGGCGGGTAGGCCGAACGCTGCAAGGGCCAGGGTCAGGCGGCCGCGTGCATCCGCGTCCAGATGCTGATGCCGGCTGCCGGGTCGCGCACGGGGCGGCCCAGCAGGAAGCCCTGCGCCATGTGGCAACCATTGGCGATCAGGAAGGCAAGCTGCCCCTCGGTCTCCACCCCCTCGGCGCAGACCGGCACGCCGATGGAGCGGCCCAGCCCGATCACCGCCCGTGCGATAGCCTCCGACCGCATGCGCTGCCCGGCCAGGTCCTGCGTGTCCGCGGCCTTCCCGTGCCCGACGTCGCGTATGAACTCCCGGTCCAGCTTGACCTTGTCGAAGGCGAAGTCCTTCAGGCAGGCCAGGGCGGAATAGCCGCTGCCGAAGTCGTCCAGCGCCACCTTCACGCCCAGGCCGTGCAATTCGAGGATGCGTTGCCGGGCCAGGTCGGGCCGGTCGATGGCCATGCGCTCGGTCACTTCCAGCATCAGGCGCCCCGGCGCCAGGCCGGTGCGGGCCAAGGCCCGGGCGACCTGCGCCGGGAACCCGGCGGCGCAGAACGAGGACGGCGTGATGTTCACGGCGACGTCATGCGCCATCGGCCATGCCTGGGCGGCGTGGCAGGCGGCATCCAGCACCCAGGCGTCCAGATCAT
>Ga0123336_10003195_pt1 | contig 13869 bp, 14 predicted proteins | sample SSSSmetaG_FD_96466 | JGI IMG/M metagenome (GOLD analysis project Ga0123336, IMG submission 96466) | Glacier valley bacterial and archeal communities from Borup Fiord, Nunavut, Canada, to study Microbial Dark Matter (Phase II) - ​SSSS metaG | ecosystem: Environmental > Aquatic > Freshwater > Ice... | reverse complement strand
CGACTACGGCGGCACGGGCGACGACTGCTGCCGTTGGCACAGGTAAGCCAGCCCCCAAAACTAAGATTATCGAGCCGACCACCGATTTTCCCCGCAAGATAGAAGCGGCAAACGGTATAATCGAAATCAAGCAAAAGCCGCAGCGCGTTGTCACCCTATCTGTCGGTGATGACGAAATGAGCGTTCACTTATTAGACCTTGACCGGATTGCCGCCGTCAGCGAATTTACGGCTGACCCCACTATCAGTAATATTCCCGAACTGGCCGCCAAGATTCCTAATCGAATTGGCCGCAATGCCGAGCAGGTCATTGCCGCTAAACCTGATTTGGTAATCGCTAACCCTTTTAGCAATAAAGATTTAGTCAAGCAAATTCAAGATGCGGGCATTGCTCTGGCCGCTTTCGATTTGGCCGACCTGAACGATGGTTATGTCGCCGAAATTAAAGTGCTGGCCTATATTTACGGCGAAGAACAGCGCGGCGAAACATTTATCAAAGAGATTAACGCCCAGTTAGCCCGAATAGACGCAGTCACAGCCCGGCAGGATGCCAGCAAAAAGCCTCGCGTTCTCTTTTTACAAAATAATGCCTATGTTTCGGGCGAAGGCTCAACCGGCGATGGGATTATCAAGCGGGCCGGGGGGATTAACGTTGCCAGCGAGAACGGGATTAGCGGCACAAAGCAAATTAGTCTGGAGTCTATTATTAAGCTCAACCCGGACTATATTATTTTGGGCGGTTCACCCGAAAGCAATCCCAAAGGCTTTGAGCAGCTTACGGCTAACCCGGCCCTGGCCGAAGTCCCGGCGGTAAAGAATAAGAAATTCTTTGGCATCAAAGGCACTTATCTAAGTTCGCTCTCGCACTGGACTTTGCGGGGAGTAGAAGAACTGGTCAAAATCTTATATCCCGGCCAGTTATAAAGTTTGAAAACCGATGGTTAAACCCTATAAGTATCATGTGTTTGTGTGTACTGCCAGTGGTGCGGGCGAAGAGATAAATACCCCCGCCAACCCTGAGCGCAACCGCTTTTGCTCGGACAAAGGCGGCGACCTGATTCGGGAACGCTTCTGGCAAGAACTGGCCCGCGCCAACATCGAATACGTCAAAGTTACCCGAATGGGCTGTATGGTGCAACACAAACACGGGCCAGTGGTAGTGGTCTACCCTGACGGCATTTGGTATGGCCCGGTGCAAATTCAGGATATAGCCGAAATCGTAGACCAGCACCTTACCGCAGGCCAGCCCGTCGAACGTCTGGTTTATCACCGTATGGCACAATAGCGGAATGGTTAACTAATCGGGAGACCTATCTCATCAGCCCCCTTCCCTGACAAGGAAGGAGCGCAATCAATTGGTTTGCTTTTGACTAATTGCCCCTTTCCGTTTAGGGGAGAAATCTCTTGATTTGCCTGCTTTTGTGCTTGTTTAGCCTGGCTGAATAATAAGGAGTAATAGCAGTGGCCCGAAATTTAGTATTACGCTCGGACGGAAACCTGGTGAATGTTGTGCCCAAACGCGGGTAGCTTTTTATCTGGGCTACCGGCGTCGGCTGTGGGCACACTGACCGCAACTTTGCGCCAGTCTTTAATGATTTGTATCATAGGCAATATCTTTGTGGCTGTGCAACCACTGCGCGGCTATGGCATGGACTCCAACGCGATGTATCATGTGCCCGATTTAGCCCCGACCCATAATTACTATGCCCTACCCGGTTCGGCCAGCCCGCTTGTCAGGCAGGGCAAAGCATTGTACACTAAAGCCGATGCCCTGGAAGCAGTGAATGGGCTTTGCCACCGCCTGTTAAAAGGGTTGCAGGCTCAAAATTTTGGGTCGGATACGCTTGTGATTGGCTACGATGCCACCAGCGAAGTGCTGGAAGATTGGATGTACGAACAGCTTACTAAAACTTATTTGCTTGGCCGAGAAATGCGCGATTTTCTGAAACAGAGCAATCTCAGGGCATTGAAAGATATGGCCGGGCGATTACTCGAAGCCAGCAAGCGGGGCATGTGGGAAAAGCCGGGCGAAGGATTGCTCGAAGCGTTATACGCCATTTACCAGGATGCCGAAGACGGGCTGGAACTACGCGGAACAGCCGCAATTAAACCGGGCCAGGGTCTCCTTTAAATCAAACAAATTGTTCTCAAACAAAAGGAGTTTTTGCAGGCATGAAGAAGCTAACTACGAAACACTTTTCTTTCTTTTTCTGGGGCATTGCGGGCATTGTCGTTGGCCTAATCTTTATGCTTTCATATATTTCTACCCCAAATCTGATAGCCGTGCTGTGCTGTATGGCCGCTTTTACTTTTGCCGTAATCCAGCTAAAACAAATGGTCAGGCTGGGCGCAGCCAAAGCTAAAGCTAAAAAGAAGAAGTAGCTACCTAACCCCTTCCCTGATAAGGAAGGGGAACAATTGCCTAACTTGCCCTTTTCCTTTAAGACGAGGGGATGAAGAAAAGTCTTCAGCTTACTTCAGGCGTTCTTTAAGCTGGTCTATCACAGCGGGTGGTACCAGGCGGTCTCCGATATAGATTTGACCGCCATCGGGTCGGCCATGCCAATCGCTGCCACCCGTCGCCACAAGATTATATTTTTTGGCAAGGTCGGCAAAGCTAGTTACCTGCTCTTCGGTGTTATGACCGTAGTAAACTTCCATTCCGGTCAGGCCGGCTTCAACCATCTTTGGCAAAACTTCATTCAGGTTCTTCATATAGGTCGGGTGAGCCAGCACTGCCAGGCCGCCAACCGATTGAATTAGCTCAATCGCTTGCACCGGGGTTATTTTCTCGCGCTCGACATAGGCCGGGCCGTCGTTATACAAATATAAGTCGAAAGCCTGCTTAACGTTTTCGACGTAACCTTTTTCCTTCATCGCTTCGGCAATATGGGGACGCTGCGGGGCGGCATCGCCCGCGATTTGCAGCACGCGCTCCCAATCAAGCGGTAAACCAATTCCGGCCAGCTTTTCTACTATCAATTGCGCCCGGCCATATCGCCCAAAGCGAAAGCGTTCCAGTTCCTTCTGAAAAACCTCATCTTTGTATTGAATAAAATAGCCCAGCACGTGAATCTCGCCGCCTTCCTCTGAACTTAATTCGATGCCGGGAATTACTTCCAAACCGAGGGCCGCTCCAACTTCGATTGCCCGGTCAAGGGCGGCGGTGGTATCGTGGTCGGTCAGCGATAGGGTTTTAATACCGACCTGGGCGGCCAGCTTCATCAGGTCTTCTACTGGCTGCGTGCCATCCGAGGCGGTACTATGCATGTGTAAATCTACCAGACTAGCCATTTATTTCCTTTTTTATTTGTAATTATGCACTTTTCTTGTGTGACGGGAAAGGCACTTGGTGAAAATGCTCCCTATTGCTTGAGCGTGGAAAGGGACGGCAGAGTGGCTTTAGCTTTCTCGATATGCCAAAAAGCGGGTCACCTGACCCGCTCGAATTTAGTTTTTTCTAAAGATAGTCCCTGGGGGAATTACTTTATTGCACGCCGTAGCCGGGCCGACGTTCCACCAGTAGTTTAATGGCGGTACGCTCCTCGTCGTCAATTGTAACATCAATGAAAGCCGGGATACACACAATATCAATCCCACTGCTGATAAGATAGCCCCGTGCAATGGCGACGGCCTTAATTGCCTGGTTAGTAGCCCCTGCGCCGATAGCCTGAATTTCTACCCGTCCGGCCTGGCGAACTACTCCGGCGATTGCTCCGGCCACCGAACTGGGCCGAGACTTGCCCGAAACCTTCAAAACTTCTACTTCACCTGGCTGAAGCTCCGGGTGAGGATGATGGGCCGGACGCATTGGTGGGGTAGGGGGTACATAATCGGGGGCATTGCGGTCAACCGGGTAAGCCGCTTCTAAACCTGGTTCGCCCGTACGGTAATTCGGGAACTTGGGATCCATAGCTTCTCTCCTTGTCGTGTTGTTCTAAACGTTAAAATGACGGTGACGAAACGAGTTAACTGACTCGGTAAGCTAAAGGTCTTACTTTTTTGAGTGAGTTAATCATCGGCCTGATGCCAGGCTTTCAACTGGGTTTACCCACCGGGTAATCAGCCTTAAATAGCCCGCAGGTTAACAGTCAACATCTCCTAGAGCAAATCATCTTCGAGCATAAGGTCAAGCCGGTTAATTGCCACCGCTTGCCCACTTCGGGCTTCAAGCTCTACCAGCACACTGTTAAATACAACTGGCCCATCGTTCCGGCGATTTTGCCTGGGCCTGATAAAAATGTGCGAGGTAAAAGGTTTTAAAGCCGTTTCCACTTCCAACCCTGCTACCGTATTATACGGCCCGACCATCCCAACATCGCTGACATGAGCGGTACCGTGTTTGAGCAACCGAGCATCGTTTGTTGGAGTGCGGGTATGTGTGCCTAGTACCGCACCGACTCTTCCATCCAGATGCCAGCCCAACACCACTTTTTCGCTGGTTGCTTCCGCATGAAAATCAACCACCAGTGGTACTGAACTTGTTCGAGTTTGCAGCCAACTATCTACCGCCCGAAAGGGTGAATCCATTTCGTTAAAATAGACCCGACCATTCAGGTTCAGGATTTCCACCGGCCCTTTAGAGGTTTCGACCAGGCAAGCCGCCCGGCCTGGTGTACCTGGTGGATAGTTGAGCGGCCTTAGCACCGGCACAGTGGGGTTGGTTTTCAGCCAATCCACCATCTCACGCTGGTCAAAGACCCGGCTACCAGATGTTACTACGTCAACTCCGTTGTTGAGTAATTCTTCTGCCGTACCAATAGTTAGACCGAAGCCACCGGCGGCACTTTCACCGTTAGCAATTACCAGGTCTAATTCCCGCTCCTGCCGCAATTTGGGCAACAAAGCTGCCAGAGCTTTTCGACCCGATCTGCCGTAAACTTCACCTACCATTAAAATTCGCAGGATAGCACGGGGGCTGTCACCGTCAGTCACCAATGCACCTCCTGTCTAGCCGTCTGACAAATTACCAGATGCGGCAGCCGGGTAAAGTTATATTTGCTGTATTCACAGAAGGCTCAAGCACAATTTATGCCAACTTGGTTTATAAATTATCCTGTTCGGACATTTGGCTAAACTTTAACCAGCAGTTGTCACATGTAATATCTATTATAACAAAAAAATCGCAATCTTACTTTATTACATGGTACCTTTAGTTATGGTACTTTCTTCCTATATATCTCAGCTAATTACTCAAAGCAAGCCTGCTGCATCCAGCCTCTTAGTCCACTGCTGTCGTCCAATTCCACACTTTGCCAATCCACTCCCTCGTTACGTTTAACTTCGCCCAATTGTCGGACTACCGTGCCAGGTTGCAAAATCCGCAAAGCGGCCTGAGTGGTGCTGGCATCCGGGCGTACCCGGCAAGATTGCCTGACGTTTGCCCTTTTGAAAGCCGGGGTAGGAGTAGCGGCGGGGGCTGCCGTTGGGCTGGCAGTAGGAGCGGGGCTAGGGGGAAGAGTAGCCACCGGCTGGGCGGTAGGGCGGGGTACAATTGCACCCGATACCTCGGTAGGGTCGCCGTTTTTGCTGCTACTCACGGTGGGATTAGCATTGTTGCCGGGCAGTCGCTCCAATAAAATATCAGAACGCCCTAGCACCAGGAGCAAAACTACAAAAGCCGTGATTGAGGCTATCGAAACAATTGTGACATCAGCGCATCCCAGACGTGGACCCTGGCGGCGCGACCACCATTCGGGCGGTTGCTGCGACATGGGCAATTCCCCTTTGTTTGTTAAATATTTTGAGTTAGGTTCAGACAAGCCTATTTTACTACAAAATCGTCAAAACTCAAAAGGGTCTGCTCGGCTACCACGAGCAAACCCTTTTGAGAGGAGGAGAGATTGATATGTTCCATTAGCCCGACTATAGCGGGCAAGCTTTTTCAAGCCGATTTGACCTGATTATTTAGAAATTGCCTGAGTATTTCCTATCGCAGATTTGAGGTTATACTCCATTATTTTCGCTCTTTTTTCAGCCTGACTGAATAACTAAGCTAACAATACTCTTTTTGTCCAGGGCTGACAATAGGACAAAAGTCCCTTCAAATTTGTCAGGAAGTTTTTTTGGTGGCCGAAGTTGGCCCAGGGCGCAAGAAGCGTTCCCGCTGCCGAAAAAGCAGCAAAGCGCAGATCAGGGCGATTACCGAGAAAATGCCAGTGCCAACCCCAATCAGGCCGGGCAGCAATTGTAGAAACAAAAAAGGCAGGGCAAAAAAGAGGTAAGTTGCCAAAAAGATAATCCCACCCCAGAACGAAATTTTGCTATAAAAAGGCAAGCTAAAGACCAGCCATAATTCGACCAGCACCATCAAGCCGGCGGCGGGCACAATCCGAAACTGATTACCCTCGTTCTGAGGGTCGAAAATCGAGATTAAAACCATTCCAACCGTCGCCAGTAGCGAGATTAGAAATACAAAACTTACCCCAAGCACTTCCCAGTTGCGCTCCTTAAAAGCGTTGGAGGCTGCCGGACGTGCTACTTTTACTTTAATCTGTTTTTCACTTAAATTCTTAGCCATTAATTCTAGCCATCTTTTCCAGTTTATTAGTTGGCAGTTGGCCGCTTCGCGGCCAGTCGGCAGGAAAGAGTGACAGGGGCGTACCCCTGCATCCCCCGTTAATTACCCCGTGTGTCAAAAAAACTGAGACTCTTACAAGATGTTAAGGTCGGCGGCAAGGGCTTTGCCAGCGATAAATTTCCAAACTTTTGTTTCACACTGTAAATGGCCGCCCGGCTGGTCGTAGATCGAAGTAATCAGGTAAAACACACCCGGCAAATCGGCTAAAGCCAAATCGGTGCCACTGGGTCGGGCCGGGTAGCGTGGATGAGAATGATAAACTCCGGTAAGCTTGAGGCCATCCCCCTCGAAATTTAGCAAGCTCATCAGCGTTTCTTCCGGGCTGATGATATATTCCGCCTGGCGATGAGCGGCGATATTACGCGCAGGCCGAATTTTTTGACCTTGCCCCAGCACTACCCCACCCAGGAAACCACAAACTTCATACGGAAAGCCTTGCCGGGCCTGTTCCTCAATTTGTTCCAGCGCCGCGCAATGGATTAAAAAGCTCACTTTTTAATCTTTCTATTCAAGCTTATTACTTCATTCAAGCTGCCACTGCGGTAGCCGTCCAGGTCGAGGGCAACGTAGGCATAGCCAACCGCGTGCAAGCCGCTCGAAACTTTCTGGCGGGTGTCTTCTTCTACAAAGCGGTTGAACTGGTTAGCCGGGACTTCAATCCGGGCCATATCGCCATAGTGCCGCACCCGCACGCCGCTAAAGCCCATATCTTGCAAAAATTCTTCGGCTTTACCAATTCTCTCAAGAGCCTCCACCGTTACGGGCGTACCGTAAGGAATACGAGAAGAAAGACAAGCCGCCGCCGGCTTATTCCAGGTGGGCAGACCCAACACTTTAGAAAAGGCTCGAATATCTGACTTGCCAAAACCGGCCTCGGCCAGCGGACTGCGGATTTCAAGTTCTTTCGCCGCCCGCATCCCAGGGCGATAATCGCCTTTATCATCTAAATTAAAGCCATCGGCAATATACTTAAAACCTTCGCTCCGGGCGATTTCGTGCAATTCGGTAAAGAGGGTATTTTTGCAAAAATAGCAACGTTGCGGACTATTCTCGGTATAATTTGCCAGTTCCATTTCATTAGTGCGGGTAAGCAACAACCGTGCGCCCATTTCCTCGGCGTGCTGCTGGGCCAGGCTTATCTCGCGGGGTGGAATAGAAGGCGAAATAGCCAGGCAACCCGCCGCTCGGCCCGCGCCCAATACTTCGTGGGCTACCTTCAGCACCAGGGCACTATCTACCCCGCCACTATAGGCTACCAGCACGGCCCCCATTTCTTCTAAGATAGCGACCAGTCGCCCGGCTTTGGCGGCCAGTTCCGGCTCAAGTTCTTCTATTTTTAGCCGCTCTTTTAGGGCAGGCGGGTTTATTTTAATATTTAAGTCAACTGTCATTTATATCTGAGATTCCTTTCTGCCTTTCAGCCTGAAAAGATTATCACAATTGGCCCGGCTTTTCAACCTGATAGCCTTATAATTTAGGAGCGTTCGCTATTCGCCCGCAATGCCGGCGAATAGCGAAGGGTGGTGAGGGTAGGGGACACCCGTGTCACCCCGGCAGGCTTCCGCCTGCACCTCCACGCTCTTAATAGTGGTAACGCCAAATTGCCAAACTTATGAAGTATCTCGTCAGTCGTCCTGCACCCCCAGGCGAACGCTCTTAATAGTGGTAACTACGCCGCCAGGCTGAGAAACTGAAGAAGGATTGAGGGTTGGGGGACTGCTTGCAACACCACGCCCCAGACGCACCCCAGCCCCCGTTTAGTTCCCTATGCTCTGGTCAGTATTTCCTGGCTACGTCAGGAAGTTGAGGCGGGGGCACTTTTATTCGGGCACAAAAAAGGACGGTTCTGAGAGAACCGCCCTTTTCCACACCTATAGCACAGCCGGGCTTGTTTGTATTAACCTGGCTTTTCTCCTTAAACGCCGCTCTTACTAAAGAAGGGGTCGTCTTCCCAGGCAATTTCTTCTTCGATTACCGGGGGCTTTTCCACAAACTCTAGCCGCAATACGCCGTCTTCATAATAATAATGGTCTAGTTCGCTTTGAAGCAAGATACGCGGCAGGCTGACATTGCGCTGTACGCGCCCGGCAGAAACGTTTACATCTGTACCTAAATGAGTTATGTAAAGCTCATCATGCTCATCTATAAAAGGCAGATAGACGCACAGACAGCGGCGTTTTCGACTTGAGCCATTTGAAGCGTAGCCGAGCTTGTTATTAGAAATATCTTCAACCCATAGAAGCTGCCGCTTGTAAAGCTGACCGATTGGGTCACATTCGGCGAACAGGCGTTTACCAACCGCGCTTAACCGTTCGACCCCAATCGGCTCTTCATCTTCCATCACCGAGCGGAAGATTGGCATCGGGTTAAAAGCCGCTTCAATATCCTGCATATACTGAGCCTGTAGTTCGACCCAGTAGTCAAAATATGTTCCCAATTTTTTATCTTTGGGCAATACTTTGTTGACCATTACCGCGTCCAGCCGGATACCGTAAAGACTGAGGAAAGTATAGGCTCGCTTGGTTTCCATTACGGGCAACTTTTCCGGGTTTAGCACCAGGCGTACCGAAACATCATCGTTGACGATAAAGCTGCTCAGGTTATTCATCACTTCCATCAGGCCATTAACTTCTTTGAAGAAATCGTCTTGTGGGCCACCCCGACTGAAAGGCCGGGTAAAACTACTAAAGCCTCGATAAACTTTGAAAAAGTTTTTACCAGTATTACCGCCGATAATCATTTCAGGGTAGGCCAGCAGGCGCAAGGTATTGCCAGTGGGGGCAGTATCCACGATAATGCAATCCCACTTGCCACTTTTGTATTCCAGAAGCAAACGATTAAGCGAGAGAATTTCGTCCATACCGGGCTGAGTGCTTAATTCGGCGGCTACGCTACTATCTACCCCTTTTCCCTCATAAGTGTTGGCAATAAAACGCTGAAAGCCGGCCATGTTCTTACGCATTTCGTAGATTGTATCTATTTCCAGACCAAAAAGGTTGGGAGCAAGCGGGGTCAGGTCGTCGCGGCTAATTGCTTGTCCCATCACATCCGAAAGAGAGTGCGCCGGGTCACTGGACATTATGAGTACCCGCTTGCCCTGTCCAGCAAGCAGGCAGGCCGTCGCAGCACTAACCGTAGTTTTGCCCGTACCGCCTTTGCCACTATAAATAATTACCCGTGTGGACATACTCTCGAACCTTTCTTAATTAAAGTGAACCTGCAAAACCCCGTCTTTGAAACGCGCTCCCTTAGCGTTGCGGTTAGCCAGGCTTTGCGGCAAGAACATATCGCGCTTGAAATTGCCAATTTCGACAATCAATTCATCCCCGCGCTTGGTCATTACTACTTTGTCTACTTCCACGTTGGGCAAGGGCATTCTCAAAATATATTCGCCGTTCTGCTTGACAATTTCCTGGGCCATCCCCTTGAACAAAACTTCGCCGGGGCTGCGGTCTTTGTAAATTAGCTGGCCTAGCTCGGCCAGAGCTTCGACTCCAACTACTTCGCGGCTTTGCATGGGCACTTCAAAAATGGGCAAAGGGGCAAACGAGCGATAGGTTAAGTCTCGATATTGTTGTTGCTGGCGGCAAAGTGCCCCAAATAAAGGGTCATCGCTGTTTTCTGGATAAACCCGATTTGAAATAATGCCATCAATCGGGTAATTAAACAGGCTCAGGTAGGTGGCGGCACGCTGGGCCTCCTTGACCACCATCTTTTCCGGGTTCAAGACAATGCGGTACGACGAGATAGCCGGGTTGGTAAAGACCTGCTTCATTTCAGCGACCTGTCCGGCCAGCTGAGGAATAGCCTCGAAGATATTGTCTTTGGGCATAAAAGGCTTGATAAAGGGTTTTGCCAGCTTCATAGTGCGGTCATGCCAGGAAACTATTCGTTCAGAATACCATTTGAACATTTCGGGCATACTTAAAAGGCGCACCGTTTCGCCAGTGGGGGCAGCATCAATTACCACCGTATCATAATTGCCACTGCTGGCGTGCTTCCAAATTTGGAGCAAGCTGATAATTTCGTCCATACCGGGCAAAAGAGCCATCTCTTCGGCCACTACGTCATTTGCCCCTTGCTTTTTCAAAATAGCCGCAAAATAGCCTTCCAGCTTATTCCAGCTAGAACGCATTTCATCCAGCACATTTATTTCTTGTCCCCACAAATTTTCAGCCACCAGAGTAGGAGCAGAATTAAGCGGTACATTTAAGGCATCGGCCAGCGAGTGCGCCGTATCCGTACTGACCACCAGGGTACGCTGTCCTTCTTGAGCTAATCGCACGGCGGTGGCCGCCGAAATGGTAGTTTTGCCTACCCCGCCTTTGCCTACGTAAAGAATGATACGCATAAAATTGCCTCCAATATCTCAGATGGCCTTTATTTAAAGACTTTGCCAGGGTAAGGCAAAAAAGAAGTTAAATTTAAACCAATTTAGGGTACTAAGGACGTACAGAACACGATTTACTTATCTACCTTGAATTGTAACTCTGTTAAACTTACGGGTCTGTAGTGTTAACTACGAACTACACTTGAGGAAACTTGGTGGAGGCGAGCTTTAGTTACCAGGCAAGCTCACTTGCTCAATCCTGCATGATGCAGGCTAAATTCAGCCGGGGAAAAAATAATGAATATTTGTCACTTCACTACGCACCTATGCCACCCCTCCCCGTATATGGGAAGGGGTAGTTAGTCCGTTGTTTCCCCTTCGCACGGAAGGGGGGTCAGGGGGATATATTAGCGAATTAGGTGCTAAATTTTTTAGCGTTTTCCACTGCGGCTATTTTGGTCATCCTGCTGGTGGTTATCTTCATCATCGGAGTTTTTCCCATAAAGAGCTTTTAGAGCCTCAAAGTCGTCCGGGAAAACCAGTTCCGCCCAAAGTGGGCCGAGTTCGGCGTAATCTTTAGCGGCAGCTTCAAAATCGTCCAAGTAATCATCCATGTCACGAGTGTTGCGGTGTCCCATAGTCCCTGCTCCTATTAGTGTCTTAGTCCCATTATGCGCCAGGCCAGGATTTACTGACCTGAGCCTAAACAACTAAACAAAAGAGAAGATTAGACAGGGGACACCCCTGTAAACCCTGCGCGGGGGTGACACCCCCACAACTCCCGTTTAGTTCCCTACGCTCAGGACTTAAGTACATCGTCCAGCCAATTGCTACAACGCTGTTGTCATGTTTTGTATATCACATATTAGATTATAACATAAATGTCTATTATCTGTATATATACCTTTATTGCTATAGCTTAAAGCCAGTATAGAATATTTAAAAGGTTTGTGGAGGAGGTATAAATAGCCGACGCTGTGGTGATGATAATGGGCTTAACCGACGTTACGGTGTATTATAGTCGAAAACACCATGATACGGCAGATGTTGTTAGCAACCAGCAAGTATTTAGAAGCAAAAGGAAACATGTTTTATGACTACAAGATTTAGTCGGTTCGTTACTGGTTCAGTCGGTTTTAGTGTATCCTTTACCTTAGTAATGCTATTGGTAGCCTGCAATTCAAGTGATACGTCCGTACAAGCGACAAGTCCAATAACTCAGGCAACTAACACTGCTATAGCAGCCAGAACTAATCAACCCGTAGAACCTTCAACTGCCACTTCACTCTCGTCAACGGCGGTGGCGGCTGTAACGACCATTCAATCACTGCCTGCAGTTGGCAAATCTCCCTTAGATAGAGATGTTAAGCAATCCGACCAGATTGTCATAGCAAAAGTAGAAAATATTGGAGAATTGGTTTGGACTACCCCCGATGGCAAAGAACCAGTTAACGTTAACGACAATAAGTATTCCACTACGTCTGAGCAATTAGCCCCAGTACAGTTGAGTATAAACACCCTTTTCAAAGGTAATCTTCAACCAGGTCAAAAAGTGACGGTATACCTTAGCGGTGCGCCCAATTCAAAGCCTTACGGTGCTTCTAAAGGATTTCCTAACGATTTTCTCAAAGTCGGAGAAACCCGACTATGGTTCTTTAACAAGGAGAAAGACCTTCGGCAAGGCACAAATAATAATCCGCTTATCTCTCTAATGCCCAAGTTATACTATATTTTGAACTCTGACACCAGGTGGTATGCCCCTAACGGCAACATTTTAACGATTGCAGAGTTAGAATCAGCCATTAAGAATCCAGCACCAGAAATGAATACGGTGGTTAAACCCAGTCCAACGCCTGAAGTACAAGTCGGTCAGAACCTGAATTTAGTTAAGCTTTACCAGCTTGATAAAACCCAATCTATTGTGTTGAAATCAGCCTCAAGAAACGTTCAAATCACCGATGCCGGCGAAATCAAAGCTATTATTGCTACATTGGACAAATCTTTGACTGCTAACTCTGACCCAAATATGCCAACTGGCGCAGATGTAAAAGATTTGGCTTTAATAGTATTCACGTCAAGTGATGTCAGAACAATTAGTTTTGAATACAATCGTATCACTGGTGCTTTAACTCATCACGATTCTATTAATCCGGTCAAAGTATTAGCTCCAAACGAACTAGCTCAAGCTTTAGGCTTAAAGTAGAATTTGACTCTTACATAAAGTTAAAAAGGGAGTAAACTTCCAGCATAAAAAGGGCGTACCCACTTATACATAGATGCGCCTTTTTAGTTTAGCTAAAATCAGGTCATTTGACGAGCCAGTTCTTCGGCCAGAATGACCGGACGCTGGCAGGCGTAATTCTGGCAGACGTAAGCAGTGGCCTTGCCTTCCAGCCTCGTGCGGTCAGCCAGCAGCGGCCAGCCAAGAGCTTCGCTATCGCTCATAGCAAGTGAGCGCAACATTAGCACTCGATTGGGCAGATAGTGGTTATAGATTTGGGTCAACAAAGCCGCCGTATCGGGGGCAACTGCTTCACCTGCGATTACAATTTCTTTGGGTGCGCTTAGATAAAAATCCAGGGCGGCCAGCAAGCGACCAAAGCCTGATGGCATTCTGACCGCCGTCGGTGCAATTCCCCTGAGCAAAGCTTCGGCTTTATTACCAAATTTGCCTTGAGGGTCGCCCGTTAGCAAAGCCAGTTGCAAAAGTACCTCGGCGGCCACCGAATTGCCACTGGGAGTAGCGTTGTCAAAAAGGGCACGGGGGCGCGTCACCAGTTGCTCGTGGTCGTCGGCAGTATCATAGAAATTGCTGGCTTCCTCGTCCCAAAACTTCTCAACCATTACTTCGGCCAAAGCCAGAGCCTCGTTTAACCACTTTATGTCAAAAGTAGCTTCGTACAAAGCCAGCAGGCCATCGGCCAGGTAAGCGTAATCTTCCAGATAGCCATTTAGCTTGG
>Ga0123336_10003193_pt1 | contig 13869 bp, 9 predicted proteins | sample SSSSmetaG_FD_96466 | JGI IMG/M metagenome (GOLD analysis project Ga0123336, IMG submission 96466) | Glacier valley bacterial and archeal communities from Borup Fiord, Nunavut, Canada, to study Microbial Dark Matter (Phase II) - ​SSSS metaG | ecosystem: Environmental > Aquatic > Freshwater > Ice... | reverse complement strand
GTCATTGGACGTCGAGGCTGCGCAGCTGCCAGATGGCGCGGCTGTAGTGCACGGCCGTGCGCAGTTCGGGCCGCTCGCCGAACGGGTAGATGATGCCCAGCGGCCCCTTGTCGCGCACCGCCGTCGGCTTGTCGTCGAGCCGGTACGCGAGCAGCGCGCCGTTTCGGGCCAGGTCGTCGGCCGGGATGCTGACGCGGTAGTCGTTCAGTGCCACGGCGATGAGCGTCGTGCCGGTGGCGCCGACGGCGGCAAGCAGATCGCGCACCAGCACGCCGGTGAACTTGCGCGGCTGCGGGTACCACGGTGTGCGGGTCGAGAAGCTGCTGCGCGGCAGGGCCTCGAGCCGGGGCAGGTCGAAGGCGGTGGCGTCTCGGTCATTGCGCAGGCGGATGGCGCCGGTGATCGTCAGGATCACCGGCGCGCCGGTCGAGCCGGGCGCATCGAGCGGCCAGCCAGTCAGCGGCCACAGCGCCAGGCTGCTACCGACCGCGCCGAGAAGCCTGCGGCGAGTCGGGGTCGAGGCGTTCATCGACGAGATGCTGGCACGCAGCTTCGCGCCAGCCGGCGGGCCGTGTCAGAACGTGAACGGCTTGCTCAGGGCCAGGTACAGGGTGCGGCGCGACGCGTACTGCGGCGCACCCACGCCGATGCCGCTGCCGTCGCGAAGCTGGTAGCTGCGGTCGAACAGGTTGATGACCGACAGCCGCGCGTCCAGCTTGCCGAAGCCGCCGAGCGCGAAACTGTGCATGGCCGACGCATTGACCTGCCTGAAGCCGGGCAGGTGCTCGGTGTTGGCGAAGCCCTTGCGCAGGCCGCTGCCGTAGAGCACGTCGCCGCCGACGGTCGTGCCGCCCGCCAGCCGGCAGGACGCACCGGCCGAGGCCACCACGGTCTGCTCGTGGTCCAGGTGCACCCAGTGGTTCTGGATGTAGGCCAGCTCGGTGTCGTCGAAGTTGAACTGCCCGGTCTCGATGCCCTTGCCGCGCGCCGACGTGAAGCCCAGGTTCGCATAGGCCGACAGGCGCGGGTTCTTCGGGTCTTTGTACGACGCCGACAGTTCCAACCCGTAGATGCGGCCGCGCTCGAAGTTGAAGGCCGAGTAGATCAGCGCGTTACCGAACTGGCCTTCGTCCTGCAGGTGGCGCACCTGGCGGTAGTAGGCATCGGCGCCGAACGTGAGTGCCGGTGTGAGTTGGTGCGACATGCCGAGATCGACGTAGTGCGAGCGCTCCGATTGCACGGCCGTGTTCGCGTCCGACGGCAGTGCATTCGTGGTACCCAGAAACTTCTGCACCGAGGTGGTGTCGATCTTCTCGGTCGGCGGTGGCGTGAAGTAGCGCGCATAGCCCGCGTGCACGCGGGTCGCGTCACCGAGCTGGTAGACGAGGCCGACGCGCGGGCTCCACTGCGACTCGGCCACCACGGTGTTCACCTTGTCGTAACGCAGGCCGTAGTTCACCGTCAGTGCTTTCGTCGGCTGCCATTCGTCTTGCACGTACACGCCGAATAGGTGGCCGCCGACGCTTGCGTTGTCGGTGATCCGCATCGGTGTGTCGCTGCTCTGGTTGCCATTGGCGTCAGTCGGGAACACGAGTGAGTTGTTGTCGACGCTGCCGCGCTCGCGCTGCGCGAACAGGCCGGCGCGCAGGGTGTGCTGCGCGCCGAGCTTCATGCTCATGTCGGCCTGCACCCCCACGGCCGTGTTGCTGCGAAACACGTCGGCCGCCACGCCGTTGTAGGTGAGGTCGCCCACCGGGTCCGGCTGGTAGCGCAGGTCGGTCACGCGGCGGAACACCGAGACCTGGTAGTCGGTGCCGGGCGCTGCGCTCGACTGGAGCGTGAGCACCTGGAAGCTGTTGCGTTCGCGCTGGTTCGCATCGAGGTTCTCTGAGGCAACCGCTGACGCAAGCGGCGCCGCACCCGCCAACGTGAAGCTCGGCGACTCACCCGGCACGTTAGGAATCTGGAAACGGCTGGTCGACTGGCCGAGCATCAGGCTCAGGCGGCTGTCGCTGCCGAGCAGATAGCTCAGGTAAGCGAAGCCTTTGCCCTGGCGGGTGCTGTCGTGCAGCGCGTTCTTGTCGGGCGTGGGGTTTTCGATGCCGATGTCGTTGCGGAGAGCCGAGCCGGTCAGGAAGTACTGCAGGTTGCCGCTGGTGCCGCCGATGTTCAGGCTCGCCTCGCGGTGGCCGCGCGAGCCGATGCTGAAGTCGACGCTGCCGGCGTTGTCGAGGTCGGCCCCTTTCGTCGTGATGTCGACGACACCCGCTGTGCGATAGCCGTACTGCGCCGGCAGCGCGCCGGTCAGCACGTTCACCTGGTCGGCGAAACGCGTGTCGAGTGCCTGGCCGAAGCCGCTGATGGCTTCGGGAATCACGACGCCGTTGATGCGGTACTGCAGGTTCGCGTGGTCGCCGCGCACGTGCAACTGGCCGTACGAGTCGCCCACCACCCCGGGGGCGCGCAACAGCACCTGGTTCAGCGGTGTGGCGTCGCCCAGCGGCAGGTTGCCGATGTCGGTCTTGTCGAAGCGGTAGACGGTGCTGCCGGTTTCGGGCGAGAGCGAGCTGCGCGCGGCGTCGAGCCGGTCGCGCTGGGCCTTGACTTCGACCGGCGCGAGTTGGGTGACGCCTGCGCTGGACGCGCTGGGGGCAGGGGCGAGCGGTGTCGGTGCCGTGTCGGCGGCGTGGGCGACGGCGCACTGAAAGGCGAGCGCGATGGCGCCCGCCCGGGCGAAAAGTTTGAACATGGTGATCCTGTCGAAGAGCGGGTCGGCGTGCGCGTGCGTTGCAGCGCGCGTGGCGTGGCGGGGCTCAGGACAGGGTCGGTGGCGCCCGGGAACGGTAGGCCAGAGACAGCGCCGCCGGCGTGCAGGCCGGGACTGGCAGCGCAACAAGCACGTGTTGCACGCCGCACACCGGCATGGCCGGGGCTGCGTCGGTGGCTGCAGTGCCCAGCGCGCCCAGCGCCAGGCATTCGTCGCAATGTTCGGCCGGGCTGGAACCGCCATGCTTGGCGAACTTGGACTCCGCGGTGTGCGAAAGCCAGTGCGTGGCCGCCTGGTGCTGCGCGAACAGCAGCACCAGCGCGAGCACGCCGCGCGCCAGCAGCGTGTTCAGGTTCCAGGGCGAAGGCAGGCGCATTGGCGTGAGTCTACGGGCTGATCGTGACGCGTGAAGTCCGTGACGCATGGTGCGTTTGATGCGCGCTGTCGGCACGGCCAGCCTCGCAGCCTGCGGCTACCCGGGATTGTCGCCACCGAGGTCGGTGCCCAATTGCGGCAGCGCCGCACCCGGGGTTTGCGTCAGCAACCCGGCGCGCGCGTAGATCCCGAGCTTCTCGCGCGTGTCCACGATGTCGAGGTTGCGCATCGTGAGCTGGCCGATGCGGTCTTGCGGCGAGAAGCTGGACTCGCCTTTTTCCATCGTCAGCCTCTCGGGCTGGTAGGTCAGGTTCGGCGACGCAGTCGACAGGATCGAGTAGTCGTTGCCGCGCCGCAGCTCCAAGGTCACTTCACCGGTGATCGCGCGCGCCACCCAGCGCTGCGCCGTCTCGCGCAGCATGATGGCTTGCGGGTCGAACCAGCGGCCCTGGTAAAGCAGGCGGCCGAGCTTCAGGCCGTTCATGCGGTATTGCTCGATCGTGTCCTCGTTGTGAATGCCGGTCACCAGCCGCTCGTAGGCGATGTGCAGCAGCGCCAGGCCCGGCGCCTCGTAGATGCCACGGCTCTTGGCCTCGATGATGCGGTTCTCGATCTGGTCGCTCATGCCCAGGCCGTGGCGCCCGCCGATGCGGTTGGCCTCCAGCAGCAACTCGACCATGCTGGCGTACGCCGTGCCGTTCAGCGCCACCGGCCGGCCCTGCTCGAAGTGCACGGTCACGGTTTCCACCTTCACCGCCACGTCGTCACGCCAGAAGGCCACGCCCATGATCGGCTGCACGATCTTCATGCCGCTCGTGAGCAGTTCCAGGTCTTTCGCTTCGTGCGTGGCGCCCAGAATGTTCGAGTCGGTCGAGTAGGCCTTCTCGGACGACATCTTGTAGGCGAAGCCCGCCTGCGCCATGAAGGCCGACATTTCGGCGCGGCCGCCCAGTTCGTCGATGAAGGCCTGGTCGAGCCAGGGCTTGTAGATCTTGAGGTTCGGGTTGCAGAGCAGGCCGTAGCGGTAGAAGCGCTCGATGTCGTTGCCCTTGTAGGTGCTGCCGTCGCCCCAGATGTTGACGTCGTCGTCCTTCATGGCCGCGACCAGCATCGTGCCCGTCACGGCGCGGCCCAGCGGCGTGGTGTTGAAGTACGTGACGCCAGCGGTCGAGATGTGGAACGCACCGGCCTGCAACGCGGCGAGGCCTTCTGCGGCCAACTGCGCGCGGCAATCGATCAGGCGCGCCCGCTCGGCGCCGTAAAGCATGGCCTTGCGCGGGATCTCGTCGTAGTCGGGCTCGTCGGGCTGGCCCAGGTTCGCGGTGTACGCGTAGGGGATGGCGCCCTTGTTGCGCATCCAGTGCAATGCCGCACTGGTGTCCAGGCCGCCGGAGAAGGCGATGCCGACCTTCTGGCCTGCGGGAAGGTGCTGGAGGATGGTGGACATGGGTACGGGCAGAAGGCAGGCAAGGCCACGATTTTAGGTGCACGGCCGGGCGCACGAACCTGCATCTTCCAAAGCGAAGAGGCCAGCCGTCGGCCGTCGTCTCGGGACTACACGCGATCGGGCACCTGTCCGCCATCCGGGCAATGACCTTGTCTGTACCATCAACGCATGTACTCAAGCACAGCGTGGGCCTCATGAAACTCTGGTGTCAACTCGGCTTGACCGTGGTGGCAATGGCCCTGACCGCCTGTGGGGGCAGTGGTGACAACGCGACGCCGGCCGCTGTGGTGGTTGCCCCAAACCCCACAGCGCCCGCAGCTCCCGCAGCATTTACCCAACCCCGGCGCGTGACCTTGCTCGGCTATACCGACAGTGCGATGGAGCCCTTCGTCAGTCCGGACGGGCGGTACATGTTCTTCAACAACTCGAACGCGTCCGATACCAACACCAACCTGCGCTATGCCGAGCGCGTCGACGACCTAACGTACCAGTACCGCGGGCCGATCAGGGGTGCAAACTCCGGGGCGCTCGACGGCGTGCCTTCTATGGACCGCAACGGGGTTCTCTACTTCATCTCGCTGCGCACGGCCGCCGCCACCCAGGCGAGTGTGTACCGTGGCCAGTTTACCGATGGCGCGCTGGCAGGGGTGGAGTTGGTTCAGGGCATTGCGCCAACAGGCATCGCTATGCTCGACTTCGACGCCTCGATCAGCCCCGACGGCAACCAGCTGTATGTTGCCGAGGGCCTGTTTGTATTCCTCAGCGCGCCACTGGCGGCCAACATCGTGCTCTTCGAGCGCCAAGGAACCGGCTTCGTACGCGCCGCCAACAGCGAGCAGATCATGCAGCAGCTGAACTCCGGCAACGTGGCCTACGCACCTACTGTTTCCCGGTCGGGTCTCGAGATCTTCTTCAACCGTGTCGAAAACGGCACGCCATTGATCTACACCGCCACCCGGACCGCGACCACATTGCCCTTCGGTCCGCCGCAACGCGTGGCGAGCATCGACGGCCTGGCGGAAGGCCCGGCCTTGTCGCCAGACGAGAAGTCGCTCTACTACCACCGCCTTGAAGCGTCCCAATACGTGCTGTACCGAGTGACCCGGCCCTGAAGCGGCCGACCGGTGGGTGGGGGGTGAGGACCATGCGTCCACCCTCAACACAGGGGAACTCGCCCTCCGGGTGGTGGGGTAAGCTTAACGGCTGTACCTCTGGTTGCACACCAGCCGATGAGCAACGACTCGCCCGCCCCCCGGCCGCCTTCCCCGGCGGCACCGTTCGCTGATCACGACGCGTTGCCGCCGGGCACCCGCTTCGGTGAATTCGAGATCGTGCGCGTACTGGGTGTCGGCGGCTTCGGCATCGTCTACCTCGCGCACGACCATTCGCTCGAACGGCAGGTGGCGCTGAAAGAGTACATGCCGGCATCGCTGGCATCGCGCGGCGAAGGGCCGGCCGTGACGATTCGCTCCGGGTCGTTCGCCGAGACCTACGCCATCGGCCTGCGATCTTTCGTGAACGAGGCGCGCTTGCTGGCGCGCTTCGACCATCCGTCGCTCGTCAAGGTCTACCGCTTCTGGGAAGACAACGCGACGGCCTACATGGTCATGCCCTATCTGCAAGGCGTGACGCTGCGCGACGCGCGGCGCGCCATGGCGCAGGCGCCCGACGAGGCCTGGATCCGCAGCGTGCTCGAACCCATGCTCGACGCGCTGGACCAGTTGCACCGCGAAGGCGTGTTCCACCGCGACATCGCTCCTGACAACATCCTGCTGCCACCTGAAGGTGCGCCGATCCTGCTCGACTTCGGCGCCGCGCGCCGCGTCATCAGCGACCGCACGCAGTCGCTCACGGCGATCCTCAAGCCCAGCTACGCGCCCATCGAACAGTACGCCGACATGACGGCGATGCGCCAGGGCCCGTGGACCGACGTGTATGCGCTCGGCGCGGTCGTGCACTACCTGTTGTTCGGTGCGCCACCGGCGCCGGCCACGGCGCGTGCGGTGCAAAGCGATGCCGAGCAGATCGAGCACCGCGTGGTGCCCGGGGTGTCTGCGCACTTCATGTCGGTGGTGGCCTGGATGCTCGGCGTGCGGCCGCTGGAGCGGCCCCAGAACGTGGCCAGCGTGCGGGCTGCGTTGAGCGGGCAGCTGGCGGTGCCAACGCTCGCGGGCAACACCCGGGCCGGCATGACGCTGCCCGGCGACTCCGCGCCGACGCCATTGGCCGGCGCTGCGGCTTTCGGCGAGACGCGCATCGAGCCGACCTTCCAGCAGACGCTGCTGGTCGATGGCCGCGACGCCGCGCCGACCCGCGTTCAGACGGCGTTCGAGCAGACCGCCTGGACGCCGATGGCGGGCACGGCGCCGCCGCCCGTGCCGGTGCCGGTGCGTGCACCTGCGCAGGCGAGCCCGGTCGCCGCAGGCGCGCCGCCTGGCTTGCCGCCCGCCCCGCCACCGTCCGCAAAGTCCCCCGGCGCCGGTGTGCCGCGCACGAACCCGTCTGCCGCGCCCGCGCGGCGCAGCGTGGTGTTTGGCGCCGTGGCTGCCCTGGCCGTGCTGGCGGCGGTCGTGCTGTGGCAGTTCGTCGGCGTGCTCGGCGGCCCGCGGCCAGCGCTCGTCGCCGATCAGGCGGCCAGCAGCGCGAGCGCTGCGTTGGCTGCAGCTCTGGCTGCCTCCACGGCCGCGCCCCTGGCGGCCGTGACCGGGGCCAGCGCTGCCCCGGCGGTGGCAGCGGCGGCCGTGCCCGCAGTGCCGATCGCGGCATCGGCAGTGGTGTCGACGGCACCTGGTTTGCCGGCCAGCGGCGGGGCGCCGCCAGCGGCGGCAGTGGCCACTGATGGCGCCAAGGCGGCGCGCCCGGATGGCAATGCCAAGGCGGCCATGGCCGCGAGCGGCACGACTGCGTCGGCCAGTGCGGTGGCCCGGCTCAAACTGCGGCCCGTGCCCGCCCGGGTGCTCGACAGCGCCACGGCGGCGGGCAACGAGGGCGCCATCGAAGACGTCATGCCGCGCGGCATGATCACCGGGCGCGACGCACCGCCGCCGGCGCGCCAGCTGCCGTTCCCGACTGGCGCTGCGCCGTCGAGCGCGCGTGAAGCTTGCGGCTCGCGCGTGTTCATCGCGATGGCCTTGTGCATGGAGCGTGAGTGCGAGAACCCGCGCTTCCGCGACCAGCCCGAGTGCGCACGGATGATGGAGATCAAGCGCAACCGCACGGGCGGGCAGTAGCGGCGGGCGCTGCCGGGCAACGGTAGCGGCTGAAGCCAGCGGCCGGCGGCTTGCGCCGCCATCGCGTCAATCGACGACAGGAACTGGCGCAACTTCGGCGTCTGCGGGTTGCTGAAGATCTGCTCCGGCGGCCCGATCTCGTGAATGCGCCCGGCGCGCATGAAAACCAGCCGGTCCGACACCTTGCGCGCAAACCTCAATTCGGCTGGCTCCAAGGCCAGCAGCGTCCGTGCTTGCCCGGTGGCGGCCGCCGTGTCGCGCTTCTTCACCAGCGTGGGCGCCAGCATCACGTTGCGCCCCACGCTCAAGTGCGGGAACAGGTTGAAGCCCTGAAAGATCAGGCCCACGCGATCTCGACAATGCCTTCAGCGGTGGCCATGCAACTTCTTCTCCAGGGACTTGTTCCACGCCGGGTTGCGGAAGCACAACACGAAGTACATCCGTGCCACGCAGGCGTCGGTGCCAACGAAGCCGTAGGGCGCCGAGTCGGCGGGAATGGCGATCAGGGTCTTCGGGTCGTCATCGGCCAGGTCTCCAGCGCTTCGGGGGTGTCACGGGCAGGCGTCTTGGCGCCGGGCGTGAGCCTGACGTTCGATCGCGCAAGCTCTGTGCCGGCTGGGCGTTGCAGGGCGCGCGGGCCGCTGCTTGCGGGCACACCCGGGTTGTCGCCGTTTGCGCCGGCCGCCTGCTGCGCTATACCTCGGGTGCGCCCGGCGCCCACTGTTCGCGCTGCATGCCCTCATGGAGTTTCCCTTGTCTTCCAACTATCCCACCGCCATGCCCGCCACCCCATCCGATCCAATGGCAAACACAAGGCCGCACCATGCTGTCTGGCCCAAGCGCATTCCACGCGCGCTGGTGGTGCCCGAGACCTCGCTGTGGTTCAACCTGCAGGTGTCGGCGGCGCGCTTCCCGCACAAACCGGCTTACCTGTTCTTCGGCCGCGCGCTCAGCTTCGGCGAGATGCAGGCGCAGGCCGAAGCCCTGGCCGGCTGGCTGCAAAGCGTGGGCGTGAAGGCCGGCGACCGGGTCGCGGTGTTCATGCAGAACTGCCCGCAGTACGCGGTTGCCTGCTACGCCGTCCTGCGCGCCAACGCGGTGGTGGTGCCGGTGAACCCGATGAACCGCGCCGACGAGTTCAGCCACTACATCACCGACCCGCAAACGCGTGTCGTCATCTGCTCGGCCGACCTGGCCGGTATCGTGGCCACGGCCAATGCAAGCCCCGAGGTGCCGGCCGCGCACCGGCTGGGCCATGTGCTCGTCACCCGCTACACCGACACCATGCCGCTCGGCCCCATCGACCCGGCCGATGCGCCGCCGGCCGCGATGGAAGCCTGGCTGCGAAGCGACCCCGCGCTGCCCGACGGCGGCAGCGCACACTTCGAGCGCTGGCTCGACGTGATCGCAGAAGGCCGGGTGCCCGGCCCGCACACCGCGCAGCCCGACGACATGGCGCTCTTGCCCTACACCTCGGGCACCACCGGCCTGCCCAAGGGCTGCATCCACACCCACCGCACGCTGATGTCGAACGCGGTGGGCGGCGGGCAGTGGGGGCACGCGAGCCCCGAGTCGATCAGCCTCGCGGTCGTGCCCATGTTCCACATCACCGGCATGCTGTACGGCGTGCTCGGCAACGTGTTCATCGGCAGCACCAGCGTGATCCTGCCGCGCTGGGACCGCGAACTCGCCGGGCGGTTGATCTCGAAGTACCGGATCACGCACTTCACGTGCATCCCCACGATGATCATCGACCTGTTCGCAAGCCCCAACTACAAGAGCTTCGACCTGACCAGCCTGACCTACCTCAGCGGCGGTGGCGCGGCCATGCCGCAGGCCGTGGCGCAGCGCCTGCTCGACGAGTTCACGCTGCCGTTCGCCGAGGGCTACGGCCTGACCGAAACCGCCGCGCCCACCCACGCCAACCCGCCCGAGCGCGCCAAGCTGCAGTGCCTGGGCTTTCCGATCTTCAGCGTCGAGTCGTATGTGGTCGACCCGCTGACGCTGGCCGAGATGCCCGTCGGCGAAGTCGGTGAAATCGTGACCCGCGGGCCGATGGTGTTCAAGGGCTACTGGGGTCACCCGAACGCCACCGACAACGCCTTCACCGCGTTGCCGTTCGTCGATGGCGGCGCGAAGTTCTTCCGCACCGGCGACCTCGGCCGTATGGACGAGGAAGGTTACTTCTTCATGACCGACCGGCTCAAGCGCATGATCAACGCGAGCGGGTTCAAGGTCTGGCCGGCGGAGGTGGAGCTGTTGCTCTTCAAACACCCTGCCGTGCAAGAGGCCTGCATCATCTCGGCACGTGATGCCTATCGTGGCGAAACCGTCAAGGCCGTGATCGTGCTGCGCGCCGAAGCGCGCGGCAACACGAACCCCGAAGACATTACCACCTGGGCGCGCGAGCACATGGCCGCCTACAAGGTGCCCAAGTTGGTAGAGTTCGTCGAGAGCCTGCCCAAGTCCGGGTCGGGCAAGGTGATGTGGCGGCTGTTGCAGGACCAGGAGGCTGCGAAGGCTTGACACGGTTCGCGGCACACCCGCTTTCGGGAGCACCCATGGAACTCGTCGCGTTTCGTTCTCTCGCGGTGGCGGGGGGCGCGGTGGCGCTCACGGCATGCGCCATGTTCTTCCAGCCCGACCGCAGCGCCCGCGCGCCGGTGCTCGAAGGTTTCGGCACGCTCGCCTGGCCGATCACCACCGCCGTGCCCGAGGCGCAGGCGCTGTTCACGCGCGGCATGCTGCAGTCGTACGCGTTCAATGAAGACGAGGCGGCGCGCACCTTCAAGGCCGCGCTTGCCAAAGACCCGAACTGCGCCATGTGCGCCTGGGGCGTGGCCTACGCGCTCGGGCCGAACATCAACAGCGGCCCGCGCGGCGACATGGCCGAGGCGCGGCGCTATGCGCGTTACGCGCGTGCCCACATCGGCGGCGCCACAAAGCGCGAGGCCGCGCTCGTCGATGCGCTGGTGCTGCGCTATGCCGATGCGAAGCGCGTCGACCCGATGGACGCACCGCTGCTGGCAGCCAGTTGTGGCAAGCCCGGCGTGGGGGCTTCCGACCCGCTCGATGTGGCCTATGCGCGCAAGATGCGCGAGCTCTCCGACGCGGACCCCACCGACCCCGACATCACCTCGTTCTTCGCCGAGGCGGTGATCATCGCCACACCCGACGTACTGTGGGACCGCAAGACCGGCGCACCCTCGCCCGACGCGCTGCTGATGGTGCAGCGGCTCGAGCAGGCGTTGGTGCGCACGCCCGATCACATCGGGCTGAACCACTACCTCGTGCACGCGCTGGACACGTCGCCCATGCCCGAGCGCGCGGCCACAGCCGCCGACCGCCTGGGCCGGCTTGCGCCCGGAGCCTCCCACCTGGTGCACATGCCGTCGCACGTGTACGTTCGCCTGGCCCGCTACGGCGATGCGCGGCGCGTCAACGAAGAAGCGCTCGCTGCCGAGTTGCGGCAATCCACCGCGACAAGAGCGCAGGGCTTTGAGACCGTGAACAACTGGGACCGCCACAACACGCACTTCCTGTGGTTCGCAGCGCTGATGGACGGGCATGGCGAAAAGGCGCTCGCGCAAGCACGCGCGCTCGCCGTGCTGGCCGTCAAGGGCAAGAGCAGCTACAGCGAGTTGATGCGCAGCATGCCGCTTCTCACCTTGACGCGGCTCGAACGCTTCGACGCGGTACTCGCCGAGCCTGCAGTGGCCGGCGACAAGGGCATGGCTGCGGGTGTGCGTGAGCATGCGCTCGGCATCGCGTTCGCGCGCACCGGTCAACTCGGGCCGGCGCGCGAGGCTGCGGCTTCGTTGAAACGCATGCTCGATTCAAAGCCCGCTGCCGGCGAAAAGCCCGACGAAGGCCTGCACGCCATCCTCGCGGTGTTGAGCGCGCAACTGCAAGCCGAGGTCGAAGCCGCTAGCGGTGACGCGGCGGCCGCCCACGCCACATTGCAGCGCGCTGCCGATCTGGAAGACGCCTTGGAAGCGCAAGAGCCCCCGATCCTCGGCGCCGGCTCGCGCATTCAACTCGGGCACCTGCTCATGCGCGCCGGCCGCTGGCTTGAGGCCGAAGCCGCGTTCCGCGACGACCTGCGCGCCCAACCCGGCAGCGGCTGGGCCCTGCGCGGGCTGCTCGCGGCAACGCAGCGCCAGGCGAAGGCCGCCGAGGCAGCGGCGGTGAAGCAGCAATACGAGCAGGCGTGGTCGGGGGCGGATGCGGCGCTGCGGGCGGCGGTGCCGGGGGCTTGAACGGGCCATGAAGCGTTCGCCAGCAGAAGTGCACCAGGCTGTGTTGATCGCGTTTCAGAACTCGACGAGGCAATGGGTGCCGGGTCAGGATGACGACCCTGACGCGATCCACAAATCGCGCACTCGTTTTATCGCGAGTTTGATCGCGCCAGAAGTTGGGAACGTCGAGGTCGAGCCCCACGTGGCCGCCACACTGAGTTTGGGACCAGGCGCAATCCCGGTCTGGTTTGTCACGGGGCCCGCCGCGCAGCGAGTCTTCCTCGATGAGCGCACTGACAACTTCGGCAGTGCTTGGGGACCAGAGCGCTCGACTGGCCGCTATGTTGATCTCGGCTTTCGAACAAGTGACCCCATCGATGCATTCTTGGCCTAACGAGGGTTCTACAGGTCGGGCGCGCTTTGAAGCGCTCCTTTCTTGCGAGGTGGCCTGCACTAAGGCATTCATGGCGCTGCATTAATTGAACACGCCACGGAGCGGGAAGTGCTGAGGACCGTTACTCACAGCCTGCCGTATCAATACGTCGCCCGCCCCCCCGACAGATCGAACACCGCTCCGGTGCTGAACGAGCACTCTTCCGATGCCAGCCACGCCACCATCGCCGCCGCTTCGTTCACTTCCAGGAAGCGGGCCATCGGGATCTTGCTGAGCATGAAGTCGATGTGTTGTTGCGTCATCGACGCGAACATCGCGGTCTTCGCGGCCGCCGGGCTGACGGCGTTGACGAGCACGCCCTTCGTCGCCAGCTCCTTGCCGAGCGACTTGGTCAACGCGATCAAGCCCGCCTTCGAGGCGCTGTAGTGCGACGCGTTCGGGTTGCCTTCCTTGCCCGCCACCGACGCGATGTTGACGATGCGGCCGTAGCCCTGCTTGACCATCTGCGGCACCACCGCGCGGCAGGTGAGGTACGGGGCGACGAGGTTCACCTCGATCACGCGGCGCCACACTTCGGGCGCCAGTTCCCAGGTGGGCGCGTTGCCGCCGGTGATGCCGGCGTTGTTGACGAGGATGTCGATGCGGCCGTGCGCCGTCACGGCGCGCTGCGTGGCGTCAACCACGTCGGCCTCCATCGTCAGCTCGACGATGGCTGTCGTGACCTTGCCGAGTGTGCCGAGGGCCGCTTCGGCCTGCGCGAGCAGCGCCGCGTCCACGTCCCACAGCACCACGCTGGCACCCGAGCGCAGCATGCGTTCGGCAATCGCCATGCCGATGCCCTGCGCCCCGCCGGTGATCACGGCCACGCGGCCTTTCAGGTCGATCTGGTTCATGGGGCCAGCCCTTTCAAGGTGATCGCGGCATCGGGCTGCGCGCGGCAGTCGGCGATGTACTGCTCGATGATGTCCGTGAAGCGCTCGTGCGGCAGCAGGCCCAGCCGGGCCGCGCGCTCGGCGCTGGCGCCGCGCGCCCAGCCGCCCACGATGGCGGCGATGCGCTCGTCGCGCTCGAAGCGCACGCGCTCGCGCACCGCGCGGCCGGCCACTTGTTCGAGCGCGGCCAGCATCTCCGTCACGGTCACGTTCAGGCCTGGCAGGTTGAGCGCCAGGCGCCCGCCCAGCGCCTCGCGGCTGGCTTCGAACACCTTGATGAGGCCGTCGACCGTGCGCGCCGGTGACGACACCGGGTGCGACACCTCCGGCCCCACCGGGCACACCGTGTCCACGCCCGCCAGCGGCTCGCGGATGATGCCGCTGAAGAACGACGACGCCGCGCCGTTCGGCTTGCCCGGCCGCACCGTCACGGTCATCAGCCGCGCGCTGCGGCCGTCGATGAAGCCCTTGCGTGTGTAGTCGGCC
>Ga0123336_10003189_pt1 | contig 13880 bp, 16 predicted proteins | sample SSSSmetaG_FD_96466 | JGI IMG/M metagenome (GOLD analysis project Ga0123336, IMG submission 96466) | Glacier valley bacterial and archeal communities from Borup Fiord, Nunavut, Canada, to study Microbial Dark Matter (Phase II) - ​SSSS metaG | ecosystem: Environmental > Aquatic > Freshwater > Ice... | reverse complement strand
TCGTCGGGGTAGCCGAAGTGGCACAGGTCCCACACCTGCTGAATGCCGTGGCGCCGGCCTGCGTCGAGCATCTGCTTCACCGTACTGAAGTCGTAGCGGTAGGGCGTTTTCTCGATTTGGGCCCAGCGAATGCCCTCGCGCACGGTGCGCACCTGAAACTGGTCGAGGGCGGCGTAATCCTGGTCAACCAGCTGCAGATGGCCCGTGAGGGGCAGGAAATCGACCCGGTGGCCGAAAGCGTTGAGCTGATCGGTGCATTCGTAGCCGCCCCACCAGAAGGAGCGGAACGGGTTGATGGCGGCAGGAGGGGCGGGCATTGGGAAAACGTCTTTTCACGAAAATTGCCCGGCCGCCGGAAGCAGCTGGGCAAGTTCTCCTTTACCGAAAATGCCGCGCGAAGGTTGGCCGCCGGTTGCTGGTGAGCCGGTTAGGCATGCGCTGCCAGGTTTTTAGCCTCGATAAAGATGCGCTTTACCTCCGGGTGCTCGGCCCGGATGGCGTCCTGCAGCTGCTCCACCGACGTGGCCACTTCCTCGGCCGTCAGGGCGTCGTTGAAGTCCACGTCGAGGGCCAGCAGCACGTCGTTGGCCCCGAGGTACATGGTGAGCGGCGAGCGAATTTCCCGCACGAAGGGCTGGGCCCGGGCAATGCGCTCGAGATTGGCCAGCGTGTCGGCGTCCACGCCCTGGCCCACCAGCAGGCCCTTGGTGCGGTACACCAGGAAGACGGCCACGCCCATCAGCAGCAGCCCGATGGCAATGGAGGCGGCGCCGTCGAGGTAGGGGTTGTTGAGTTGGTGCCCAAAAAATACGCCCGCGCCCGCCAGCAGCAGGCCTAGCAGCGCCGCGCCGTTTTCGAGCACCTGCGCAAACGCCGACGGGTCTTTGCTGGTGCGCAGCGACCGGAAAAAACTGTCGGTCTGGTTTTCCATGAAAGCCTTGGTGGAGAGGTAGGCCGCAATGGCCTCGAACACGACCGACACGCCCAGCACGATGTAGTTCCACTTCGGGTTTTCCATGGCCCCGGGGTGCTGAATGTGCTTCACGCCCTCGTAAAACGACATGCCGCCGCCCACCGAAAACACCAGCATGGCCACAATCAGCGACCAGAAATACAGCTCCTTGCTGCGCCCGAAGGGGTGTTTGGCGTCGGGCGCCTTCAGGCTCTGGGCCGTGCCGTAGAGCAGCAGCCCGCCGTTGCCGGTGTCGACCAGGGAGTGGATGCCCTCCGAAAGCATGGCCGACGAGCCCGTGAAATACGCCGCCACGAACTTGCTCAGCGCGATGGCAATGTTGGTGGCGATGCCGCCGTACAAAGAAATTTTAGAGGAATTGGATGAAGCCATATGCGGCAAGGTACGGGCGCGGGGCCTCCGGCGTTGGGCGCGAAGGGGTGGCGCCCGCTACTTTCGCCCCCATGTCGCAACCCTCTTTGCAGCGCCGCCTCGGCCTGGTGCAAGCCACGGCGCTTAATATGATTGACATGGTCGGGATAGGTCCGTTCGTGACGCTGCCGCTCGTGATGGGCTTCATGGGCCCCAATTTCCTGCTGGCTTGGCTGGTGGGCGCGGCCCTGGCGGCTGTCGATGGCCTCATCTGGAGCGAGTTGGGCGCCGCTTACCCCGAAGCCGGCGGCAGCTACCGTTTCCTCAAGCTGGCGTATGGCGAGCAGAAATGGGGCCGGTTCATGTCGTTTCTCTACGTCTGGCAAACGCTCATTCAGTCGCCGCTGGTGCTGGCTTCGGGCGCCATTGGCTTCGCCCAGTACTTCGGCTACCTCGTGCCGATGACCGAATGGTGGCAGCCCAAAGCCGTGGCCGGCACGGTGGTGCTGCTGCTCATCGGGCTGCTCTACCGCCGCATCGAGGACATCGGCAAGCTGGGCGTGGCGCTGTGGGTGGGCGTGCTGGGCCTCATGGGCTGGCTGATTTTTGGCGGCCTCACCCACGCCAACCACCACGTCGACATCTTCCCGGCCGGCGGCATCACGGCGCTGCCGGGCCTGCTCATCTCGGCCGCCATGGGCCAGGCCGCCGTCAAAACCATCTATTCCTACCTGGGCTACTACAACGTGTGCCACCTGGGCGCCGAAATCAAAGGGCCCGAGAAAGTCATTCCGCGCAGCATTTTCCTGAGCATCCTCGGCATCGCCGCGCTGTATTTACTGCTGAATTGGAGCGTGGGCACCGTCATTCCCTGGCAGGAGGTGCAAAGCTGGCAGGCCGGCACCGGCGACAAGTCGCAGTTCATCATCAGCGTGTTCATGGAGCGGCTCTACGGGCCGGCGGCGGCGCAGGCGGCCACGGCGCTGGTGCTGCTGGTGGCGTTTGCTTCGCTGTTTGCGGTGCTGCTGGGTTACTCGCGCATTCCCTACGCCGCGGCGGCCGACGGCGAGTTCCTGCCCGTGTTCGGCAAGCTGCACCCCACCAAGCAGTTTCCCTACGTGTCGTTGCTGCTACTGGGCGGCGTGGGCTTCGTGTTTAGCCTGCTGTTTCGGCTGGGCGAGGTCATTTCGGCCATCCTGGCCATGCGCATCCTGGTGCAGTTCGTGGGCCAGGCCGTGGGGCTGATGCTGCTGCGGCGCCGGCGCGGCACGGCGGCCCTGCCGTTCAAGATGCCGCTCTACCCGCTGCCCGTCATCGTGGCCATCGTCGTGTGGCTGTTCGTGTTCGCCGGCATCGCCCCGGCCGAAGTCACCTGGGGCGGCGTGCACTTCAAGCTGTACTTCCAGCTGGCTGCCCTGGGCATGATGGCGCTGGGCGCGGGCGCCTTTCTGCTGTGGAGCCGGCGGCTGAGGCGGTGGCCGTTTGGCGGTTAAATCATTCCAATCCAAATTATCCCAGCCATTTCTCATAACAAAAGAACCGCAGTCCCGGCCGGAACCCCAGCGTAATCTCGCCCGCAAACCGGTAGCCCAGCTTTGGGAACAGCCGCTGCGTGGCAGCATTTTCGGAATTGGTGTCCACGCGCAGCACCTTCAGGCCCTGCGCTACGGCCTGCCGTTCGGCTTCGGCCATGAGCGCCAGCGCCACACCCTGGCCTTGCGCGGCTGGGTCCACGGCCAGGCGGTGCGTCACCAGGACGGGCTCGGTCACGTCCCAGTCGGCGTGGGCGTATTCGGCGTCCTGGTCTTGGGTGAGGGCGGCCACGCCGGCCACCGCGCCGTCCAGTTCGGCCACCCACAAGTGGTTTTGTTCGATGTCGGCCGCGAACACCGCCTCGTTCGGGTAGTCCGCCGACCACTGGAAGTTACCGCTGGCGTTCATCAGCGGCACCACCCGCCGCAGCAGGGCCAGGATGGCGGGCAGGTCGGCAGTGGTGGCGCGGCGGGTTGTCAGCATCGCAGGGCAGGGCTTAGCCGCGGCGCAGCACGGCGGCCGCTTCCTTGGCAAAGTAGGTGAGGATGGCATCGGCCCCGGCGCGCTTGATGCTCGTGAGGACCTCCATCATCGTCTTTTCGCCGTCGAGCCAGCCGTTTTGGGCGGCGGCTTTCACCATGGCGTACTCGCCGCTCACGTTGTAGGCCGTCACGGGCAGGTGGGTGCGCTCCTTCACGGCGTGAATCACGTCGAGGTAGCTCAGGGCGGGCTTTATCATCACCATGTCAGCGCCTTCGGCCTCGTCCAGGGCCAGCTCGCGCAGGGCCTCGCGCTTGTTGGCGGGGTTCATCTGGTAGCTTTTTTTGTCGCCCTTCTTGGGGGCCGAATCCAGGGCGTCGCGGAACGGGCCATAGAAGGCCGAGGCGTACTTGGCCGTGTAGCTCATGATGCTCACGTGCTGAAACGCATTCTCGTCCAGCACCCGCCGAATCCAGGCCACGCGGCCGTCCATCATGTCGCTGGGGCCGATGATGTCGGCGCCGGCGCGGGCCTGGGCCAGGGCCATCTGGCCGAGCACTTCCAGGGTGGCGTCGTTGAGGATTTCGCCGGATTCGGCGTCCACCACGCCGTCGTGGCCGTCGCTGCTGTAGGGGTCCATGGCCACGTCGGTCATCAGCACCACGTCCGGAAACTGGCGCTTGATGTCGGCCACGGTTTTCAGGTACAGCCCGTCGGGGTTGGCCGATTCGCGGGCCAGCCGGTCCTTGAGCCCGTCGTTGATGCTGGGAAACGGCGCGAATGCCTTGATGCCCAACTCCACGCACTGGCCGATTTCATCGATGATTTTATCGGCCGTGTAGCGGTGAATGCCCGGCATCGACTTCACCTCAATGGTCTGGTTCTGCCCTTCAATCAGGAACAGCGGAAAGATGAAATCGTGGGTGGTGAGGCGGGTTTCCTGCACCATGTCGCGAATGACTTCGGACTTGCGGTTGCGGCGGGGGCGGTGAGTGGGGAGCATACAGAAGAGGAGCGGCCCCCGGCGCTTGCCCGGGTCCTGGCAAAGTAAAATAGTCGGTTCCTAAAGCGGAACGCCGCCGCAAAGTTCGGCCGGAAACCCTACCGCTTTCCAAACGGGTCGAGGTAGGCCACCAGCACGGCCAGCGCCGCCGCCCCCGCCAGCACACCCCACACGAGGCCGCCCCCGCTCAGCAGCAGCCCCACCAACGCAATGGGCAGCACCACCAGGCCCAGCACGCCCAGCACCGTGGTGCCCAGCCCGGCTTCGGCCGGGGCCTGGGCGCGCCGCACGAACGGCCGCCGATGCGAGGTCTTTTGCGTCGCCATCACGGTGTTCTCCACCGACAGCGCCGCCAAGGGTTGCGCAAGCCGCACTGGATGTTGGTGCTGCGGGCGCGTTACCGGCTGGGCAGCTGTGGGTCGCGGGGCCGATGCCGCGGGGGTTGAAGCCGTGGGAGTGGCACCTGCAGCTTCCGCTGCTGCCGAATCGGTAGCCGCCGCGGGCTTGACGACGGCGGTTGCTCTCGCTCGCCCCGGGGCGGGCCGAAAGGAAAAAGCCGGCCGGCTGCTTTGGCAACCGCTGCCCAGGCCAATGAGCGCCACCAGCGCGAGGATTCGAAAATGGAACAAGCGAGGGCGCGTAACGACGAGCATAGGGAAAAGCCAAAAAAGAAGTTGGCGCAAAGCTGTACGGCAAAGCTGTACGAATATTCGGAAATTTCCGCTACGCGCCGCTGAGTTTGGCGGCAGCCTGCCAGCCAATGCCGGCGCCCAGGGCCACGCCCATGCCGTTGCAGCGCACGGCCGCCAGCACGCCCGGCCGCACCCAGTCAACGATAGGAGCCAGCGCCGGCCCGAAGCCCATCACCCCGCTCCAGCGGTAGGCAATGCGGGGGCGCTGGCCGGGCAAAATCACGTCGTGCAGCAGGCGTTCCAGGTAGGTTTGCACGGGCGCGGTGAGGCCGGGTGCGGTGGTGGCTTCGGCGGCGAAATTCAGGTTGCGGCCGCCGCCCAGCAGGACGCGGCGGTCGGACAGCTGGCGGAAGTAAGCGTAGCCGTGGTCGTAGTGAAAGGTGCCGGGCAAGGCCACGCCGGGCAGCGGTTCGGTCACCAGCACCTGGCCGCGGCCGGGCGTCACGGCCACGCCGGGCAGCAGCTCGGCCGCGAAAGCGTTGGTGGCCACCAGCGCCTGGCCCGCGTCGAGGGCCGCCCCGTTGGCGAGGCGAACCTGCACGCCTTCGCCTGCGGCGGCAATTTCCGTCACGGCGCAGCTGGTGAGCACGGGCACGTCGGCGGCCCAGGCGCGGCCCAGCAAGCTGCGCATCATGCGGCCGGCGTCGAGGCTGCCCTCGTGCTCGTTCTTGAGCAAGGTGCCCACGCCGCCAAAGTTGAACCGGCCGGCCTCGGCGCTGGCGTCGCCAAAGGTGCGGGCGTGGCCCACCACCGGCGCCAGCAGCTCGTTGAAGTAGTCGATTTTATCCCGGCATTCTGCCGCCAGCCCCGCTTCTTCGTGCCGAAATAGCTCGTAGCCGCCCACCGGCTGGTAGTCCAGCGCGGCATCGCCCACCAGCTCGCGCAGCCGCCGCAGGCCGGTGCACCGGGCCGCCACCACGGCCTGCAAGTCGCCGCGCTTTTCCTGCTCCATCAACTCCGAAATCGACCCAAAACAGGCGAAGCCGGCATTCTTGGTAGAAGCCCCGCTGGGCAGCGGCCCGCGCTCCAGCATCACTACGCGCCAGCCGGGCCGCAGCTCCTTCAAATACAACGCCGCCGTGAGCCCCACCAGCCCCGCGCCGATGATAACTACGTCGACAGGACCAAAAAAAGACTGGTGCTCCCAGTAGGAAAGGTTGGCGTCGGCCACTGGCTAAAACGCCAGGATAACGCCTTCAATCACGTCGCAGGCGTCGTGCAACTGCTCTTCGGTAATCACCAGCGGCGGGGCAAAGCGGATGATGTCGCCGTGCGTGGGCTTGGCCAGCACGCCGCGCTCCATCAGGGTCACGCACACGTCCCAGGCGGTGCGGCCGTCGTCGGCGGGCCGAATGATGACGGCATTGAGCAAGCCCTTGCCGCGCACCAATTCCACCACTTCGGGCCGCTTGGCTTGCACCTGGCGCATCCGGTCGCGGAAAATCACGCCCATCGCGGCGGCGTTTTCGGTCAGCTTTTCTTCGTGCAATACGTCCAGGGCGGCGCGCATCACCACGCTTGCCAGCGGGTTGCCGCCGAAGGTGGAGCCGTGCTGGCCGGGCTGAATGGTGAGCATGATGGCGTCGTCGGCCAGCACGGCCGACACCGGCAGCACGCCCCCGCTCAGGGCCTTGCCCAGAATCAGGATGTCGGCGTGCACGGCTTCATGGTCGCAGGCCAGCAGCTTGCCGGTGCGGCCCAGCCCGGTCTGAATCTCGTCGGCGATGAACAGCACGTGGTGGGCCTTGCAAAGCGCGGCGGCTTGCGCCAGGTAGCCCACGGCGGGCACCATCACGCCGGCCTCGCCCTGAATGGGCTCCACCAGGAAGGCGCACACGTGCGGGTCCCGGAGGGCTTCCTCCAGGCTTTCGATGTCGTTGTAGGGCACCACCTGATAGCCCGGTGCGAAGGGCCCGAAACCGCCCGTGCTGTCGCCGTCGGTGCTGAAGGAAATGATGCCCGTGGTGCGGCCGTGGAAGTTGTGCTCAGCCACCAGAATGCGTGCCGCGTTTGGGGCGATGCCTTTTTCCTGGTAGCCCCACTTGCGGGCCAGCTTGAGGGCGGTTTCCACGGCTTCGGCGCCCGAATTCATCAGTAAAGCCTTGTCGTACCCAAATAGTTCGCAGAGCTGCTGCTCGGCCGCGCCCAGCTGGTCGTTGAAAAAAGCCCGCGACGTGAGCGTGAGCTGCTGCGCCTGCTTGGTGAGCGCCCCGATGATGCGCGGGTGGCAGTGCCCCTGGTTCACGGCCGAGTAGGCCGAGAGGAAATCGTAGTAGTGCTTGCCGTCCACGTCCCACAGGTGCACGCCTTCGCCGCGGGTCAGCACCACGGGCAGCGGGTGGTAGTTGTGGGCGCCGTACTGGTCTTCGAGCTGCATCAGCGCTTGCGCGCGGGCAGATTGGGTGAGGGCGGGAGCTTCCATGGAGCGGTCGGGACTGAAGGTGAGGGCACGAAATTACGGCTTTTCGCCTGGCCACGGGGCGCCCGGCTACCGCAGCCGCAGGCCTTCCATTTGGTGCGCAGTGTCCAGGAACCGGCCCACGTAGTTGCCCTCTTCGCGGCCGCTGGCCCGCAGCAGGGTCCAGTCCACCACTGCGGTTTCGGGGAAGCTCACGGGCACGGGCTCGCCGGGGCCGGTCCCGGCGGGCAGCAGCAAGGCCTGCACGGTGCTGCCGTGCCAGCCCAGCACCCGCGCCGACGCCTGCCGGAAACTCGTGTCGGTGGCCACCACCCGGACCGCGAGCAGAAACTGGTCGCCTTCGGGCAAGCCTGCCAGGAAACGCTTCTTGACCTGGGGCAGCGTGCGCAAGGCCTCCCGCACGGGGTCGGCCAAGGCCGTTGCGTCGCGGCTCAGGGCGGGGCGCACGCCGGCCGGGGCCGTGGCGGCGGTGAGCACCACCGGCGCGGCCGGCTGGGCGGCGGCGGGCCGGGCCAGCAAAGCAGCCGTTGCCAGCAACGGCAAAAAGGCAAGCAGTGTTTTCATGGCGAAACGCAGAAGAGGTTAACAGCAAGATACAACCGCCGGTTGCTCCTACGAAGGTGGCCTTACCTTTGATGCTTCCCCATGCCCGACCCCGTTTCCCAGCCGCTGCAAGCCGGCGACTTCTACTACACGCCCGAAGGCTACCTCGTGTTCACCGCCCAGTACCACCGGCGCCGGGGCAGCTGCTGCGGCAACGGCTGCCGGCACTGCCCGTGGCAAAAAAAAGCCCCCAAACCGGCCAATCAACCCTAAAAGAAGCCGGCCCGGCCCCGCAAAAAAAAAGTTGCGGGGCCGGGCCGGCTTCGTGCAAGCGGGCGGTTATTACTGGCCGATGCGCAGCCAATACGAGCCGCCGTGCTGCTCCACGCCCTGCAGGGCGGGCCGCTGCCACAGCGGCGCCAGAATGGCTTTCAGCTCCGCGTCCTCGCTCACGAAGTAGTTGGGCAGGATGGTTTCGTACTTCGTTGGGTTGGCCAGCAGAAAAGCGGCCAGCAGGTACTGTTCCGAGTAGCCCCGGTCGCACATGACCTGCGGGTAATCGTAGGGCAGGTAGATGTCGTGAATGTGCACGATGACGCCCGGCGCCAAGCGCGGCAGCACTTCCAGGAAAAACACGGTGGCGTCGGAGTTCGGCAGCACCCGGTGGGAGTTGTCGATGAACAAAATGTCGTTGGCCTTCAACTGGTAGAGGAAGGAAAAATCCGTGTTCTCGAACGGCTGGCGCACCACTCGCTGGGCCAAATGGTCGATTTCGGCCCGCGGGTACGGGTCGATGGAGGTGATTGTGGTGGCCAGCCCCTGGTCCTTGACGGCCTTGGCGGCCACCTTCGTCGAATTGCCCGAGCCCACTTCCACGTACTGGGCGGGCCGGAAGCGGGCCAGCATCCCGTAAATGGCCACGATGTCGAGGCCGGGCAGGAACGTGTTGTTCCACGCCGGCAGGTTGGGGTTGGTCTCGTCCTTGGCGTTTTTTATTTGCTCGAACTCGGCCTGAAACGCAAGAAAGCCTTGCAGCACGTCGCGGTAGGTGGCGCGGTTCCGGTCGATGAGGTCGTAGAGCGGCTGGTGCGGCGGCTTGCCGTGCCCGTAGCGCGGCTGAAAATGGACTTTGTAGTCCAGAAACAGGTTTTGGTACTTCGGCGAAAGGAAACGGTACAGTCCTTTAATCATAGCGGAAGGGCAATTTTGCGCGGCGGCCGGGGCCAGTAAGCTGCAAACCTACGGGTTTCGGACGGCTTTGCCCGGACCCCACCACCGGCGACTCCAACAGTTTTGCCGGGCGCACACGGCGCAGGGCACGGCCCACCATCGGCTCTTGCCGAAACATTGACGACCGACGGGCCCGCTGGGGCGCTTCAGGAGCCATGCCATCGAAAATAAGCACGGGGGGCTTGGTGAATGCCAGACTTTTGCCGATATTTGCAGCCCGTTTCCTGCTTTGTAACTACTTAACCTCCGATATTATGGCCCGTGTTTGTGATTTGACCGGCAAGCGTACCCGCGTTGGCAACAACGTTTCGCACGCGAACAACAAGACCAAGCGCAAGTTCTACCCGAACCTGCAGAAAAAGCGTTTCTACATTCCCGAGCAAGACGCTTGGGTGACGCTCAAAGTGGCCACTTCGACCATCCGCACCATCAACAAGAACGGCATCATGGCCGTCCTGAAGAAGGCCAAGGAGCAAGGCTTCATCGTGTACTAGCCATAAGCCAGCACCGAAGCGCGCAAACTGCGCCGCGCGCCCACCCCCACGACCGACAAAGCCAGTGCCGATGCCTTTGCCTTTCTGGTAAGCGCATCGGCACCGGCTTTGTCGGTTAGTTAATTGCGCCCCGTCGGCGTTCCTCGGCATCAGTCAGGCTTAACTTATTGCCAAACAAAAAGCCCCGGCCAATCAAGGTCGGGGCTTTTGGTCGGGTAGCGGGCAGCGGCTTGCTTACGCCTCGTAACTGGGCGAGAACGTGCCGGCGGGCTGCCCGTCGGCCGTGGGGTAGTCGGTGTAGCCGTCGGCGAAGCCGTGCGGGCCGGGGGCGTAGTAAGTAGCTTGGTCACTTTCGGCCAGGGGCAGTCCGGCCTGGAGGCGCGCCACCAGGTCGGGGTTCGAGATGAAGGGGCGGCCAATGGCCACGAGGTCGGCGCGGCCGCTGGCCAGCACGGCTTCGATGTGCTCGACGGTGGTGTAGCCGCCGCTGAGGATGAGCGTGTTGGTGAATTTTTCGCGGATGGTGGTCACCGTTTGGGCGGGCACGGCCGGGGAGCCCATGGATTGGTGGTCGACGAGGTGCAGGTACACCACGCCGATTTTTTGCAGCTCCTCGGCCAGGTAGGCGTAAGTTTCGTCGATTTCGGGGTAGTTCGGCGTGTCGTTGAACTGGCCCCAGGGCGAAAGGCGGATGCCGGTGCGCTCGGCCCCGATGGCCTCGGCCACGGCGCGGGCTACTTCCAGCACGAAGCGGGCGCGGTTCGGCACGCTGCCGCCGTACGCGTCGGTGCGCTGGTTGCTGGCGGGGTTTAGGAACTGCTCGAGCAGGTAGCCGTTGGCGCCGTGCAGCTCCACGCCGTCAAACCCGGCCTCGATGGCCAGCTGGGCGCTGTGCACAAATTCGTCGCGCACCTGGGCCAGTTCCTCGGTGCGCAGGGCACGCGGGGTGGGCTGGTCCTGCATCTGCGCTTGGTCGGTCCACATCTGGCCCTTGGCGGCAATGGCCGAGGGCGCTACGCCTTCGGCCCCCTCGGGCAGGTTGTGGGGGTGAAACACGCGGCCGGCGTGCATCAGCTGAATGAAAATGTGGCCGCCGTGGTGGTGCACGGTTTCCGTCACGCGCTGCCAATTGGTGGCCTGCTCCTGGTTGAAGAGGCCCGGGATGCGGGCGTAGCCCAGCCCGTCGGCCGAAGGCGATGTGCCTTCCGTGATGATGAGGCCGGCCGTGGCGCGCTGGCGGTAGTATTCGGCCATCAGTTCGTTGGGCACGTTGCCCAGGGCGCGGCTGCGCGTCATGGGGGCCATTACCAAATGGTTGGCGAGGGTCAGCGTACCCAGCTTGGCGGGCTCAAATGCTTTTTTGGACATGAATTGAATGGGCTGCGGTGCGTGGGGCGCAGTTGCGGATGGATGAAACGCGGCTAAAAAGCAGGTACGTACACGAATTGTTTCGGCCTCGCAGTATTGTCTTTACGTGAAGCGCGCCGATGGCGACGGCAAAACGTGAAAAACCCGCTCCACAACGTGAAACGGGTTTCTTTTGCTTTTGACGTTGGCCGTTGGCGGGGCCGTACTAGGCGGCGGTGGCGGCGAAGCGCTTGTTCACCTCGTCCCAGTTAATCAGGTTGAAGAACGCGGCGATGTAGTCGGGCCGGCGGTTCTGGTACTTGAGGTAGTAGGCGTGCTCCCACACGTCAAGGCCGAGCACGGGCAGGCCTTTGCAGCCCGACTCGGGCATCAACGGATTATCCTGGTTGGGCGTGGAGCAAATTTGCACCGAGCCGTCGGCCTGCTTGCACAGCCACGCCCAGCCCGAGCCGAAGCGCGTGGTGGCGGCTTTGGTGAATTCCTCTTTGAACTTGTCGTAGCTGCCGAAGGTGGCCGTGATGGCTTCGCCCACGGCCCCGGTAGGCTGCCCGCCGCCGGTGGGCGAGAGGATGGTCCAGAACAGGGAGTGGTTGTAGTGGCCGCCGCCGTTGTTGCGCACGGCCACCGGGGCCTTGGCAATGTTGTGCATGATTTCCTCGAGGGACTGGTGCTCCATCTCGGTGCCGGCCAAAGCGGCGTTGAGGTTGGTGACGTAAGCCTGGTGGTGCTTGCTGTGGTGGATTTCCATCGTTTGCGCGTCAAACGTGGGTTCCAGGGCGTCGTACGCGTACGGAAGTTTGGGGAGTTCGAAAGCCATAAGTGAAAAAGGGTTGGGGAAGTGAAGGAGATAAGAACACGCAAATAAACAACCGCCGAGTGGGTGCCCGGTTACGGCCAAGGTTGGCCCGCCCCCAAAAGTAGATTATTTCCGCTTTAAACTGAAAAACGCTTGCAGAAGCGCCGCGCACTCGGCCGCCTGCACGCCGCCGCGCACCTGCGTACGCGGGTGCAGCAGCTGCCCGTGCCGCCGAAAGCCCACCTTGGGCTCGTCGGCCCCGAATACCACGGCCTTGAGCTGGGCCCAGTAGCTGGCCCCGGCGCACATCACGCAGGGCTCGACGGTGACGTAAAGGGTGCAGTCGGCCAGGTACTTGTTACCCAAGTGGTTGGCGGCGGCCGTCAGGGCCAGCATTTCGGCGTGGGCCGTCACGTCGCGCAGCTGCTCGGTTTGGTTGTGGCCGCGGCCGATGACGCGCTGCTCGAACACCACCACCGCGCCGATGGGGATTTCCTCGGCGGCCAGTGCCTTTTCGGCCTCGGCCAGTGCTTGCCGCATGAAATGCTCGTCGGTCATGCGCGTGGGGGCCACCCAGGGAACGGGTCGGCCGTCGGACTCATTATTTCAGCGTAATCGCGCCCATCACGGCTTGCGCCGTGGGCTGCCACTGGGCCTGCTCCTCGGCCGGGGCCACAAACGTAAAAATATACAGTTGCTGCCCCTGGATGGCGTACTGCACCGTTTGGTAGCGCTTGATGGGCGACAGCTGGTTGCCACCCGTGCGCCGGGCATCGGACACGGTCGACACGAATTCGAAGTACATAAAATCGCGCCCGTTTACGGTACGAATGTCTTCCTTGAGAAACTCAACCTTGGTGTACAGCCGCTGGATGCTGGACTTGTAAATCTTCAGCAGCACGCCGTAATCGAAGCTTTCGAACGTGGTGGGGCGCACGGCCACGCTGAAGTCGACGCGCCCGCTGGGGTTGGAGTACACGGCCAGCGGCCGGCGCGGCGAGGGGTATTTCACGGCAATGCCGTCGTCGGGCAGCGGGGCAAAGCCGGCCGGCACGCCCACGCTCAGGCCCGAGCCCAGCTTGGTGGCGGTGAGCTTGGGCTTGGGCGCGAAGGCCACGAGGCCGATGAGCAACAGCAGAAAAGCAAGGAATCTCATGGCGCAGAGCAATTAGAACAGTACAAAAGAACGTCATGCTGGGCTTGCCGAAGCATCTCTTCCGCGCAACTAATCAGCGTTAGTAAAGCGGGAGAGATGCTTCGGCAAGCCCAGCATGACGTTTCAACAGGCAAACGCGCGCCTACCGCCGCACGGTGGGGTACTTGATGCGCACCTTCTTCCAGTACACGTAATTGCCGGTCTTGGCCTCAACCAGGTAGGTGCCGGCCGGAATCTTGCCCAAGTCAACCGGGGCGCCGGTGTTGTTCACCGGGTCAAGCTCGGTCTGGTAAATGACCTTATTCTTGTAATCGGTCATCATTAGCGTGCCCGGCTTGGTGAACTGCTGCGTGAAGCTGAGCAGGATGCTGGTGGAGTTGGGCTTGGGGAAAACGTCGATGCCCGAGAGCGTTTCGATGCGCTTGATGGGGCCGTCGAGCGTCACGGCCCCGGCCGAGCCTTTGGATTTGACGACGGTACCCGACTCGTCCGACTTGGTTTTGATTTTGGTTTGGGCCTGGGCCTTGCCGGCAACAAACAAGGCGGCCGCCAGCGCGAAAGTAGGGAGGAGTTTCATGGGTACGAAGGGAATTGAGAAGACAAAGGAACGCAGTTACGGCCGGCCTTTGCATACTCCGTACCAAACTGCGCGGCTGCAAACAAAACCGGCGGGGTTGGCTTGCTGCGCAACGGCCCTAACTTTGCCCCAAACCTTTTTGCCATGCTCCGTACCCACACCTGCGGCGAACTCCGCCCCGAACACATTGGTCAAACCGTCACGCTCTGCGGCTGGGTGCAGCGCACCCGCGACAAAGGCGCCATCCTCTGGATTGACCTGCGCG
>Ga0123336_10003187_pt1 | contig 13881 bp, 9 predicted proteins | sample SSSSmetaG_FD_96466 | JGI IMG/M metagenome (GOLD analysis project Ga0123336, IMG submission 96466) | Glacier valley bacterial and archeal communities from Borup Fiord, Nunavut, Canada, to study Microbial Dark Matter (Phase II) - ​SSSS metaG | ecosystem: Environmental > Aquatic > Freshwater > Ice... | reverse complement strand
GCTGGCGAAGGTCACCGAGCGCGAGATGCGCCCTGGCTCGATCATCCTCACCCAGGAGGGCATGGTCTTCGGAACGCCGGAGTTCATGAGCCCCGAGCAGGCGCAGGGCAAGAGCCTCACGCCCGGCAGCGACATCTACTCGCTCGCCGTGATCCTCTACGAGGTGCTCACGGGCAAGCTCCCATTCGACGCCAAGAACCCGATGGAGTTCATCCAGCTCCACGTCACGACGAAGCCGAAGCCGATCAACGAGCGCGTGCCGGGCAAGACGTTCCCGCCCCTGCTCTGGACGGTGCTCTCGCGCGCGCTCGAGAAGAAGTCGGACGACCGCTACCAGTCAGCTGCGGAGTTCGCGCACGCGCTCGCCGCGGTGCTCGCAGGCGCGACCGAGGTGCCGCCGTTCGAGGGCGGCTCCGTGCGCCCGCAGGCGCAGTCGGCAGGCGCGATCCCCATCGCGACGCCGCTCATGGCGCCCGCCGTCGCGATGCCGCCGGCCGCGGCCATCCCCGAGTCCGCCCGCTCGAGCCCGCTGATCCGGATGCAGCCGGTGGGAAAGCCGCCCATCGGCCTGCTCGTCGGCATCGCGCTCGCGTTCTTGGTGGTCGGCGCCGTGCTCGCCGCCGTCGTGCTCAAGCTCATCGGGAAGTAGCGCGGACGGCGGACGGCGGACGGCGGACGGGGCCTGCTGCCCGGGGCGGCGGCGGCACGCGACGATCAAGGATCGGAGCTCGCCCGGTGCCGGCCGCTTCGGTCAAGTGGATGACCGTGCCGGTCGCGCGCCGCTGCGACCAGCGGCGCATCGTACCGGCGTCCGTCGGCGCGTGAGGTGGCGCACTCGACGAGTGCTCGCGGCAGAGATCGCGGCGAGCGTGGCGCTCTTCGAGCGAGCCGGCGCGGACGTCACTTCTCGGCGCCGGCGTCGCGCTTCTTTCCCCCGCCCCAGCGGCTGTTGCCGTTGCACAGGTCGTCCGACAGCGAGAGACGGCGCGCCTCCTCGGGGCCGAACGACTTCGCGAGATCGCCCTCGAACGCCTTGTTCGCCCCGGTGAGCACGAGGAACATCTTCGTCACCGGGTTCACCCGGTCGTTCGGGCCCGGCTCGGGACGGAGCCCCGCGCGGATCTCCGCGGCCTGCGTGTGCGCCTCCATGGCGGCGTCGCGATCGGCACGCAGCGCCGCGTCGTAGATCAGGTGCGGGCACGCGTCGGGGCCGATCTTGTCGATCACCTCGGGAGTCGCGCCCAGCGCAGCAGCGCACAGCGGACGGATCTCCTTCCAGACCCGATCGTAGGAGGCCTTGTACGCGTCCTTGAGGACGACCTTGTCGTTCGGCGCGAGCCCGAGCGACTGGAGCTTCGCCGGCGGGAAGTCCCAGCCGTCGGTCTGCAGACACGGCACGCGGTACTTCACCTGTCCGTTCTTCGCGAGCTCCGCCCAGTCCTCCTGATTGAGGTCGTACTCGGCGCGCGCGCGGCCGGGCCCGCCGTCGACCGAGGCGAGCTTGTCCTCGCTCTTCTTCAGCTTCTGCTCGAGATCGGCCTTCTGCGCGGCGATGGCCTCGAGGCGCGCGCGGTACTCGCTGACCTGGGCCACGAGGTTGTCGTTCGCGGTCGCGAGCGGGACGTCGCCCGAAGCCGCGCTCGCTGCCTTCGCGTCGAACGCCCTCTCGCCTTCGCCGAGCTTGCCCGACGCATGCACGCCGTCGCTGGCTGCCTGCGCGGACTCGCCGGCCCCGAGGTCGACGCGGCTCCCCGCATGCGACACCGCGACCTTGCCCTCGTACACCGCCACGAACGCCAGCGCCGACAGCGCCGCGCCGATGATCCCCGACTTCACGTCTCGCTTGTCCATCGCATCACCTTCACCGCGGATCTTGACCGCGAAGCACGTGCCCTTGACCTCGACGTCGCCGGCCGGCGTGTGCACGCGAAAGCGTGCGCCGGGCTCGACGCGGTAGAAGACGTCGCCGTGCGCCTGCACGACGTCGTCGCCGTCCCACTTCACCTGCGCGCCGGGCTCGAGCACCGCGCGAGCGCGCGTGCCGATCGAGACCTCGAGGCGATCCCTGGCGATGGCCTCGCCGTGCGCGTCCGGCACGCTCGAGACGCGGAACGCCAGCGCCGCGGCCAGCGCCAGAGCGCCGGTGACGCCGGCGGCGATCCCCCAGCGGCGAGCGCGACGCACGGGCTGCTGCACGATCGGCGGCGCCTCGGCGCGCACCTGGACGAGCACGCGCCCCGCGAAGTCCGACGGCGGTAGCTGCGGCTCCCACGCGTCGAGATCCAGCTTCGGGTCCTCGCTCATGGCGTCCTCCACTCGCTCTTCAACGACTCACGCATCTTCTCTCGCGCGCGGAAGAGGCGCGTCTTCGCAGTATTTTCGGGGATCTCGAGGACCCCCGAGATCTCGAGGATCGACAGGCCGTGGATCTCGGCCAGCACGAGCGCGGCGCGCTGATCGTCGGGCAGCAGCGCCGCTGCCTCGGCGATGGCGCGTCCGAGCTGGCGACGCTCCAGGGACAGCTCCGGGGTCGAGCCGGTGGAGGCGGCCTCGGCGTCGTCGATCGAGCCGCTATCGAGCTTCTTCTTCTTGCGCGCGTCGAGCGCGAGGCGCGTCGCGATGGTGAGCAGCCACGTCGAGGGCTTCGCGGCGCCAGCCGGATCGAAGCCCGGGAACGCCCGGTAGGCACGCACGAACGTCTCCTGCGCGAGGTCCTCGACCTCCGGCCCGCGGCCCAGCATGCGCGAGAGCAGCGCGAAGACCATGCGCTCGTAGCGGACCACGAACGCGCGAAAGGCCATCGGATCCTGCGCGCAGCAGCGGGCGAGCACGGCGTCGTCGAGCGGCGGCGGGCTCGCCTCCTTGCTCCGCGGGAACGCGACGCTCATGACGGCCATCATCGCCGAGTGTCACGACCGACCTCGCCGAAGGTTCCCGACTATTTTCCCGCGTCGGCAATCGCAGGGGAATTCGCGGGTCCCACGTCGGCCAGGCGGCCGGCGGCCAGGAACTTCGTGGCAAAGGCGTGGACGCGCGCGACCTGGGCCTCGTCGAGGAAGACCTTGCCTCCGGTGCGCGTGTAGCTCATGAGATTGTCGGGCTCGCTCGAGTGGCCGTTGCCGAAGAAGTGACCGAGCTCGTGGGCGAGCACGGTGCGCGGGGCGGCAGCGGAGAGGATGATGTAGCGCGCGCCGGTGGAGCGCTGCGTCCAGGCGACGCCCTTGCGGTAGCGACCCGGCTCGTCGACATCCTCGAGCGCAGCGACGACGAAGACATCGATCACGTTCTTCTCCATGAGCGCGCCGAGCGTGTCGCGGTCGCCCCGCGTGTGCATTTGCGCGTGGGCGGCGCTCATCTCCTTGCGCTGCGTGCGGCGGAAGCTTACGTCGAGCGGACGGTAGAGGGAGTTGGCGTCGTCGATCTGCTGGGCGATCCACGCGTCGTCGCGCGCGGGCGCGCCGCTCTCCGCGGCGACGGTGATGGCGATGGGAAACGTGGGCGCCAGTGACGCCGGCGGGGTCGGAGGCGGCGGAGGGGTCGGCGGAACGGCCCGCGCCGGGAGCGCGAGGAGCGCGGCGATGGCCACGGCGGCGAAGGCGAGGAGTCGCTTCACGCTGGCCCTGTCACGTCGTAGATGCCCGCCGCGCTCGCCACGAGGTTCGTCGTCCGCACCGCGAGATCCTAGAGTCAGCTCGCCTTGCGCGCCAGCACCGCGCGCATCGCCGGGTGGCGCTTCACCTGCGTGAGCGCGTGCCCGAGGAGCGTCTTTCCGGGCTCCAGCTTGTGCCATGGCGAGGCGCCGCTCGGATGCGGGAGCGGCACGACATCGAGCGCAACGCCGTGCCAGGTCGTCGCGAAGACGCGCCCGATGATGGCGTCGAGCTTCTTGCCCTGCACCTCCTTGCCCAGCACCTCGGAGATCGCGAGCGAGCCCACCGCGAGGACCAGCTCCGGCTGGAGGATCCCGACCTCGCCGCCGAGATACGTACGGCAGCGCACGATCTCCTCGAAGTCGGGCTTGCGGTCGCCGCCGCCCTTCGCCTTCCCCGGAAAGCAGCGCGCCACGGCGGCGATGTAGATGCGCTCGCGGAATCCCTCCTCGGTGATCCCCATCGACTCCTCGAACCAGCGGAAGAGCGTGCGCCCCGCCGTCCACGCGAAGGGCCGGCCGAACGAGCCCTCGCGCGGCCCCGGGGCCTGCCCCACGAGGACCACCTTCGAGAGCACGGGCGGGCCGTGCACGACGGGCCGGATCATCTTCGGGCACTGCGTGCAGCCGTCGAGCTGGGTGTGCAGCGTCTGCAGGCGCAGGAGCCGCGTGTCACGAGGAGCCACGCGCTGTTCTTAGCAAACAACGAGCGCGCGGGTCAGTCCCAGGAGCGCAAGCGGGAGCGCAGCCGGCTCACGATCGCCCACGCGCGATCCCGGAAGAGCGTGATCGCGATCATGATGCCGAGGATGCCGAGGCCGGACGCCGAGAGCAGCACGAACCCCACGCGGTGATCGCGCAGCCCGACCTGGACGAGGTTCGCGATCACGTCGAGCGTGAAGAAGAGCGTCCCCAGCGCGAGGTAGGCGCGCACGCGCAGCGCGAGGCCCGCCACCACCCCGATCAGACAGACCGCACCGAAGACCACCGAGTAGGTGGCGTCGTCCGCGGCGCCGAGCTGGAACGTGAGCTTCATGCCCGCGGGTAGGTAGAGGAGCGCGCCGCCCAGGATCCGCAGGGCGGAGCGCGCCTGCGCCGACATCCGCGGCGCGAAGATCTGCGCGAGCGCGGTGACGAGGATGCCCAGCGGCCCCACGAACACCTCGATGCCCTGGAGCCCCTGCGCGACTGCGAACACCACCAGCGCGAGGTTCGCCGCGAGCGCCGCCAGCGATCCGAAGATGCGGCTGCGCTCCGCGAACGCCATCGCGCCGTAGAGGAAGCTCGCGCCGAGCGCGAGGCCCGCGGCCTGGTTCGTCGCGCCGTTCGTGGTGAGCAGGAGGAGCGCGATGGGCAGCGCCGCCGCGAAGCGCCGGGTGGCGTTGGCGACGTTCGTGATCTTGCGGCGACGCGCGACCACCGCGACGCCGAGCAGGGAGAAGCCGTAGAGGAGGCCGATGAGCGCGTCGACCTCGGGGCCAGGGCGAAACGAGCGCGTCGCAAACGCATAGAACGCCACCACGAGCGCCTCGACGATCGCGACGTGCCGCGCCCCGCCTTGCCAGGCGATGGCGTGCACCGAGATCGCGAGCAGGAGACCGAGCGCGGCGATGCCCGCGAGGCCGACCTGGTAGCCGCCGTCCAGCGGCTGCGCCACGAAGAGACACATCACGAGCCCGCTCGCGACGATCATCACGTCGCGACCGATGGAGTGCCCCCACGCGGCGTCCTCGTTCCGCGCGCGCGCGGCGAGGACCGCGCCGCCGTGGGCGAGCGCGGCGGCGACCGCGAGCGTCGCGGCGAGCAGCGCGCCCTCGCGCGAGACGAGCACCACCAGCGCACCTGCTCCCGTCACCCCGGTGAACGCAGCCGTGAACGCGACGCCGGCGGCGCCGAGGACCAGCGCCGGGACGACGAGGAGCAGCTTCGCGAGCCCGCCGCGCCAGGTGGTGCCCGCCGCCGCCGTCGCCGCCGCGACGATCGCGAGCGTGACCGCCGGCGACTGCGAGATTCGCCACTGTCCGTCGAGCGTGAGCGCGACCTGATCGAGCACGCGCAGCAGCGCGCTGTCGGGGGACGTCGGGCCGCCCGCGGCCAGCGCATAGGCCATGGCGATGGGCGCGTACCCGAGCGCGAGCAGCTGCGTCTTCGCGAGCGCACGTGCATCCTCACCGCGCGCGCGCGAGACGCGGCGCCCCACGAGCACCGCGGCGAGCGCGAGGAGCGCGATCGCCGGCCCGGCCCAGCCGGGGATCGCCGACTCGCTCTGCGCGAGCGCATGCACGAGGACCGGCGCGCCGAGCATCAGCGGGACCGACCGGTACGACGGCGAGCGCGCCGCCGCCGCGAGCGCCCCCGCGACGAGAAAGGCGGTCGCCGCGGGCAGCGCAGGCTGCCAGGCGAGCCCGAGCGCGAGGAGGCCGCTCAGCGCCGTGATCGGCACCGCGAGCCCGCCCTCGATCTCCGCCGCCTCGTGCTCGCCGCGCGCGAGAAGCGTCTCGCGAACGACGCGGGCGAACGCCGGCGCGCGCGTCACGCCGGCGAGGAGCACCGCCATCACGACCGTCGCCGCCCCCAGCCCCAGCCACGCGCGCGCGGCGATCGCGAGCTCGGTGTCTCCGGGCGCGAGGAACCGCGACGGATCGAGCCACGACGCGCGCGCGGCCTCCGCCGTCGCCGCCGGCACCCAGCGACCGCCCGGCGGGTCGAGCGGCACCAGCGCCGGTCCAAGCACCGCGCGCTGCGCGAATGCGAGCACGCTCGCGCCCGCCGCGAACAGCATCCCGAGATGGATGGCGGGCTCGCGGCCGTACGACCGATAGAGCAGCACGCTGCCGATCGCGCTGCCGGCAAGGAGCAGCGGCGGCACCACCGCGAGGCTGCGCGTGGGCGTCGGGCCACCGACCAGGACCGCGTCGACGAACAGGAGGAGCGTGAGCGCGAGGACGCCGGCGTGCGCGACGTGGTGGTAGCGCGGTCCGTCCTGCGGTCGGTCGAGCGCGCGCCCGAGGCGCGGCCCCACCTTCACCATCCCCCGCGCGAGCAACCACACGAGGACGAGCACGATCGCGAGACGGAAGCCCACGACCTCGGGCGCGAGCGGACGCCCGATCCGGTAGGCCACGGCGGTCAGCCCGAGGATGGGCGCTGCGACCCACAACGTCGCGGCCGCGCCGCGCGCATGCACGCGATCGAACGAACGCGTCGCGAACGCCATCACCGCCGTGCAGAGCACGCCGGCGAGGCCGAGGAGCACCAGACTGCGCGAGATCTCGTCGCGCGGGGCGCCGAGCCACAGCGCAGCGAAGAGGCACGCGAGCGCGGCCAGCGCCGCCGAGACGAGGGCGAAGCCGTCGAGCTGCGTCCGCGGTCCGCCCGACAGCGGCAGCGGGACCAGGCCGTAGATCGCGCGCCCGAAGCGCGGCAGGGACGGGTCACGCGGCGCACGCAGCGCTGCGAGCACCCCGAACGCCGCGCCCACGACGCCGCAGAAGCACGCGGGGCTCGCGAGCGACGTCGCGACCGTGGGCGCCTGCTCCCAGCCGGGGCTCCCGATCCCCAGCCCGATCGCGGCCGCGATCGCGAGCGCAACCGCAGACGCCGCCACCACGAGCGCGCTCCGATCCCGCAGAGCGCGCACCATCAGGATCGCCGCGAGCAGCAGCGCTGGCCGCGCCAGCGCGAAGCGTGCGTCGACCGTGTCGTTCGGCGCGAGGACAGCGGTGAGCACCCCGTCCGCGAAGCGCACGGGCGAAGGGCCACCGGACCACGGCGGCGCGCGCGTGGCGAACAGGACGCCGAGGGACACGCCGCCGGTCGCGAACAGGAGCGAGACGTCGTCGAGCGGGCGGCGATCGTCGTCCTTCGACGCGAACATCGCGTAGCCGAGCGCGAGCAGCCCATGGACGGCGGCGAGCCCCGCCGCCGCCATCATCACGGTCTGGCACCACGGGCTCGTCGCGTCGTCCGCGGCGGGCAGTCGCCATGCGAGGACGCCCGCGAGCGCGAACAGCGCGCCGGCGACGTGGAGCGACGGCCGCGTGAGGCGCGCCCCGACGTGCGCCGCGAGCGCGAGCACCAGCGCGGTGAGCATCGTCAGGAGCAGCGGCTGGCGATCGTCGGCCGGGGTCCGGGCGGCGCTCTCGGCAGCGACCACCGCCAGCAGCATGACGACGCCGAGGACGATGCCCCACGTCGCGAGCACCGCGCGGCGCCGGCGATCGCTCACGAGCGCGCCGATCACGAGATACGCGACCGGCACCGCCGCGCAGCACGGCGCCCACAGCTCGGGACGCAGCGGGAACGCGGTGCGCCCCGCGAGCAGCGCCGCGCCGAGGCCCACGAGCGGCAGCACGTGCAGCGCGCCCGCGCGCTCTCGCTGCTGCGCCACCAGCACGCCCATGGTCAGCGCGAGCACGAACAGCGGCGCGTGCGCGGCGATCCCGAGGGCCGCCAGCGCCGTGAGCGTCTCGGGGTCGAGCGAGGTCCGGTCGTCGCTCACGCCCATCAGCAGCGCCGCCACCGACGTGCCGACGAGCACCGCGAGCGAGAGGACCACGGGCACGGGCGCATGGCGACCGAGCCGCTCCGTCACCGCCGGTCCCGTCGCCGCCCACCACGCGATCGCCGCCGCCATGGAGACCCACGCGACGAGCGCGCGCGGCCCGACCCCACCATCGTCGAACGGCAGCGCGAGATCGCCGGGCCCGCCGTAGAGGCCGAGGATGGCCACCGCCACCGCGCCGTACGCCGCGCCCGCGAGCCCGACCAGCGCGCTCCGCGAGGGTGACGAGCGCGCGCGCGTTGCCGAGATCGCGACCGGAACGAGCGCGGCGAGCACGAGGAGCCCGCGGCGCGAAGGCGCGGCGCCGCCGGTCCCGAGCGCGAGCTCGACGAGCAGCGCCGGCGCGAGACCGAACGCGAGCGCGAGCCCCGTTGCCGCGCGATCGGTGATGCGCCCTGCGGAGAGCAGCGTCACCACCGACGCCGCGAGCAGCACCGCCGAGAAGGGAATGCCGACCCCCGCGCGCTGCCCGATCGCGACCGACGCCGCCACGAACACCACCGGCAGGAGCCCCGCGGCGATGCCCGCCAGCACGCGCCCCGTCACGAGCGACCGCTTCACGAGCAGGCGCGCGAGCCCGAGGAAGAGCACGTGATACGCGAAGAACGCCGACGCGATCACGACCGGCCGCCACACCCCCTCGAGCGTGCGCCACGCCTCGCGCACGCCCATCACCGAGCCTGCGAGGACGAGCACCGTGCCGATGAACCAGAACACCTGGAGGGCGCCGAACGGCTTGCCCTCGCCCGGCGCCACGCGCGCCTCGTCGCCGTCGTCCTCGTCGTCCTCGTCGTCCAGCGCCGCCAGCGCCTCTACGCCGGCGCCGACCACCGCGCTGCCGTCGCGCGCGAAGATCGCGCGACCCGCATCGAGCGTGCGCTCGTCACGATGGATCGCGCCGGGCTCGATCCGCTCGCCGACCGGCGCGCGCTCCTCCTCGATGGCGCGTGCGAGGCGTGTCCAGCGCGTCGACATCTCGCGGTACAGCTCGCCGGCGCCGGTCACCACGCCGTCGGCACCGCGCTCCACCGCGCTCGGCCCGGCGGCGGCCCGTGCAACGTCGGCGGCGGCGAGGTCCGCGCCGGTCTCCCGTGCTCCCGCCGGCGCGCGGAGACGCGCGGCGGTCACATCGTCGAGGACGCCTGCCTTCTGCCACGCCTCGATCTGGCGGCGCTCCCGCGCGTCGGCCCACGCCAGCAGCGCCGCGCGTGACGTCGCGAGCCGCGCGCCGCAACGCGGGCAGAGGCGCCCGCGCTCGAAGAGCTCCGTGCACGATGCACACACCCCCACCGTCATTGGTAGACCCTACCTTCCCGATCGCGCTTCGGCGATCGTTTCGGTAGGGCCTCCTTTCAAGCCGTGCGTGCGGATTTCCCGCACACGGCTTACGAGTCGACGGGGTCGAAGCACTTGGCGGCGTTGCCCGTGCGGAAGCAAATTTCCCCAGCTCCGAAGCAGGAGGTCGAGGGATGCGATGACGCCCCGGATCCGCGTGGCATCGCGCCCGGGGCGTCAGTTCCTTCACGCGCTGCCGGATCGAGTAAAGCCGCTTGCGCGGCATCTCCCCTATCGCGCCGCGCAGCCGCTTGTGCAGATGGCCGACGGATCGCTTCGTGCTATCTCTCGAAGCGATGCGTCGCTCGCTTCGCGTTGTTCTGGTCACGGCGGGCGCCGCCGCGCTCCTCTGCGCGCCTTCACGTGCGCATGCGGATACGCAGGGCACGCCGAACCAGCCGCCCGAGATGCTTGCTCCGGTGGAGCCGCCGCCCGCCGCCGCCGCGCCCGCGACGCCGCCACCGTCGCAGGCCCAGCCCGTACCGACGTACGCCCGGTACCAGCAACGGCGTCGGCACGAGGACACCCGCTGGTACGGCTGGCAGAACCTCATCGTCGACGGCGGCGTGATCGTGGGCGGCCTCGCGCTCTCGGGCGCCACCGCCGAGGCCGGCGGCGTCGTGCTGGTGACGGGCTACTTCTTCGGCGGGCCGATCGTGCACTGGTCCCACGGTCAGGTCGGGCGCGGCTTCGCCTCGCTCGGCATCCGCGTGGCCGCGCCGCTCCTCTTTGCTGGCCTCGGCTACGCCGTGTTCCAGCGCGACGGCAGCGGCGCGGACCTGCGAGGTCTCGCGGGCGCCATCCTCGGCTTCGGCCTCGGCGTCGTCTCCGCGATCGTGGTCGACGCCGCAGCGCTCGCCTACGAGAAGGTCGACGACGACGCGCGCGCGCTGACGCGACGTCGCCAGGCGCAGCGGCCCATCGTCACGTGGAGCCCGTGGGCCGCGCCGCGCACCGAGGGCGGCGGCATGATCGGGCTCTCGGGAACGCTCTGAACGCTTCAGTAGAGGAGCCGAGGGCAGCGTGGTAGCTTTTCGGGCGCCATGTATTTCCAGGAGCTGATCCTCGCGTTGCAGGATTTCTGGGTGAAGAGGGGCTGCCTCCTCGTCCAGCCGTACAACTCGGGGGTCGGCGCGGGCACGTACAACCCGGCCACGTTCCTGCGCGCCATCGGCCCCGAGCCGTGGAACGTCGCGTTCGTGGAGCCGTCGCGTCGCCCTTCGGACGGTCGCTACGGCGACAACCCGAACCGCATGCAGCAGTTCCACCAGTTCCAGGTGATCCTCAAGCCCTCGCCGCTCGACATCCAGGATCAGTACCTCGAGTCCCTCATCGCGATCGGCACGAAGCCCGAGCAGCACGACGTCCGCTTCCTCGAGGACGACTGGGAGTCGCCGACGCTCGGCGCGTGGGGCCTCGGCTGGCAGGTCTGGATCGACGGCCAGGAGATCAGCCAGTTCACCTACTTCCAGCAGGTGGGCGGGATCGACTGCCGCCCCGTGTCCGGCGAGCTCACCTACGGGCTCGAGCGCATCGCGATGTACCTCCAGGACGTGCCCTCCATCTACGAGGTCGCGTACGCGCCGGGCATCAGCTACGGCGAGATCGCGAAGCGCGCCGAGTGGGAGTGGAGCACGTACAACTTCGAGCAGGCCGACGTGCCCGCGCACTTCGCGGCGTTCGATCACTACGAGAAGGAGGCGAAGCGGCTCCTCGCGCTGGGCGGCGAGGGCGCGGCGCGTGACCCGCTGAAGGCGCTCGTGCTCCCCGCCTACGACTTCGTGGCGAAGGCCGCGCATCAGTTCAACGTGCTCGATGCGCGCGGCGCGATCGGCGTGACGGAGCGCGCACGCTTCATCGGTCGCGTGCGCGGCCTCGCGAAGGGCGTCGCCGAGACGTACCTCGCGCAGCGCCAGGCGCTCGACTTTCCGCTGCTGAAGAAACAAGCCGCCGAGCACGTGACTGCGCCGTGAGGTAGAGGTCCTCCGTCGGCTCGATCGGACAGCTCGCTGCCTCAGCTCCGCTCCGCTCCGCTCCGTTGGCCATCGGCCTTCCGATCAGCCATGGTCGTCTCCGGGAAATGACGATGACCTGGCTGAGCGCGCATGGGGTGCGATTCGCGGTGAGCGCCGCGCTCGCGCTCGTGGGCGTGTGGCTCGTTCTCGCGGTGGCGCTGCTCATCGCTCGACCCAAAGGCATGCCGGTCGTCGAAGCCCTCCGTGTTCTGCCGGATACCCTTCGCCTGCTCAAGCGCCTCGCCGGCGACACGACCCTTCCCCGGGGCGTTCGCGTCCGGCTCGCGCTCCTGCTGGGCTACCTCGCGCTGCCGTTCGATCTGATTCCCGATTTCCTCCCGGTCATCGGTCAGCTCGACGACGTGATCGTCGCCGTGCTCGTCCTGCGCTCCGTCGTCAGAGCGGCTGGTGCTCATCCGGTGGCGAACCATTGGCCAGGCACCGACGCGGGCCTGGCCGTGCTCTGGAGGATTGCCGCGCTGCCCGGCGCACCTCCGCCCGTCCCACGGTCCACCTGCACGACCTGCTTCGAGCCAGTTTCCGGGCCCGGCGAAACCAGGTAGAACGTGGAGGTGCGTATCTCGCTGATCGTAGGCCTCGCGTTGGTCGTCGCTGGCTGCCCCGAGCCCGCCAAGGACAGCAAGTACCCGCCTCGGGCCGAGGGCTGCGAGGTGCAGATGTTCCGCGACACGCCGTCGGTCATGAGCGAGAACATCGGGCCCGTCACCGCGACATGCGGCGGAGACATCAAGGATGACGACTGCATGCGCACGCTGAAGGATCAGGCGTGCAAGCTCGGCGCGGACATCGTCTGGGGGGTCTCCGACATCCCTGCGAACGTGCAGGGCAAGAAGCAGTTCTCCGGTCGCGCCGCGCACACGAAGACTGCCGGTAAGTAAGGATGTCGAAGTTCGACGAGACGGCGGACGTCGAATCGATTCGCCAGGACGCGCGCGAGCCGTGGATCGTGATCAGCTCCGCGGCGGGCGTTCGCGCCATTCCGCTGCCGCGGAACGCGCGCGTCACCATCGGGCGCATGCACACCTGCGACATCGTCATCGAGGACGAGTCGGTCTCCCGCCAGCACGCGGCGCTCCACAGCACGCCGGGCGGGCTCTCCATCGAGGACCTCGGCAGCCGTAACAAGACGAAGATCATGGGCCGCTCGCTGGGCCGCGGCGAGACCGCGCCGCTCGCGGTCGGCTCGGTCGTGGAGATCGGCTACGCGACGATGTTCGTGCAGGTCGGTCGTCCGCCCGGCGCGCGGAGCAGCTCGCCCGGGCTGCATGCCTCGCCGCACGTCGCCGCGGCGTCGGCGATCATCCTCGACCCCACGATGCAGCGGCTCTACGCGCTGCTCGACGTCATCGCGCCCAGCCCGCTGAACGTGCTCGTTCTGGGCGAGACCGGCACGGGCAAGGAGGTCTTCGCGGAGGCCATCCACAACGGCTCGCGCCGCGCGCACGCTGCGCTCCTGCGCATCAACTGCGCGGCGCTCAGCGGCTCGCTCCTCGAGAGCGAGCTGTTCGGCCACGAGAAGGGCTCGTTCACCGGCGCGCTCGGCGCGAAGGCGGGCCTCTTCGAGGCGGCCGACGGCGGCACCGTGTTCCTCGACGAGGTGGGAGAGCTGCCGCCCGACACGCAGTCGAAGCTGCTGCGCGTGATCGAGCGCGGCGAGGTCATCCGCCTCGGCAGCGTCACGCCGCGCCGCGTCGACGTGCGCTACGTCGCGGCGACGAACCGCGATCTGCAGCAGCTCATCGCCGAGCAGCGGTTCCGCTCCGATCTCTTCTTCCGCCTCAACGGCTTCACGGTGACGCTCCCGCCGCTCCGCAAGCGGCGCAAGGAGATCATCCCGCTCGCGCGCTTCTTCCTCGATCGCGCGGCGCAGGGCCGGCAGTACACGCTCACCAACGGCGCGGAGCAGGGCCTCGAGGGATATCCGTGGCCGGGCAACGTGCGCGAGCTGAAGAACGTGGTGGAGCGCGCGATCGTGCTCGCGGGTCCCGCGGCGAGGATCGATCCGCAGCACCTGCACCTGCCCGATCCGGAGACGGGTCAGCAGTACCCGCACGACGAGCACGAGCTCTTCGGCCCGAGCGACACGATGCCCCCGATCCCGTACGGCACCGTGCCGAACGCGCAGAGCGGCGCAGGGTCGGCCCCGATGATCTCGCCCACCGGCGCGGTGAATGCGCTAGGTGACTGGTCCTTTTCGTACCCGTGCGTAATCGGTCCCCGGCCGCCGGAGCGGCTCCTGGGTCCCGGTCGGGTAACCGCCGAGGGGCGTTCGTCGCAGGACGTCATTCGCGACCCGC
>Ga0123336_10003185_pt1 | contig 13886 bp, 13 predicted proteins | sample SSSSmetaG_FD_96466 | JGI IMG/M metagenome (GOLD analysis project Ga0123336, IMG submission 96466) | Glacier valley bacterial and archeal communities from Borup Fiord, Nunavut, Canada, to study Microbial Dark Matter (Phase II) - ​SSSS metaG | ecosystem: Environmental > Aquatic > Freshwater > Ice... | reverse complement strand
TGCATTTAGTTTGCAAAGAGTGCATACTTTTATGCTCTTGTCGCATATTAGTGAGATGTTGACTGTCGATACTGAGACACTCAGCAATCTTGACCGTGCATTGTATGCTTCATTGTATATCGTATATACGCGGCAGTTATTTTTAATAGAGCTAGTGTGCAGTCATGATTTATGTCTAACTCAAGCTCAACAAGCTAACTTTTCGCTGTTTTTTTGTGAAGCATTTACTGAGGTATTTGGGGCGGGGCTTACATTTGAGTATGCGTTTGATCATCAAAAGTGGTACGGTATCACTGCTTATTTTGCACTACGAGAAATCTTGACTTCAGATAATTTAGAGGCGCTGCTCACTCGGCACTATGCTCTATTTGGAGAAGATGAGCTAATACAGTATTTTTTTGTAAGTCCAAACAGTGAAATTCGAAGTATCGCGTATAAACTTTTGACGCAATGGCCTAGTAGTGCAATTTACAATTGCCAAACTCTTGCTATCACGTACAATCACAGCATACTCGAGTACACCTGCCACTACGGTATGCAATCAGTTGAAAATGATGTGTTTGCGGTGAGTGTCCAGGACAAGTATGCAGCGTTAGTACACACGTTTAGGCTGATAACCCAGCTCACTCTCTGGCGAGTAGATGCACTCGAAATTTTGACGCAGTGTTGTAGTATTTTTCAACTAGCGTCATTTGGATTGGAGGTGCTGCAACACATTGTGAAACGTCATCTCAATACAACCAGTGAGTATGTGGTGCTAATTCACTCGCCTCATCATTATGGTGAGTATTATACCGCACAACACCCTGCCAAATACACTCAATTACTGGGCGAACTTCAAAATGAAGGAGTTTTATTGCGTATAATCGAGCCGATATCAGCTATCGATTGCTACAAAAAATGCCTGAGGATTGCGCAATATTATGGCAAACCGCGGCATATTATTATCGTAGCTCATGGCAATCCAAAAGCATTAGTTTTTGAATTTGATCAAAACGTATCATATCAGCTGATCTCACCGTATCAACTGAGTAAATTTTGTAATATTGTGGCTGAAAACACCACGATTGTTATCGACAGTTGCGAGGCATTATTTTTCACTAATATTTGGCGGGGTATCGTCAGTCTATTACCCTACAATACTCGTATTATTGGTACAAATCATAAAGAAAGTGTCTATCGATTTGGATTTGAAAACAAACAACTCGAGGCTGAGTACCTGAGTTCACAAGCCAAAAAAGTTATCCAGCAGTCCACCATTTGATTAAATCAAAATTGTGTGCTAAAAACATATCGGAGGTATTTATGATATTGACTCGAAGTAGAGTCGAAGAAACTATTAAAAATGCTGGTGACGATGGTGTCAGTGTAAGAGGGCTAACCAAAAATGCTCGCTGAACACCCAACTGTAATCAAGCAGCACTTGGCATCTCTGGTAGCGGAGGAAATTATAACAACGGTTGGGAGGTATTATGTAATTTTTCCTGTCCCACCGAAGCCTGCCAAAACACCTACTCAAGCAACACACCGGAGAATAGTTTTTTAATATTCTCACTACCTACCCTCGTAATACAGGGTAGTTTTTTTTATAGCTAAATCAAGTCAATTTGATCAACTGGTATCATATTTATCTCGCCAGTTTTACGGTTTTTGACTTCGACTACGCCTTGAGCCAGATTTCTAGTACTTACAATTATCTGAACTGGGCACCCTATCAAGTCCGCATCGGCAAGCTTTGATCCAATACCAATTTTTTTGTCGATACGATCATCATACAATACTACATCTGCATGATCAGCGTAAAACTTGTTGGCTATGGTACGCACCATATCTTGCGCGAACTCGGTATCTTTCTCTCCATACCAACTAATAAGATGATAATGATACGGCGCTATAGTCTCTGGCAAGCACAATCCCTTATCATCGTTGTGTATTTCACCCAATAACCCCATCGTTCGCGTGATGCCTAAGCCGTGACAGCCCATAATCGGATACTGCATTGTGTTATTTTTGTCAGTATATCGGATATCAAACGCCTCGGTGTAACGGGTGCCAAGGTCAAATATATTTCCGGCTTCGGCACTAATTACCATTTCATATTTTTGCCCAGATTCGGGATGAATATCACCGGCATAAGCAACTTTAATATCTACAAAATGTGCAGGTGGTGGGATATCTCGCCCAAAGTTGACATTTTTTGAGTGAAAATTCGTTTTGTTAGTACCGCATTCAAAATTGGTCAGGTTTTCACAGGAATCATCAATATATATTTTTAGAGTGTCACTTTCAATCAGATCAACCAATCCTGCATACCCAATTTCGGCGCCAGTCATTGCTAGCACTGTCTCAGGAGATGCCAATGAGAGCTCACCCATCGCGTGCAATTTTTGAAGTTTTTCCTCATTAAATTGGCGATCTGCTCGAATTGCAGTTACCACAAACACATTATTTTTATCTATGTAAAACAGTGTTTTGATGCAATGCGCGACGTCGACATCCATGACTTTGTAAAGTGCATTTACACCGATTATGCCAGGCAAATGCATATCCTCGCGTGGCAAAAACTCTACAACCGTGTTTTCATCCGAGATTTTTGCAGGAGCCACATCTTGATTGTATGCAATGGTGGTTCCGGGTACCAATAATGTCTTGTCTTCACCGGCACTACACACTACTTGAAATTCGTGCGATAGTTTTTGCGTAAAGATACCTCCCGAGGCTTGTACTACGTATGCCTTGAGCTCCATATCTGAGTAGGCATCGAGGTAGGCTTGTTTGACGGACTCGTAGTATGCTGCACGACTCTCCTCACTCGTATGAAAATCATACATATCCTTCATCCGAAACTCACGTCCACGCATCAAACCTGCCTTGGAGCGTAACTCATCACGAAATTTGGTTTGAATTTGATAAATCGATAGGGGGAATACTCCGCTTTTTTGATCATACTCAGGCAAATCTTTCCAGGACTGAATAAACTGCTTGGCAATCGGGACCACCTGCTCTTCGTGTGACGGGGCAAGAGCATACTCAGTACCAGTTTGCGAGTTTAGTTTGAACAAAATATCAACTGTCGACCAGCGCCCGGATTGGAGCCACCATTCCTTGGGGTGGAGTGCATTTAAGGACACTTCTTGACCTCCGATGTTATTCATTTTAGTACGCACAATCGCCTCGATTTTGTTGAGCATTTTTAAACCAAGTGGCAACATCGCGTATACTCCCGCCATTGTTTTGGTGATATACCCTGCGCGGATAAAAAGCTGAGCGTTGAGACTGGTTTCATCTGCCGGCACATCGCGGCTCGTTTTACTGAAAAGTTGGGAGAGTCGCATACAAGATAAGATGAATTATTTTTTAGCTTTTTTAGTGGATTTTTTCTTGGCGAGCGGTTTCTTGGCTGTCGATTTGGTGGTTTTTTTTACGATACCTGACTTTGCTGCTTGCTCAATTTCGGTCGCAGCTACCTCGATAGTCTTTTCGCCATTGAGGATACGCATTTGTTTTTTAAGATATGGGTCGTCTTGGATAATTTCCTTGAGGAGTTCATGGGCGTGGGTGACGTAGTGGCGGTTGAGGTAGATTTGGCGAAGCGTTCCAATGAGAGTACCGGTGATAAGATATGCATTGAGTCCGATAGTTACACTGTAATTAAAAAATATATAGATAAACGGAATCACATAAATCATCTGCACTTGCATACTTTTTTGCAATTGATCTGCGAAATCTGGCGCATTTGGATCGGCGTTGGCTTTTTTTACCTTCTCTGGTTCTGGTAGGTTTGGTTTTTTGGCCCACTTATAGATATACATTCCCTGCAAATATGAGAGTATTCCCACACTGAGCGGTAATATAAATCCCCACGTATAATCGGTGGAACGCGAAGCCACGTTGAGTCCCAAAAATTGTCCACTAAAGTGCCCGAGACCATCAGCAGAGATAAATGGATAAATACCAGTCACTTCACTGCGACTTGAGGCAAGTTGTACTACATGAAATATCGCAAGCAAAAATGGAATTTGCAACAACATCGCTAAAAAAGACCGGCCATTTTGGATATTGTGCTTCTTCAAGAATTCGCCGCGCATTTTGAGCATTTCTTGTGGCTTCGCTTTGTATTTCTCTTGGATACGGGTTAATTCTGGCGTCAAGTATCGTGTTTTTTGTCCATCGATATACATTTTTTTGTAAATCGGCCACATGATAACATTGACTAAAATCGAAATTAATACAAAGGCCAGGCCAGTATCGTGAGTAATATTTTCAAAAATTTGGATAATGTTGGTGACGGGGCGCGTGACGATTTCGTTGTAAGCATCAGTGAGAAAAGACATGGGGCAAGATTAGTTTTGGGATGAAGTGTTTTGGGAAATTGAGTCGAGAATAGTATTTACGCGTTGTTCGGTGTCGTCCTGTTTATACACAAAAAAGTGAATATGCGCCTTGCGAAAGGTAATACCCGACTCATAGAGGTACTGCGAGAGTGGTTTGCAGGTTTTTCGTAGTTTTTCCAAAGTGGTACCAAGCTTGCCATCAATCGTCGAAATACCAATCTCAACTCGCTGAGTCTTGCCACTATACTTGGCGCTGCGGATATTCCAAAATAGGTTTCTGAGCTCTTCACGTCCCAAGAGAAATAACGAAATTGAGACAATCAGTTGTCGGTTTTTTTGCTTTTGTGCACCAGTATTTTTCTTCATCAGAGTAGTAAAATTGAGTGGTATTTGTGGGATTGTCAACTCGAGCTTTAGATCACTGCTTTGAGGTAGTACCCTGTAAAACTATTGGGATCGTTGGCGATTTGCTCTGGTGTGCCAACTGCTACAATGTCCCCGCCTTTATCTCCACCTTCCGGTCCTAAATCTATTAGCCAATCACTCGACTTGATGACGTCAAGATTGTGCTCGATAATCACCACAGTATTACCTTTATCAACCAGTTTTTGAAGCACCCCAAGCAGTTTTTTTACATCAATCGGGTGCAGTCCAGTGGTTGGCTCATCAAGAATATAAATCGTATTTCCCGTACCAACTTTAGATAGCTCAGTAGCCAGTTTTACTCGCTGTGCCTCGCCTCCTGAAAGAGTTGTTGCTGATTGCCCAAGCTTGATATATCCAAGACCCACATCCAGTAGTGTCTGCAGTTTTCGATAGATTAGTTTGTTATTTTTGAAAAAGTCATTGGCATCTTCCACAGTCATCTCGAGTACATCAGCAATCGATTTGTCGCGATATTTTACCTCCAATGTCTCACGATTGTAGCGGTGTCCGTTGCAATCTTCACACACAATATACACATCCGGTAAAAAGTTCATCTCGACTTTGATCATACCCTCACCCTTGCAAGTTTCGCAGCGGCCACCCTCGACATTGAAGCTAAATCTGCCACTGGTATATCCCCGTGCTTTGGATTCTGGAAGTCCGGTAAATAAATCCCGAATTGGTGTAAAAAGTCCGGTGTAGGTTGCTGGATTTGATCGAGGAGTGCGCCCGATAGCACTTTGATCGATGATGATTGGCTTATCAATATTGTCGAGCCCGAGCATATCGTCGTATTTACCAGTATCAAGCCGAGAATCATAAAAATAATTCATGAGCTCATTGGAGAAAATTTGATTGATAAGAGTAGATTTTCCTGAGCCTGACACACCAGTGATACAGACCATTTTTTTGAGTGGAATGTGAGCGTCGACATTTTTGAGGTTATTTTCTACTGCGCCAAGAATTGAGATATATTTTCCAAATTCAGCTGACCGTTTGTCCTCTTTTTTATCACGTATATTGCTATATTCTATATTGTATGGCAATATTTGGCGCCGAGTTTTTGGTAACTCAATCGCCTCCTTACCTGCTAAAAATCTCCCCGTTGGCGACTCGTCGAGCAGCATAACTTCGGCAGGAGTTCCCGTCGCCACCACTAGTCCACCATCACGCCCAGCTGCAGGTCCGATATCCACAATAAAGTCAGCCTCACGCATGGTTTCCTCATCATGTTCTACTACCAACACAGTGTTTCCCAAATCGCGCAGACGTTTGAGTGTCGAGAGGAGCTTGGTATTGTCACGCTGGTGCAAACCAATGGAAGGTTCATCTAGGATATACAGCACGCCAGTGAGTCCAGATCCAATCTGAGTTGCCAGACGAATACGCTGCGCTTCTCCACCCGAGAGCGTATTTGCAGCTCGTGAGAGAGAAAGATAATCAAGTCCTACGTTTTGTAAAAAAGTTAATCGGGCAATCACTTCTTTGAAGATCATTTTGCTGATTTCTTGGTCTTTTTGCTGCAAGACTCCTTTATCACGAAGTTCACAGAAAAAATTAAGACAATCCCGCACTGAAAGTTCGTTTACTTGGGCAATATTTTTCTCACCAACTGTGACTGAAGTTGCTCGCTCATTGAGACGCGCGCCCTTACAAGTCGTACATGGTTTTTTGCTCATATAGCTCTCGATGTCCCGCCGAGATGCATCAGAGACTGATTCTTTGTAGCGGCGCTTGAGATTAGTGATGACTCCTTCAAAATCCTTATCGCCAAACAATACTGCGTCACGACCTTTTTGCGGCACTTTTTTCCATGGATCAGAAAGTTTGAATCCGTTCCGCGTGGCGACTTTCTCTAAAATTTTAGTCAACCAACCCCCAGAAACAGTCATCTTTGAAAAAGGTCGAATCGCACCTTCAACGATAGATAGAGTATCATTTGGCACTACCAAATCGGGATCAACCTCGGTCAAATAGCCAAGTCCGGAGCATACTGGACATGCACCGTGCGGAGAGTTAAATGAAAACATGCGAGGCTCGAGCTCTTTGATTTTGTTTTTACTAAATTCAAGCATCAGCTCTTCATCTTTGGCAATAATCACCAGCGCTTTTTCCTTGCCGAGTTTAAGGGCAACTTCCAGTGAGTCTATCAGGCGAAGGCGATTTTCTTCACTGACTTCGATGCGATCGATCACCATCTCGATTGAGTGTTTTTTTTGCTTGTCGAGCTCCAGCTTTTCAGCCTCCTCCATCAGTACAATCTTGCCATCAATGCGGATGCGGCGATATCCTGCAGCTTTGGTGTCGAGTATCGCTTGTTTATGCCAACCTTTTTGATCGTTGACGAGCGGTGCCAAAAATATAGCATTGTGACCACTTCCGGCAACAAGGATGCGCTTGACCATGCCACTCGTTGACTCTACTCGCAGATTTTCTCCAGTCAGCGGGTCTTTTTGAATGCCGATTTTAGCATACAGCAAGCGTAAATAATCGTGGATTTCGGTGGTTGTACCCACTGTGGAGCGCGGATTTTTTGAAGTAGACTTTTGATCGATCGAGATAGCTGGTGACAATCCTTCGATAGTATCGACATCGGGTTTTTCCTTGAGACCGAGAAATTGACGTGCATAACTCGAGAGTGACTCGACATACCGCCTCTGTCCTTCAGCATAAATCGTATCAAACACGAGTGATGATTTGCCTGATCCAGAAAGCCCTGAAAATACTACTAATTTATTTTTTGGAACTATCACACTAATATTTTTAAGATTGTGTTGCTTGGCGCCACGTACCGTGATATAGTCGTGGGGATTTGGCACAAACGTCTCGTCTGCCAACAACTCGGGCGTGTTGAAGTTTTCAAAACCAGGATCGGTTTGTGGCTGTTTTATCATGTATTTAGCTACGCACAACCCCTGTCATTTGTCAATAGTGAAATGCCCGCAAAAGTTGACAACACACAGCGATAATCACATTTTTATCTAAACTCATGTTTTCGCCAGTGCGCACAATCTCCCTCACAAACAATTTTTTATTGCTCAGCATTATTGTATTGAGTGGGTATATTATCGCCACACCATATCTCCCGGTTATTTCGCATACGATTCATGAACAATCAGTTACAGAATATGACCGATACGTCTACAAATCTGAGGTAGCGGCAACTAAAGGGCTCGACCAAACAAAACTAAAGCCAATCCCCACTGAAAATCGCATCATCATCCCCTCGATGAGTTTAGATGCACCAATACTCGAAGGTGACTCTAAAGATGTGCTAGATAGTGGAATCTGGCGCAGACCAAAAACGAGCACTCCGGACACGCAGTCAAATACCGTCATCGTCGCTCATCGATTTTTATATACAAAAAATAACTCTAGCGATACATTTTATTTTTTAGACCAGGTTAAGATTGGCGATACCATAACCGTATTTTGGAAGAAAAAAGAGTATAGTTATCGAGTAACCACTATCAAAACGGTGGATCCGAGCGCTATCGAAATTGAAAAACTTAGCGACACACCGATGCTGACACTCTACACCTGCACGCCAGTCTGGTCTGCAGCACAACGCCTGGTAGTAGTCGCAATTCCCATTTGATATGTCTAGTTTAAAAAAAGAACTTGTTCTCACGTTGATATTGTTGCTTATTTTAAGCGCCCTATTTTATCTATTTTTCTCGATTTTAGACGCCCAGCAATTTTCTGAATTTTAATCTTTACCTAAAAATATACGAGAGAGCGCTCGAGCTACCGTGGGTACCGTGTCCATTCCCGGTATTGCGATATAACGAGACTGCCACTGTGGATAAAATTTTTGCTTGAACTTCGTTATCCCTGAAAACGAGTACTTTACTGGCAACAACGATACAAATCGCTTGACGATGCGGTTATTTTTTTCATCGCTGGTAAATGCGACGCCTAGATTTACCTCTTGGTAGTTTTTTTCCTTAAAATGCATAAGTGTCGATGCCATTAGTCCATCCATTACCCCTGGTTTTGCTTCAGGGCTGCGTGCCAAAATATCTAGTAAAAGTCCCGTCTGATACGGTAAAAAAGTCATCAAAGCTTGGATAGAATCATTGTATTTTGCGATACAAACATAACCGGGAATGCCACGGTCAACCGGCCAGTAATTGAGTGAGAATCGTGCTTTAACTCCTGTAGTGTCATTGTATATTGTCCGCAAAAAGCTAGTAACTGCTATTTCATTTTTATCATCAAGCTCATTAAACGAAATAATGGAGATCGTGATACCGTCTCTCGCAAGCTTATTGAACGCATAGCGGACATCCTTGTATGGAGAAAGTAGTAAATCAAAAGACTTTAGTGGCACGAGTGCATCTTGACCCATTGGTACCGAGGCAAATCCTGCATTTGAAAGCGTGCTTTGCACCTGAGATGACGACTGAAAAAAGAAGGGGAGTTTGCCCTCACTGTGAGCATATTTACTAAACTCAATAACAAACCGCTCTCGTGATGCTTGTGTGGAATTTAATGCAAAAACAGGATCGCCCAACACAACCATAGTATCATAAAATGGCAAACAATAGAGTCGATGATCATCAAGTTCAAACAACTCCAAGTTTTGGGAGACCTTGAGCATCGCTAAGTTGTCAGGATCCTGCATTGCTTTAGTAATATCACTCTGTGCCACTGTAGTAGTCCACCCGATTTTATATTGATCCGGATCACGACCGACCAAAAGTGATATCACAAAGTTTAGTATCAAAAAACCGCCGCCAAAACTAACAAGCTGCACAAATATCCAGGCGCTATTTGTTATCGGCATCAACTCATGAGTGAGATACATTTGGTTTGAGGCATCGAGTATTCCATACCAGTATCCGCCCAAGACATCGATCACGTCTACCGTGCCCACTAGCTGAGAGCTAAACATCCTAAATCCAGTATCAATCAAAATTACATATAAAAAAAGCGATATCAAAATTGCCACGAGTCGTCTTTCAAGTCGAAATGCAACATTTAATACGCGAAAATATCGAGCATTGATCAGCAACACTACTAGTTCAACACTCGCCAAAAAGGACGCCACATAATTTTTATCTTGAAATACATTGTACACGATAATGCCCCCCATCAGCACCACAGTGATCAGCCAGGCAATCTCGCGGCGCTTGAGAAGATACCAAAATAAAATCCCAAAGAAAAGTGTTGTAAAAACTATCAGCCTGAGATAATCGGTCACGAAAAATCCACCCCAAAATTGGTGTTCAAGCCTAGATTCAATTCGCAATTCCTTGAGTAGACGAAGGGTATGCCCAATCCAAAGTCCAATAAATACCGTATAAAAAACCCCGAGCGAAATTGCGTTGAAAACAGTGCGAGGATTTAATTTGGATACCATAAAATAATTGAGAGCAAAAAAACTACTATTAACAAGTAAAAAAGCGTCTCAAACGCTCAGTTAATTTATTATTTATTTAGCAGCCAATTTTACTATTCCAAATAATTCATTGCTCGACTGTTCCAAAAGGTGTAGCAGTTGTTCTTTTTCAGCATCAGATAGTGGCGAAAGCAGTTTTTCACTAATATTGTGATATTTATCCTGTGAGTCTTGCTCTATATCGACACCTTTTTGAGATAGTTGCAGGAGCACTTTGCGGCGGTCTTCTCCATTTTTTCGCACAATCAGTTTTTTTGATTTGAGTGAGTCAGCAATATAGGTTGCACGTGGCATCGAAACATCAAGAAACTGGGCAATTTGTTTCATACTTGCACCGATATTTTTTCCAAGATAACGCACCATTTTGTATTCGGATCCGGTTAGTCCGTAGTTTTCAGCAAAATCATTATCGAGAGTAATAACATGATATATTAAATCATTCAGCAATCCAGTCAGTCGTTTCGTAAGCATAAAAGTAGTCTAAATACTGACACAAAAACTATTATTTGGCAAGAACATTTTTCACACATGAATCAAAATACTAGCATTCATCGGCATATTAAATCGCAACACACTTATGAAATATAATATTATTCTTTGTTTTTTACAATAGATTTATAGTATAAAGCATAAATAAATTATTTTAGGCATAAAAAAATCCACAAATTACTGTGGTTATCCAAACATATCACCGAGCTGATCCATGATACCCTCCTTTTTCTTTTTGTGATGAGGTTTACCATGGGTTTGATGATTGTCATCCTGGTAGTGTGTTCCAGGATACTGCGATGATTGGTTATACGCAGCTGGTTGACTAGGAGCTGTGTGATATTGCGGGGTGGGCTGTGGCTGATTATTGTGACTGGCAGCTTGACCAGCCTGGAACCCTGCAGAAAATCCTGCTTGATATCCGTCCTGCCATCCTGATTGAGGTGAAGCAGGGTGAACATGTGTATTGTTCATACAAACTAAAACATTTGTACTTTGTGAATTTGTCAAGAGACAGTCGAGTACTATCCAAGATCATTTTTCTTCTCCAGCTCTGCTATTTCGAAATCAATCGGGAATCCAGCAACTCTAATCCAATACTTAATTATATGGGGAACAAAAATCCCCCAGATCAAATCTAAGAACGACAAGAGGTAAAAATTTGATGATGTTAGTTGTAGTTTGCCCATGACTGGCAGGTCGGTAGCTATATTGACTTACTGTTGCAAGCATCTTATAGTTTTACAATTATGGAGATAGGTATTGTGTTGATACTGCTTGGATTTATTGCAGGACTTGGCGCGACAACAGTGATTGACTGTATTAGTTTGCTTGGTGCTCGCTCCGCACACTGGACACAAACCGCCATCCGAGCGCACAAAGTCACCAAGCCACTAATAATTTCTGGTGCGATTTTGAAAACAATGGGTGAGGTACATTTGTATCGCTTGATTGATTATCCGCTTTTTCACCTTGAAGTATGGCTAAATAGTATTTTGCTGATAAATGCCTGTTTGCTAGTTTTCTGGGCAAGTCCTTACTTGCTGCGCAAAGAAAAACAAAATCAGGATCTTGAGATACTTCCGGCCTCTTTTTTGCGAATTGTCATCCCGAGTTTTATCGTTTCGTTTGTGGTCTGGTGGACATCTTTTGCCTTGTTTGCACTGACTCTTATTTATTTGATTCAGAAATGACATCAAGCAAGACTGCCTCTGCAAGCACCGTGTGATGACCTAGTTTCCAGGGTTTGAGTGGTAAAAAACGATTGTCGACTCCCGGTTGTAGCCAGCCACCCTGCCCAGCTCTAGTCGATTTTTGGAGCGTCTCACTGAAAATAAGCGCCTCATCCCAAGGGCAAAATGTATTGATGATTTGTATCTTTTGCTGCACTGCGAGATCACTAAGAAGAGTATTATCAGGCAAAAAAACCTGATGCCTGGTATTAAAGTCACCCTGCACCAATACTATTTTTGAAATATCTGGTGGCAATCCGTACTCTGCACACATATCCAGCAATAGTTGACACCCGAGCGAGTGTGCGACTACAGTAGTGACATCATTTGTGACTAAAAATAAGTAGAGCGACTGATACAATTTTGGGTCTTTGGCTATGGCCAATTCGGCTTTGTAGTGTGCGAGCAGGCTTTGTTTGCCAATGACTTGGTGCCACTTAAGATTGTTTTTGGTCCGCCAATCAAATATAACCGCTTTTTTTTGCATAAATAATGACTCAAACGCGTCAAATCCACCGAGCGCATTTTTGTGCTGCGCCCAAGGTTTCATATCTATCCCCACTCCAAATCCGTGTACCAGTCCAATCATACTTTACAATCGCAAATATATATGCTAAAGTAATTTTTGTCACGTGGAGGTGATAATGTATGGAGATGAGAATTATCAATAAAGCAATTGAAAACCGTTTCGTCAGCCATAGTAGCCCGCTTTCATTTTCTGAGTTTATCAATGACGCTGAAATGCAGCTTCTATTAATTGCTGAGTCGATCAGTGAAAAACACGGATTGCTCGACGATTTCAGACAGCTTATTGTTAGGCCGTTATCAAAAACCATATTCGTTATTTTTCCAAATAATAATAAACTTGCTCCTTGTGATTTGCAAAACATAATTTTCGAAGATGGCAACAAATTCGCAATTTGTGACTTGCATAAAATTTATCAAACATATGGCGCAATCAACTTCCAATCTGCAATCATAGAAGGAGATTTATTTTATAATTTAAAACTTTTATGGTCAGAGCGGAAAGAGTATTTCAAACCACCGAAAAAGAGTAGTTAATTACTCTTTTTCTACTACACCCTTTTTCACAAGGGTGCTTTTATTATTGCCAAACCATTTTTTCACCGCTGCAGTATCAATATAATTGCTGAGTGGCCCGGTGTGTACCTTTTCTCGGGCTCCCCAGTATCTCCGCCCGTACAATATCAAGCCATGGCTCACCGTGCGCCAGTCTTCGCGAGTAAATAGTTTAATAAGGTCTTGCTCGATGTGTACTGGATCATTGTGTTTTGAGAGCCCTAGCAGCTGTGAGAGACGCATGACGTGAGTATCCACCGCGATGCCCTGGTTGATACCATACACCTCCGACAATGTCACATTTGCAGTTTTACGTGCAACCCCGGGAAACTCTATGAGCTGGGCAATAGTTTTTGGGATAATGCCGCCATACTCGTCCTGCAGTTTTTTTGCACTCGCAATGATGTTTTTAGCTTTGCCGCGATACAATCCGATACGCGAAATGTCCTGCATAAACTCGTCTGGATTTGCATTAGCGATGCTTTCAAGCGTGGGGTACTTGGCAAAAAGTCCTGGTGTGACTGTATTTACTTGCTTGTCAGTGGTTTGCGCGGACATAATCACGGCAAACATGAGTTCATATGGTTTTTGATAATCAAGCTCAGTTTTGGACTCAGGAAATAACCCCTTGAGGATATCTAAAATCTCTCCAGCTCGCTCTTTTTTGGTCATGATGCTAGCGTAGAGTCAAATCCAAAATCTGGCAAATTAAATCAACCCTTCTGATTGTAAATCTGCTAAAGCTTTGTCAAATCTTGGATCATCCACGATATCATCAAACGGTATCTTTTCAACAACTCGTTTTAAAATCAAGCCACGCATCTGCCTCATTGACCCCTCAAATCGTGATTGCTTGGTGTAGTGGCGACTGTTGCGATTTGGATTTAGGATAGTTTTTGAGAGGTGCGCACTATAGTCCAT
>Ga0123336_10003181_pt1 | contig 13904 bp, 16 predicted proteins | sample SSSSmetaG_FD_96466 | JGI IMG/M metagenome (GOLD analysis project Ga0123336, IMG submission 96466) | Glacier valley bacterial and archeal communities from Borup Fiord, Nunavut, Canada, to study Microbial Dark Matter (Phase II) - ​SSSS metaG | ecosystem: Environmental > Aquatic > Freshwater > Ice... | reverse complement strand
TATTATAATATTTCCAAATCTACCATAAATAATGCTTCAAGTTAGTGGAAAAACGACTATATGTTTTTGAAAAATGATAGAAAAACGACTATTGATTACTATTACTTTATGATGTTGTATTATGTTTTGAAAGTGGTATTTCAGAAATAAGTGATAGACTACACCTTGTAATCTTGTTACCCTTATAGCTGTTATTAGTTACGAAACTTGACCCTCCAAGTCAGATTTTTTTGTGTCTAATGAATTTTCCTAACTGGTATTTTGTAATTTTGATTAAACTTACAGAATTAGCAAGATGCTTGACATAATCTCCCAAGAGCTAAATGAAGCTCAAATTGTCCTCCAAAATTTTCTTTCTAACGAAAAAAATATTGTTGATATTGAAGCATCAGCTCGTTTAATGGCTTCGGCTTTGCAGTCGGGTAGTAAAATAATATCCTGTGGTAATGGTGGTTCACATTGTGATGCTATGCATTTTGCCGAGGAATTATCGGGTCGTTATCGGGATAATCGCAAGGCTTTAGCTGCCATTGCGATTTCCGACGTTTCGCATCTTTCCTGTGTGAGTAATGATTTTGGATACGAATATGTATTTTCTCGTTTCATTGAAGGACTTGGAAATCAAGGCGATGTCTTGTTGGGAATCTCAACCAGTGGTAATTCTGAAAACATCATTAAAGCCGTGGAAGCCGCCCGTGAGAAGGGTATGAAAGTGATTATTTTTTCAGGCAAAGATGGAGGGAAATTAGCTGGAAAAGCTGATGTGGAGGTCAGAGTGCCACATTTCGGTTATGCCGACCGTATTCAAGAAATTCATATTAAAGTCATTCATATCACAATTTTGTTGATTGAGAAAATGGTGATTGGGTAATTAAAAATATCATGAAAAAAATCAAACAAATTTTAACCTTCTTATTGGTTTCAGTATTTGCAAATATTAATGCACAGAATTCTTCCGAATCAATAAAGCCATTTCTACCCATAATAGACAAAATCTGTAAAGATTTTGCCCAAGAACAACATTTACCAAGTTTGGTTTATGGCTTGGTTGTAGATGGAAAATTGGTGCATTCGGAAAATATTGGAATTATCAACACAGCTACAAAAGAAGTTGCTAAAAATAATTCTGTTTATCGCATTGCCTCCATGTCTAAAAGTTTTGCGGCAATGGCAATTTTACAATTGAGAGATGCGGGAAAATTGCGATTAGATAATCCCGCTTACATGTACATTCCAGAACTGAAAGGACAAAAATTTTCAACTGATTCTCCTGAAATTACCATCCGACATTTATTGACTCATGCTGCAGGTTTTCCAGAAGATAATCCTTGGGGCGACCGTCAATTAGCAATTTTGGATGAAACGATGCTAAAAATGTTCAAAAAGGGCATTTCATTTTCAAATACACCAGGCACGGCTTATGAATACAGCAATATGGGTTTTGCGATGTTGGGTTATATCATCAAAAAAGTAAGTGGACAACCTTATCAAACTTACATTAATGATAATATTTTGAAGCCTTTGGGAATGGTAAATACTTATTGGGATTATACAAAAGTGCCTCAAAATCAACTAGTTAAAGGATATAGGTGGTTAGATGAAAATTGGATAGAACAACCGATGTTGGGCGATGGTGCGTACGGAGCAATGGGCGGAATGTTGACAACCATGGATGATTTTGCAAAATATACAGCTTTTCACCTCTCAGATGCAGTTTCGGATGCGAAAGAGTCGCCCGTTTTGAAACGAAGTTCTATCCGAGAAATGCATCAGCCGTGGAATATTAGTGCTTTTAATACAGAAAATAAAAACGTTAACGGCAAATTGATGCCTTTTGTCTCAGCCTATGGATATGGTTTGCGTTGGGTGGAAGATGCCGACCATAAAATTGGTATTGGACATTCTGGAGGTTTGCCAGGCTTTGGTAGTAATTGGAAAATTCTCCCAAAATATGGCATTGGAATTATTGCTTTTGCCAATCGTACTTATGCTCCTGTAAGCGAATTAAACGTGCAAATTTTGGATACTTTGGTGGCGTTGGCACATCTAAAACCAAAACCGATTACCGTTTCTACCATCTTGAAACAACGCCAAGCAGCATTAGTAAATCTCTTGCCAGAATGGAAAAATGCGAAGGCAACTAATATTTTTGCGGAGAATTTTTTTTTAGATTATTTTCCAAATTCCTTAAAGAAAGAAGCGGAAGAAATCTTTAATAGAGTAGGTAAGATATTGAAGATCAATGAAATAATTCCAAAAAATAATCTTCGTGGAACTTTTGTATTAGAAGGAGAGAAGGGAAACATTGAAGTAAGTTTTACACTCTCTCCCGAAAATCCTGCCTTGATTCAAGAGTATAATATTCGGGAAATAAGCACACGAAATTAGACCACGGATTGTACTTACGATGTAATTGAGGTTTGACGGATTTGTACGAATAAATCTAAAAAATCCGTGTAAGACAATACAATTCGTGGTTTAATTTGTGGGTGAAAAATCAACAAATCCTCAACGCCTTCCGAATCCTTAAAATTGATTCTTCAAAAACTGAGACTTCTGCACAAAGAGATGTGCGAATATAGCCATCGCCAGCTGTTCCAAATATGCCTCCAGGGGTAATAAAAACTGCCGCTTTTTCTAAAATTTCATCTGATAATTCATAACCTGTTTTATATTTAGTTGGAATTTTTGCCCACACAAACATTCCTGATTGTCTTGTATCATATTGACAATTAAGTAATTGCATTATTTCAAAAACCTTTTGTTGACGAATTTTGTACGTTTTATTCAGTTCCTCAAACCAAGATTTATCATTCTTCAATGCCATAACTGCAGCCATTTGTAAAGGTAAAAACATCCCTGAATCCATATTTGATTTAAACCGTAAAACTGGATTAATAAATTCTGCTTTCCCCACCAGCATTCCCACTCGCCAACCTGCCATATTGTGCGATTTTGAGAGGGAATTTAACTCCATCGCTACATCTTTCATACCCTCAACTGACAAAATACTTTGTGGGTTATCGTTTAAAATAAAACTGTAGGGATTATCATTTACGATTAAAATATTATGGGTCAAGGCAAAGTCCCTAAGTTCCTCAAAAAAGCCTCCTGTTGCTTTCGCACCAGTTGGCATATGGGGATAATTTACCCACATTAATTTCACTTTTGAAAGGTCTTTTTTCGCTAATTCCTTTAAATCTGGCAACCAATTATTTTCTTCGGATAGGTCATAATCAACCACCGTTGCACCAGTTAAGAGTGAGGCGGCTCGATAAGTTGGATAGCCTGGATTGGGTACTAACACTTCATCTCCTGCCTCTATATATGCCATCGAAATATGCATGATTCCTTCTTTTGAGCCAATTAAAGGCAATATTTCATTAGCTGGATTGAGTTCAACGTCATACGCATTTTGATAAAAACTTGCCATCGCTTCCCGTAACGCAAGAATTCCTACATAACTTTGGTAGGCATGATTCTTAGGACTTTGAGCAGTCGATGCTAATGCCTCAATCGTTTGAGCAGACGGTGGGAGGTCAGGGCTTCCAATACCTAAATTCAAAACATCAATGCCCGAATTTCTCATTTCGGCAATTTGTTTTAATTTGGTCGAGAAGTAATATTCTTGCACCAAATTCATGCGGGAAGCGGGAGTTATTGTCATTTTCAGGAATAGGAATGGGGTACTTGGTATAAGGTCGTAGGTGTAGGGTATGAGTTATGAAATATGCAACTAATGAATTTTTAAGTTCACTTCTTCTATTTAATACCTCATAACTGCGACCTCTTACCTCATGCTCTACTACCTCATACCTAAAAAAAGCCAACCCTTTTCAGAGTCGGCTTGTGTATTGTTAGTTCTTTATTTTGATTTGAACACACCCGACTATCACTGACCGTGGTAGTAATAATAAGTTGAATGTACGTTTTTTGTTAGTTTCATTTCTCAAAGATAATTTGAAAAGTTCATTTTGACAATAGTTTGTTCCGATATAATTAGACCATTGATGATACATATTGTACAGTTTTATTAGATCTAAGTATAAGTAAATAATTAGTTAAACCTATAAATTTTTGTATAATACTCTCGTAATGAGTAAGTTAAGTGTTTAACCTCACATATTTTTATTCTCAATTTATTTTTATCCATACTTAATCTGTGTTAATCCATAATATCAACGTAACCCGTAGTTTAACTTGTACATAAAATTTATTTTAAAAAATCCCCAACCATATCAAACACCAAATCGTTCTCAAAACCCTTGCTGAGGGCGTATTTCACTAATTTTTGTTTGATAATTAATTTATTGCTGTCTTTTACATCTTTTGATTTTTTTTCTATAATCTCTCGTAAGGTTATCATATAATCATCGCTATCAATTTCGCTCATTCCTGCTTTTAAGCAATATTCTGACATGCCACGCATCTTTAATTCTTGGCGGATTTTGATTCTGCCCCACTTCTTTTGTCGGAATTTACTGCCAGCAAATGCTCTTGCAAAACGTTCTTCGTTGAGGTAATTATTTTCAATCAAATACGTGATAATTTCCTCCGCATCGTCACCCAAAATTTCTAATTCAGCCAACTTTTTACGTACTTCTTTGTGGGTACGTTCTTGATAGGCACAGAAATTGGCAGCTTTTATGAGAGGTTCTTTGTTCAATTCGGAATAAAATTTTAACGTTCTTATCTATCAAAATTAAGGTAAAATATTTACTTATAATTGAAATTATTTGACTTAGAAAGATGTTATTTTTCCAAGAGAAAATAAATTCTCAATTTTCATTAATCTAAAATACAAACAACATGAAATTTGTAAGACAGGCATCTGCCAATTGGAAAGGAACAGGAATGGAAGGCGTGGGAACGGTTTCTACGCAAAGCACAACCTTGGATAAAGCACAATTATCTTTCAAAACTCGTTTTGCGGATGGCGTTGGCACAAATCCAGAAGAATTAATTGGAGCGGCTCATGCAGGATGTTTTTCAATGCAGTTCAGTTTTTTATTGAACGAAGCAGGTTTTACTGCCGATAATATTGACACTAACGTTAAGGTTACTTTTGAAGACGGAACCGTTACAATGATTGGATTAGATTTAACGGCAACAATTCCAAATATTACGAATGAACAATTTCAAGAAATTGCCGCAAAGGCGAAGGAAGTTTGCCCGATTTCAAAATTATTAAAAGCTGAAATATCGTTAATTGCCAACTTGATTTAGTATTCAGTTAGAAAAGTCAAACCCCATAATCCAAACGCTTAATCACGTGGAATTTGGGGTTCTTTTTTTATTAGACCTCCCTGTTTCTTGAAGATAATTTTTCTACAAATTCCACCGTCCAAGCATTTTGTTCATCCGTATCAGGTACGTGAAGCCCTCTGATTTTGGAAATATTTTCAAAAGCTTGTTTTACTGACATTTTCTGCATCATAGATAAAACGCTTGCGGAGATGATAGATACTCGCCCCATTCCTCCTCGGCAGTGCATAAGTATTCTGTTATTTTGATTTATTTTATCAACAAGATTATTTACTAAATCTCTGGCTTTCAAGTAACTATCAGGTACTTGATGGTCTTCAATTGGGAATTTCATGAAATCAAAACCTTCTCTCTTGCAATCAATCCGTTCGTATTCCAGACCCAATTCCTCGTTTTCTTCATCGGTTAAAAAACTTACAATAGTATTTACCTCTAATTTTTTCCAATATTCAATTTCTTCCATTAAATCATCTCCACCCAATGGTCGTGACATGATGCCGAAGTTTTCGTTAAGCCAGAAAATTCTTGTTCTCATTTATAATTTTCTCTAAGTAAAATTTTACTAAATAGATTTTCTAAGTATTATAAAATAAGTTATAATTAATTATTTTTTCCTCACCATCCGATAAACCAATGAAGGCAAAAACTGCTTTAAATAAACCCCAAAAACTTCGTAAAATCCTCCAATGTAAACCTCTCTTTTGTTGTTCAAAATGGCTTTTATGGCTTTTTTGGCAAACACATCTGCCGTCATTCCATTTGCTTGATTATCATCCATTTTGCCATGCTTATTACCTAATGAATCAAGAGCATTCACGGATATTTGGGTTAAAATATAACCTGGACAAATGGTGGTGACTTGAATATTATCTTGCCAAACTTCCGCCCTTAGAGAATCAAAAAAGCCGATAATAGCGTGCTTGGCGGCTCCGTATCCTCCTCGCAATGGTACACCAATTTTACCCGCAATGCTACTTATTACGATAAAATGACCTGATTTCTGTTCGATTAAATAGGGAAGGAGAGATTGCGTAAAAGCCACAATACTAAAAAAATCAAGTTCCATCAAATCCCGATAAACTTGAAATTTTGTATCCTTCACGTATGAGCGTTGTGAAATTCCAGCATTCTGTACGATAAAATCTATCTGTCCAAAATGTTCAATAACGGTTCGAACTTTTGCTGGAAAATGCTCAAATTCGAGCATATCCATCGGTAAAACTAAAACATCTTTTTCGGATAAACCTGTGGCTCGGGCAACTCGCTGTAATTCAGATTCTCGCCTTGCGGAAAGCACTAATTTTGCACCTTCTTTGGAAAATTGATACGCAAGAGCTTCGCCAATTCCTGACGAAGCTCCCGTTATCCAAACGGTTTTATTTTTCAGATTAATCATTCGTAATTGGGCAAACTATATCGAATATAATTAGTTATTAGTTAGTAAATTGAAATATAATTATCTGTTTGATTTGCTAATTTCAAGATAAGTTATAAACTTAATTTTAAGCCTAAATCGTAAATATGAAGTTAAACTATATAAATCAATAAATCTTATGGAAAAATTTGCATTATTAGCAAGGGTAGAAGCCAAACCTGGCAAAGAAACTCAAGTATCCGATTTTTTAAAATCAGCCTTACCAATGGCACAAGGAGAAGCTGAAACAGTAAGATGGTACGGTTTACAAATCAACGAAAATACTTTCGGAATTTTTGATACTTTTGAAACTGAAGATGGGAGAAAAGCCCATTTGCAAGGTGAGATTGCCGCTGCCTTAATGGCAAATGCCTCAGAATTATTATCAAAAGACCCCGTAATTGAGTTTGTTGATTTATTGGCGGTTAAGTAAAAAAGATGGCACACAGAAAATGATAATATATTATAATCTGTGTGCCAGTTTTTTACTCCGAAACCCCAACCAAATTCAACATAAACGCATATTCCCTCGCCACTTCATGAAAACGCTTGAAACGTCCTGACGCACCGCCGTGTCCTGCCTCCATATCGCAATGAAAGAGGAGGAGATTGTTGTTTGTTTTTAAGGCTCTTAGTTTAGCAATCCATTTGGCTGGCTCAAAATATTGTACTTGTGAATCGTGCAAGCCAGTGGTTATCAGCATATTAGGATAATCTTTCGCCGTAACATTATCAATTGGAGAATACGATTTCATATAGTCATAATAAATCTTATCTTTCGGATTTCCCCATTCTTCCCATTCACCCGTTGTCAGAGGAATAGTTTCATCTAACATTGTGGTTACTACGTCCACGAAAGGCACACCCGCCACAATTCCTCGGTATAAATCTGGACGCATATTGGTGATTGCTCCCATCAATAAACCGCCCGCCGAGCCTCCATTAGCAAATAGTTTGTCTTTTGAGGTGAATTTTTCTTTTATTAAAAATTCGGAAACGTCAATAAAATCATTAAAAGTATTCATCTTTTTCAATAATTTTCCGTCTTCATACCATTGACGACCCATCTCTTGTCCGCCCCTAATATGAGCAATCGCAAAAGCAAATCCACGGTTCAATAAACTCAAACGAGCCGCCGAAAAATAAGGGTCGGTTGAGTACCCATATGAACCATAAGCGTACTGCAAAAGTGGTTGCAAACCGTCTTTTTTGAAACCTTTTTTATAAACAATTGACACGGGAACTTTCACACCATCACGGGCGGTGGCGAACAACCTTTCCGTGACGTAATCAGTTTTGTTGAATTCGCCCAAAACTTCCTGTTCTTTCATTAATTTCTCATCTTTGGTATCCATGTTGTAATCGAAAGTTGAGCCTGGCGTTGTTAAAGAAGTATAGCTAAAACGCAAAATATTCGTTTCAAAATCTGGATTTGCACTCACGCCTACATCGTAGGCGGGTTCATCAAATTTAACGTAATGCTCTTTTTTATCAGTTTGGTTAATGATTCTTAAATGCAAAAGGGCCTTGTTCCTTTCTTGCAAAACTAAATGATTTTTGAACACTTCCATACCGTCTAAATAAGTATCAGCACGGTGAGGAATGACCTCTTTCCAATTCTTCATGTCGGTAGTTTTGCCTTCTTCAACCTCCATTAGTTTAAAGTTTGTGGCTTCGTTGGCATTGGTTCTGATGTAGAATTTATTACCAAAATGCTCGATATAATATTGTAAACCGTGTTTCCGTGGATAGAATGTTACGAATTCTCCCGTTGGATTTGAAGCATCTAATAACCTAAATTCCGAAGAAATGCCGTTATGATCAGAAACCGAAATGATGTATTTCTTTGATTTTGTTCTGCCGATTCCAGTATAAAACTGTGGGTCTTTTTCGGTGTAAACCAATACGTCCGTTTTTGGGTCAGTTCCCAAAACGTGGCGGTAGGCTTTTGAGGCGAGCAACGTTTGTGGGTCACGTACCATGTAAAAAATCGTCTTGTTGTCGGTTGCCCAGGCATACGAACCGCCTTCGGTATTTTTGATTTGGTCTTCCAAGAGTTTCCCCGTTTTCAAATCTTTAAATTTGAGAGTATAATTTCTACGACTGACCGTATCGACGCCAAACGCCATAATTTGCTCGTTATCAGCTATTTCGTAACCTCCGATATTGAAATAGGTCTTGCCTTTTCCCATGGTATTACCATCCAAGAGAATTTCTTCTTTTCCTTCTAAAGAGCCTTTTTTGCGACAATAAACGGGGTATTCCCCACCTTCAATATACTTTGAATAGTAAAAATAATCACCATCTTTTACGGGTACAGATTCGTCTTTTTCCTTTACTCTGCCCTTCATTTCATCGAAAAGTTTATCTTGAAATGCTTTTGTGGGAGCCATCACGGTGTCGGTGTAAGCATTTTCTTCGTTGAGATATTTAATTACTTCTGGATTTTTCGGGTTGTTTAACCAGTAATAATTATCTTGACGAGTGTCTCCGTGGAGCGTCATGGGGTGCGGTTTGATAGCCGATATTGGGGCTTTATTCACGTCTGGATTCATTTGGACAGCTTTTTTTTGTTCTTTTTGGCAAGATGCTAATAGTAAGGCAACGCCAATTGTTAATGATAAGTTTTTCATTTTAATAGTTTTACGTTGAGATGGCTATATGCCATTGGCTTACAGTAATTATAAAATTAACCAAAATTTAAGAACATTGTTGATATTATTGGTTAATTACGTTAAGAACTAAAAACAATACAAAAACATGAAAAATATTGCTTATTTTCTTTTAGGGATTGCGGGCATTATGCTCGCCATTTTGCTGATTTGGGGCTTTATGACGCTATTTTCGATGGGCATCAATGAGAAAACTTTAATTATTGTAATTTTTGGAGGAATTGCCTGTTTTGGACTAATTGGCAGGATAATTCATGTAGCAAAAGATTCAAGAAAGTAATCATGACCATTCACTCATTGATTAGATTAAGAGGAAATAAAAGCAAAAATACCTAACATGGATGAAAAGGCGTTTCGGCAACTCTCACGGTAGCAGATGTCAATCAGAGTAATGGTGTAATCCACTTGATTGCTTTGGTACTTTTGCCTAATTGAATTAAATACGTTGATTCACAATTAACGTAAAAAAGCATTGCCTAATTGGTAGACAATGCTTTTTTAGTGCTATTTAATCAAGTTACAGAGGTCGTCTGCCTTGAATAATTCTTAGAACAATAGCAATTAGTGCTATTACCAAAAGAATATGGATGATTCCTCCTGCACTATATCCGACGAAACCAATCACCCAGAATATGATAAGGATAACTGCGATAATATAAAGTAAATTTCCCATGATTTTATGAATTGTTTTAAATATTAGTTAAGAAATAAGACGGATAATAAGTAGTCATTGGTAATAAAAATATTTTTTGTTTCAAAGTAAATCATTTAAAGAAAAAGAAAATCCGCCACCATTGATGGCGGATTCTTATCAACACCTAACCACTATTAAAATATTGTTTTCTCTACATTAAGAGATTAAAAAAGTCTAAATCCAATCGTTGCCTGATACCAAGCATTTTTGTAACGTGGGGTAGTTGAAGAACCGTCTCCGTTGTTATTTTGAACATCTACTCCTACTCTCGCACCAATTACGAAACTGCTCAAATTAACATCCACACCGCCTATCAAACCCAAAACATTTTTTCTAATGTTGTCATTATCAAAAATTTTATCTCGGTCTGCAGATGCTAATGTACTTGTAAAGTTATTATTCTGTTTTATCAAAAATGAATACTGTGGACCTGCCAAGACTGTTAAGAAATTTGTAGGTTTAACAGCCAATAAAATCGGTACATCAATATAAGTAGTTGTCCTCGTTGCACTGTAATTGCTCCCTAAAAATGATCCCGTTGCTTTAAACCCTTTCTCTGAATATATCACTTCTGGTTGAATACCAATAATTTTTCCAATCGGTAAAGATAAAAATGCTCCTGCCGCCAATCCATACTTACCTTCCGCCACAAATTTGTCCCCCTGTGAGTCGAACACATTTGAATAATTTGAACCTACTTTTATGCCTAAACTAAAAACGTCACGTGCTTTTTGTGCATAACTATTCCCCAGTGCTAAAACAATAATTGTTGCAGATAATAATAGCCTTTTCATGTTGATGTATTTAATAATTAAAGTCGTACTAAGTAATTAATCTTGGTGTATGAGGTGATATTTAGTTAGATTATAACATTGAGACTTTCTTTACATTTGCTTAATCATGGCGTAAATCTCTTCCTTCGGCATTCCTAATTTCGCTTCAAGTTTATCAAAAACCTCTTCTTGAGTACCACTTTCAGATGATAAATCTCCCTCAGTCAGAGTGCTAAATTGTTTCATCAATTTGTCTTTTATTATCGACCAACTTGAACCCACTTGAGTTAGACTTTCCATTTCATTTATGTCAAATAATTACTTAGCAAAGGTCTAAAATTTAGAATTGAGGTTTGTTACATAATATTTCAAATAAGTTATATTATTCCCACTTAAGTACTTATGCCAAATTATTTTGAGCGAAACTTTGTAGGATTTAATAATATAATTAATTCATAATCAGACACTTGCTAAATCCCAAAAGGTTTAAAGTAATTATAGACTGGTAATTACTTTCTGAAAAGCAACATTGGTAAATCTGCATGATAAACAAAATGATTTGTTATACTTTGTTGAAATATGCTATTAAAAAATGACTTTTCGTGTACTGCCAAAGCCAGAACATCAGGCTTGTAAGTCTGTATGTAGGTTTCTAAACCTTCCACTACATCATCTCTTTTAATGTTTCTTACAAAAACATTATCATCATCTTTAAATTCATCTTTCAAATCGTTGATTTTTTCTCCAATCTCGTTAATAGGGTTTATTTCAAATTTGTCATCAATATGAATTATTTTGCAATTTGCTTGCAAGGGTTTAACAAAATCTATTAATTTTTGTGAAGCTGAGATTTCATCTTCTAATAAATCAGCGGCATACAAAAATTTCTGTGGATAATTAAAGTTTGCTTTTTCAGGAATCACCCAAACGGGGCATTGTGCTTGTTTCATTACGGCTTGTGCAGTTGTACCAATCCATTTGTCCAAAACATTAGAAGCACCCTTCGTACCCATCACGATCATATCGGCATTAATATTTTTTGCAGTTTCAAGAATTGAATCTGTCACAAAGCCGTATTCAATTATACAAGAAATTCGGTCTTCGGATAAATTTGAATTTGTAATTAATTGCTGCTTGAATATGTCCAAGTTTTCTTCCAACATTTTTTTAGTATGTAAAACAAAATTATCAATGTCATAAGAAACTTGATATTCGCTCACAACGGGTGTAGAATAACAGTTCAGGATAAAGACATTTGCTTTAAATTTTTCTGCTAACATTCCTGCATATTCAGAGGCATGGACGGCATTCTCACTAAAATCTGTCGGAAAAAGGATGATTTTCATGGTTTTGTTTAAAAATAAATTATTTATTGAACAGCAATTCCTCCATCAATTACTTGGGTTGTGCCTGTGATAAACATACTATCATCGCTGGCAAGAAAAAGCACTAATTGAGCAATTTCAATGGGTTCCGCATACCTTTTAAAAGGAATAGTTTCCTCCAAACTCTTTTTTACTTGGTCACCGTGACCTTCTGAATACCCATTTTCTAACGAACGCATCATCCGATTATCAACTGGAGAAGGATGGATAGAGTTTACCCTAATTCTTCTGTGGGCTGCTTCCATAGCGGTTGCACGCATTATACCAACGTTTGCGTGCTTGCTTGTAATGTAAGCACTTACGTTTGGACTACCTAATAGTCCTGCTACTGAAGAGGTTATAATAATACTTCCGTTGTCGTTCATCTGTTGCAACACATATTTATTACCTAACCAAACACCTTTAACATTCACAGCAATCACCTTATCAAAAACATCCTCTGGATATTCTGTAATAGGTTTTACAATACCTTCTATTCCTGCATTATTAAAGAAAATATCTATTTCCCCAAATTCTTTTACGGTCTCATTCACATAATTTTCAACATCACTTGCTTTTGAAACGTCAGCTTTGCAGAATCTAATTCTTTCACCTTCCAATTCGTCAATTACTTCTTTCAACTCATTTTCATCTATGTCAACCAACATAACTTTTGCTCCTTCTTCCAAAAAAAGTTTTGCTGTTGTTCGACCAATACTCCCAGCACCTCCCGTGATGATAGCCACTTTATTTTCAAGTTTTTTCATTTTTAACTTAAAATAGAAATTATCATTTAGAATAGTAAAATACTGTGCCACCTCAAAATATTTGGCAATAAAAAAGCCAATTCCCTTTGAGAAAATTGGCTTTTTTTATAATCATTATTTTTCTTAGACAATAAATGGCTTTGCAATCGCTAAAACTATTTCTTTTGTTAGGGGCTCATCGAAGGCTTCACTAATGGTTGCATTAGATTTTCCCGCTAATCCCGTTAGGTTTACTCCACCTTGAGTCAAATTATCTTCACCTGCATAAACTACCGCTGGAACGCCTTGTGCCAAAGTAACCCATCCTTTTGTTCCCACAATAATTCCTTTTGAATTCAACAAACGACCCACAACGGAAGCGTGACGAGCTTCAACTGAATGTATTTGTAAAGCATATTGCAACAAAGGTTTGTCTTCAGCCGCCATTAAATTTCCAGCTTGTCCTTTGTAAGCTCGAACTCCCGTATCTTCCAATGCGTGCGAAACCGTTGCAAAAGTATTAAAATTACTAAAAACATCCGCAAATGTACCTTTTGCAGTAAAGTCAAATACTGGTTTTGTAACAGCTTTTGCCCCCAAAGCACCGATCAAAAACGCCACGTGTTGCGTTTCATGTTTGCTAATTTGAGCAAAAACAGGTCTGTCCATTGCTGGGATTAAACCAGCTGTTGAAAGTGCTTTCTTATAAAATTCATCTTCCAAAAACTCAAGTGTTAAAGCGAAGTTCAACACATCCAAGGCTCCTGGTGTAGTCGCATAAGCCTTATTTAACATACCAGCCACCAATGTTGGAACTGCTACTGCCGATATTTTTTTGCCCATCGAACTGAACATCCCACGGCGTGAAACATGGTTGAGTCTTTCAAAGACTTCGCCATCTACTTTTTCGATTTCTGATAATATATTGAAAATATTCATGATTTCTTTTTTTGTTGTTGTTACAACCAAATAAATG
>Ga0123336_10003180_pt1 | contig 13905 bp, 10 predicted proteins | sample SSSSmetaG_FD_96466 | JGI IMG/M metagenome (GOLD analysis project Ga0123336, IMG submission 96466) | Glacier valley bacterial and archeal communities from Borup Fiord, Nunavut, Canada, to study Microbial Dark Matter (Phase II) - ​SSSS metaG | ecosystem: Environmental > Aquatic > Freshwater > Ice... | reverse complement strand
CTTTAGACGTAGAATTTTGCACACCTTACAAGTTGACAAAGAGCCAATCACTCTTTAAAGTAATTGGCTCTTCTATTAAATTTCAGTTTACTATTCTACCCCAACCATTGACATAGAACCTACAAAACAAGGTGTAACCAACATTGCTGCTGATCACACCTTGTTAATATTTATTCTATATATTATATTACAACTGATTATTATATGCTTGTAATTACACAGCGCCCTGGGCCATCATAGCATTTGCTACCTTCATAAAGCCAGCAATATTCGCGCCGATTACATAATTCTTTGGATGTCCATATTCATTTGCAGCATTCTTAGAAATTTCAAATATATTTTCCATAATATTCTTCAATTTCGAGTCTACTTCTTCAAATGTCCATGACAACCTTTGGCTGTTTTGGCTCATTTCCAAAGCTGAAGTTGCAACACCACCAGCATTAGCTGCTTTAGCAGGAGCAAAGAGTACGCCGTTCTTTATGAATACATCAGTAGCTTCAAGTGTAGTAGGCATGTTAGCGCCTTCTCCAACAGCAATACATCCGTTTTTCACCAATGTAATTGCACTCTGTTCGTCAAGTTCGTTCTGTGTAGCACATGGCAGAGCAATATCACATTTGGTATTCCAAATACCAGCACATCCAACTGTGTATGTAGCCTTTGGATGATCTTTTACATATTCACTGATTCTCTTACGCTCAACTTCTTTTAATCTCTTAACTGTAACTAAATCAACACCATCTGGATCATATATATATCCGTTTGAATCACTCATTGCTACTACTTTAGCTCCAAGCTCTGTTACCTTTTGATTTGCATAGATAGCAACGTTACCAGATCCTGAAACAACAACAGTCTTTCCTTTTAAGCTCTTTCCTTCTTCTCTCAACATGGCATCTACAAAGTAGATAAGTCCATATCCAGTAGCTTCTGTTCTTGCCAAGCTTCCGCCGAATGTCAAGCCTTTGCCTGTCAATATACCTGTATAATTATTTGTTATGCGCTTGTATTGGCCAAACATAAAGCCAATTTCACGTCCGCCTACACCGATATCCCCTGCAGGAACGTCTACGTCTGCGCCGATGTACTTATAGAGCTCAGTCATAAAGCTTTGGCAAAAACGCATAACCTCATTATCAGACTTACCTTTTGGATCAAAGTCGCTACCACCTTTACCACCGCCAATTGGGAGGCCAGTAAGAGAGTTTTTAAGTGTCTGTTCAAATCCTAAGAACTTAATGATACCAAGATTAACAGATGGGTGTAAACGCAAACCACCCTTGTAAGGTCCTATTGAACTGTTAAATTGTACACGGAAACCACGGTTTATCTGCACATTACCTTTGTCGTCAAACCATGGAACTCTAAACATAATAGCACGATCTGGCTCGACAAAGCGCTCCAATAAATTCGCTTGGATAAACTCAGGATGACGTTCAAGAACAAGCTCTAATGATCCTAATATTTCTGTAGCGGCTTGATGAAATGCTGTCTCCCCATAATTCTTTTCCTTAAGTTTTTCAAGTACTCTTGCAACATACTGTGAAGCTGACTCCATTTTTATGTACCCCTTTCAAATTTTAATTTATAATTGAGTTTTTAATAGCCTAAATTTAGGTTTTTAACGCATTTTTATTCTAACTCAAATATTAGCAAAATGCAAGATGCAATATCAAAAATTTCATATTTCTATAGTAAAAATATAAATTCCGTCATTTAAAGGTCTCTTTTTCCACTTTAACATCCAGATCCGTGCAATTTTAAGTTCAAAGTCGTAGTCAATTTATATCTTTATTAAATGGTATGCATATAATTTTCCGCCTCATCCCAACGTACAACAAAGGATGTCCCTTTAGCACAGAAAACTGAGGAAGAAGTATTATCTACATCTCTAACCTTAGAGTATCCAATTCTCTCAATGACTTCCTCTGGATTCTGGCAAACATCATAACCATCATACAAAAAACTGATACTACCATTTCCTTTTGTAAATGAAACTAATTCTACACTATATTCCATAAAACTTTCAACAGGTCCTCTTCCTCTAATGCACACATTTTCATCAGACTGTAGGGGGGACTCAAAGGTTCCTCTACGTCTTTGTATGTCTGACATAACTCGTCCAAGGTAGGCCTCTTCTACGTAGATTTCAAATTTATAAAATGGTTCCAGTAGTATGGATTCCGCTTTTTCAAGACCCTGTCTGATTGCCCTATAAGTAGCTTCTCTAAAGTCACCACCTTCGGTGTGTTTTATGTGGGCTCGTCCATTTTGTAGTACTATCTTGATATCTGTTATTGGTGAGCCAGTCAATACTCCCTTGTGGACTTTTTCAAAAACATGATTCTCAATTAATCGCTGAAAGTTTACTGCCAAGTTATCAACGTGACATTCACTTGCAAAAGTAATACCTTCTCCGCGGTTGGTTGGCTCTAGCCTTAATTGGGCCTCTGCATAATGGCGAAGGGGTTCAAAATGTCCATATCCCACAACCGGTGCCGCTGTTGTTTCACGGTATTGTACCTGTGGCTTTTCAAAAGCAACAGCTATACCGAATCTTGAAGCAATTAACTGTTGTAAGACTTCTAGCTGTATTTTACCCATTACACTTACTAGTATTTCTCCTGTCTCTTTTTGGAAAGAAACCGATAACATTGGGTCTTCTGCTTCTAATATGCGAAGCTTTTCCATAATAGCGGAAATATCTGTTCCATCTAGGATATTAATCTTTGACTGAAGGGCGGATACTAAGTAATAATTTTGGCTTAACTTTTCAGTTACTTTTCCTGATTGTAAAGTAGTTCCACAAATAGGTGTTATAAGTCCGGTGACTGCAAATACTTCTCCTGCAGAAACTATATTTTTACACTCGTATTTTTTACCGTTATAGATACGAATCTCATTTACCTTTTCCCCATAGACTTCTCCTTCTTGTTTAAAGGTAAATTCATCCTTAACATGTAATTTTCCTGCTAGGGCTTTTATAAAGGTAAGTCGATTGCCGCTTTCATCATGGCGTATCTTATAGACCTTTCCCTCAAAGGACGGGTTCTCTTCTTCCTTTTCATATGTAGTCTGTGAAAGTTTTGAAAACACTTCTAAGAAGCTGTCAATTCCCAATCCTTTTAGGGCAGAACCGCTCATAGTAGGAAAACATTTCTGCTCCTTAATAAGACTAATTATAGCCTTCTTTAAAGAATTCACAGTGTAATCCTCTTCCGAATATGCCTCCATGAAGGTTTCGTCTCGTTCTGCTACAAATTCTGCCACCTGGTCAGTTTTTGAGATATCCTCCATTGAGTTAAGGTTCAAGATGTCAGCGGTCAGCTTATTTTTCATATCTTCCAATATGGCTTCTAGATGAAAGCCTTCTATATCAGTTTTATTAATGAAGAAAAATGTTGGGATTCCGTAGGATTTTAGAAGACGGAACAATGTTGTGGTGTGAGCCTGCACTCCTGAACTTCCGCTAACTAATACTATCGCATAATCCAAGGCACAGATGGCACGTTCAGTTTCTGCCGAGAAGTCCATATGTCCTGGAGTATCTATAAGATAATAGGTATCTTCCCCAAAGGTAAAGAAACCTTGATCTGCAAATATAGTAATTCCTCTTTTTAGTTCTATCTCATCTGTATCCATAAAGGAGGTCTTATGGTCCACTCTTCCAAGGTTTCTAATGCTTCCGGTATAATAAAGTAGTTGTTCTGAAAATGTAGTCTTCCCTGCATCTACATGTGCAAGAATACCTATGGTTTTATTAGACATATTAGTTTCACCTCAAAGAGATTATAACATATGATTTGGTACTCATATTTAGCAATTTAAATATCAACTTTATTTTAAAAAAAATATATATTTTAACAACAAAAAAACAGGAAATTTAAACTCCCTGTTAGTTTATGTTACAAAATATGAATACAAATTAGTCACTTATTGTTTTTATATAAACATTTCTAGACCTTGGACCATCAAATTCACAAAAGTATACGCCCTGCCATGTTCCAAGCTTTAATTGCCCATCTTCAATTATAATTGTACAGGATGAACCCATCATAGAAGCTTTCATATGTGCATGTGAATTTCCTTCCATATGCCTATATCCGTTACTCTCTGGGAAAGCTTTTCTAAGTCCCGATAACATGTCAAAAACAACATCAGAATCGGCATTTTCATTGATTGTCACGCCTGCGGTTGTGTGAGGAACAAATACAATTACAGCACCTTCTTTTACTCCACTTTTCTTTACTTCTTGCCTAATAATACTTGTAATATCAATAAAATCATCAGATTTGGTCGTTCTTACTGCATATTCAATGACCATTGCACAACCTTTCTTACACTTCTATTTGCAGATAGTATGATGTCATCTATCTTTTTTTGCAATATCCGGTGTATCCTCACTTATATAATATATTTAATATCTTTATTACTAAATAATTCTTCTATCTCATTTTTGAAGAACTGTTTTATTTCATATATGCTTTCTTTAGGATATAAATACTTTCCATATCCAAATTGCCCATATTTAAACTGGCGTTCTTCATCATTCATGGGGAGCCCGCTTTCAGGAAATACATTAAGTATTATATTTTTAGCTGTTGTAGTATAACGGTGAGATATAATCTCAAAAGTTACTGGGTGTTTTAGATTATTTGGAAGCCTCTTTCCTAACTCTAATAACAAATCATGGTATTCTTCCTTCCAATCAGGGTAAATAAACACCGGTGCTACTAAAAATCCTACAGGATACCCTGCTTGTGCAACCTTTAAACTAGCTTCTATTCTTTTATCACGAGAAGCTGTAAAATGTTCATATTGATTTATGACCGAAGACGTATTAATACTAAACCGTATTTCTGTATTACCATTATGTTCTAAGTTAAGCAAGGAATCTATATCATCGTACTTTGTTACAAATCTAAATCTAGAATTTTTGTTATTGCCAAAGAATTCTATGGCTTTCTGTAAAGAATGGGTATAAGGTTCTACAGGTAGTGGATCTGAAGTAGCTGCTCCTTCAAATATAGTTATGTCAGGTAACCTTTCATTTATATACTTCTGAGCCTGATTAAGAATATCATCTATATTAGCATGGATTTTTACAAAAGGCCTATCTCCTAACATAGTATTTAAATAGCAATACTCACATTGCCCCATACACCCCGATACTAAAGGAAGTTGATAATGTGCTGAAGGTTTACAGGTTTGAAACTTTAAACTCTTCTTTGTTCCAACAACTAGAGTCTTCTTACCTTCTCTATATTGAGAAAATAAATCATTACCTGGAATGTGTTGTTTGAGTTTATTAGAAGTCAAATTTATGATTTCAACATTAGTGTTATCTTTAAATTTAGAAAGAATGTTCTTAGCAATGTCATATTGTAATGAATCTTTTTCAAATATAATTCTTTTAGGTATAAACATATTTTTTACTAATAAATCAGCATTAAACAAGCTGAATTTATTTGCTCCTATTTTCATGTTATATTACTATAATTATTATTTGACAAAGAATATGGACTATACACAAATGAAAATTAAAAAGTATTTAGCTTTGCTCCCCACATATTCCCCCCTGTTCAAGATTTCCTTAACCGGAAAATATGGAATAATGTGGTGGATACTAAGTGTCTTATTCATGTGTATTGTGTATTCTCTATATTTCAACTAACCATAAGGACACATTACTCGCTTTTCTTAAGATTTAGAGATTGGAAGTTAAATTGCTGCATATTTCCAGTTCTTTTTACCTTTTCAATAGTTCTTGTTATATATTTGGTTAATTTATCCTCGAAAACTTCAGCAGTTGTCTCATGATTTTCTATCATGAATAAACCCTTTTCCCAACTGGCAGTAAGTGTTGGATTCAACAGTTCTTTTGCTGTAAGCCGAACGAGTTCCACAATAACCTCCCCTTTAGGCTCTGGGGTCACTATTTGTGTCTTATTATTTATTTTAATATGTCCAATATCGACTAGCTTTTTAATAATTCCTGAGCGAGTAGCTGAAGTACCAATACCGCATGTTTTTATCTGTTCTCTAAGTTCCTCATTTTCGATAAACTTCCCCGCTTTTTCCATAGTGATTATTAATGAGCCATCGGTAAATCGAGAAGGTGGTTTTGTTTCTTTCTCCTCCAAATCAAATTTAGTCACATCACATTTTTCTTTCTTGATTAGCTTTTGAATTGGGGAATCAGACAATTCTTCTTCTTTTTTTGAAGAAGTGATATCATAAACTTCCTTCCATCCTTGCACATTTAATGTTTTTGAATTTGTTACAAATGTCTCTTTGGCTATTTCTGTCTCTACCCTCACAGTATTATACTCTGCTGGAGGATAGAAAATGGAAAGAAATCTTTTAACTATCAGATTATATATATTTCTTGTGTCTCCATCCAAATTGGATAACTCAGATGTCACATAGGTTGGGATGATGGCATAATGGTCAGTAACCTTGCTGTTATCCACATATCTTTTAGTGCTCTTATCGACGCCAAGCTCTCCAAATTCCTTAATCCTTAATATAAATTCCTTAAAAGCAGAATTGCTATACAAACCATTAAGTACCTTCGGCAACTCTGGTATAACATCAGTAGAAAGCACCCTACTATCAGTTCTTGGATAGGATATCATCTTCTTCTCATAGAGACTTTGAGCAATCTCCAGAGTTCGATTTACGGAAAGTTTGAATTTCTTATTCGCTTCTGATTGTAACTCGGCAAGATTAAAAAGCAGAGGAGCTTGTTCCTTCTTTACCTTCACCTCAACCTTTTTGACCTCAGCCTCATTGCCTTCCAGCTTTTTAATGATTTCCAAAGCTTCCTCTTTGCTTATATATTTTTCTCCATTTTCCATATCTTCTGCTGAAATTTTATCTTCTTTTTTCTTTTGCTGCCATCTGCCTTTATATGTAATACCGCTGTCTTTTGACAGAAAATTAGCTACAACTCCATAATACGGCTTTGGTACAAAATTTCTAATTTCCAATTCCCTATCTACTATCAAACCTAATACACATGTCATTACTCTGCCGATAGGGATAACTGAAGATTTATCCTCTTTTAGAAAATCCGATAATTTCCTACCGTATTGGCAAGTATATATCCTGCTGAAATTCATACCAAAGAGCCAATCCTCCTTTGCCCTGCAATAAGCGGCTTTTCCAAGGGAATCATACTCACTTATGTTCTTTGCTTCTTTGATTCCCTTTTTAACTGCATCTTCAGTCTGAGAAGAAATCCAAACCCTTTTTGCAGGTTTATCCGACCCACTTTGATTATAGACCAACCGAAATATGTACTCACCCTCGCGTCCACTATCGGTACAAGCATAAACCATATCCACATCATTTCTACACATCAAGGATTTTATCACTTCAAACTGTTTCACGGTTCCTTTATTATCTATTACAACGTATTTATATTCTTTTGGAATGATAGGTAGATGCTCCACTCTCCAGGACTTATATTCTGGATTGTAGACATCGGGATACGCCATTGTTACAAGATGCCCGAAACACCATGTTATTATGGCATTTGCTGTTTCGGCGAATCCCCTACCTCTATCTGATGATGAAATCTGTACACCCAACACACTTGCAAAGCTGGCTGCAACAGATGGCTTTTCAGTTATATATAATTGCTTGCTCAAAATTTCACCCCTATAAATTATATCCTTACTGAATTTTCTGTACTGCTTTTGCATTGCCCAGTCTCTCTATTTGTATAATAAAATTATAGACCTTTTCTTGCATATTCTAGCTTAAACAAGGGTCCATATGTAAAAAACCTTCTGTTATTATGCTGATATCATAATAACAGAAGGTCAGAAATATATCAATAACTGACTAATCATCGTGGCTTTATTAAATAGGGACATGGTACCTGTCCCCTTGTCCCATAAACTAACATTAAGTAAGAACTTGCTTTACACGGCCTACTATTCCACCTACAAGCTGTACTTTAATGCCATGTGGATGAGTTGATGAATTTGTAAGAAGTCTCTCAACCTTTCCTTCAGTCAACTTTCCTGTACGTTGATCCTGTTTTTGTACAACTTGAACGTGAGATCCTATTTTTATATTTTCACGAATATTTCCGTCCATAATTTATCTCCTAACATTTGTATGATGTTTTATATTATCTTGCCAGAGAAAGTTCTTTTCTTCCTATATAAAATAAAGTGCTTTCTATTTGAATCATCATTTTAGTCTAAATCTCTTTTTAGAAAATAATGAATTAATATCCTCATTGATTGAATTTTTTATTACTTTTTGACTTTCCTTAAAGAAAATCTCAACGGAATTCTTTAAATGAGATTGAGTCAGGGTATCCATGTTTTTATAAGTTTTAATCATGGAATTCGCCAATGCTAACTTTTCTTTCGATAATTCACCGATAGTCTTAGCTCCGGTTGCCTGTATAATATCAAACAATGCATCTACAAATTGTGCTCTTTCTTCCATTGATAGTTGATTAAGCCAAGCCCTTAACACTTTATTTATATTAAGGCTGTCTTTAGTTAGTCCCTTCTCATAAACAAAGTTTCTACCCTTTACTTCCCAAGAGAAAGGATTATGTTGAACAATGCCAGTTTCAGAGCTACTCACTACCCTATATTCTTCACCATGTTCTAAAAGCATACCCACAACTGAGGATTTTGGTATCAATGTACTAATTTTCCCGAGTATACTTTGATACCCCTCACTTTGTATGATATTTGTTTGAAATCCAGGCCCTTCATTATTATATATCCCAATTATTCTATCTTGTATATTTTTAGGTTCATGAGATGCTGCATAAACAGCCAAATTTCCTCCCTTTGAATGACCACCAAGATAGAAATCACCTGCAAGGTTCGAAAGAATTCTTTCCAAATAAATTACGGCCTGATTCTGTGCTTGTACTTCCTCCATAAAACTCATCTGGAAATCTTCTTTCCAACCAGCAAGGGAATCATCAGTACCTCGAAAAGCAATAAAATGTAGTTTACTGTTTATAGAAAACACTACCGCTGAAAACTGCTTTGACTGTTCATAATCAATTTGATTCACATAACCAGATAATTTAATATCTCGAAAACGTTTAGACTCTGCAGCTTTAAACAATAATTTTGGAATCTGATTAAAAAAAGGAATACTGTAAAAGGAAGAAGGTTCTTCCATGGTTTCTCGTAATCGTTCCGCCGCTTTTAACAATGGAATAGTGCCCACGCCTGTCTCGAGTGGCACAATCTCCTCAAATTTAACATAAGCAAGTACAGACATTATCAAGTTATCAACTTCATTAAAGCTGTCCCGGGCAAAACTTAAGTCTCCACGCCACTCCAGATAATCAAATAAATTTAGCATAGCAGCTCCTTCTTTCTGTAAATTATAATACTCAAAAGGATGCTTACTGTTGAGTAAGCATCCTTTTTCCTCTTACAAATATTACTTTTCCTTTTTCTTCTTTTTGATTAATACAGGTTGAGTCACAACCGGTCTTTGATAAGTAGATGGAGCAGCAGAATATGTTTCCTCTGTTGTTTTCTTTTTCTTTTTTACATCTTTTTTGAAATTTTTTTCACCCATTTTATTTTCTCCTTTAAGTTGATACCGTATTGATGATTAGTCGTTATGTACGATACACCTTCTATTATTGTATTAGCTCAAATCCTAATAATTAATCGCGATCAAAAGCCTTTTCCAATTCTCAGAATCCCTTTTCCATAGAGTTCTTGCTTACAATTGGGGTAAATACTTTAAATATAGCTTTCAATGCTATTATAATATGGATTAATTACAAGGTCAATATCGGTATTCGAAAGTGCCACATCTCTATCATACTCTTTATTTACAAGAAAATCTGCTCACTTTATATTCTTTATACTCCGCTAAAATTTGTTCTTATTCATTAAGTCGGTCCTCTCTTATGCCATTCCAGACATCGGTAAACACCAATATATTATCCTCTATTTGGTCAAAGAATTGTAATTTTGCATCTAAATAATTCATCTGTCCCTCAACGTTCTGCTCTGAGATAGATAAATCTTTCAATATTTCACTAAAGGTACTCTTATATGTATTTATAAGATTTTCTGCAGATTTAGAAATCTGAATTTTTAATTCCGCAACGCATTTTGTAATATTCCCCTCAAGGTTAGCAAATAGAGAAACATACTCCCTCTCTACACTATTTCTAATTACTTCAACCCAATCTTCTTTTATCCTACTAAGTTTTCTACTATCAATTGAATAAGTGCCAATTTTGATTTCTAAAAAATGATTTATACATTTTTGGAAAAAATTATCCCTAAATTTTATGCTGTTTAATACTTCTTCTTTGATATTAATATTATTAATGTTTATTAGAGGAATTTTAATAAGGGATTCCCTGTTAAATGCATGATCAACCTTTGGCACTGTAATATTAAAATCTTTTAAATTATAATCCTTTTTAATTTTATCACTAAAGGAAAGAACGAGTTCCTTTATAGCAGAGTCACATTCTTTAAAGTACTTCTCCTTTATGTCTAAATCAAAATTAACTTGATTAAGTAAACTTCCAATCAATTTATTTATCTCTTCTTCAATTTCAGTAGTGTCTATTGAAAAATCAATATAAAAGCCTTTATTTTTCATTTCCTTTAAGTCATCCTTGTCCTTCATTCTAAGCCTCATGAAAAATCTATCAATCTCTTCTTCATATACTTCTGATATTTGATCTGTCCTATTTTTCCTTGATTTACTGATTTGGTAGATTAAATCATCCTGGAGTTTTTTAAAACTTACATTTTCACAAATCTCGTTCTCCATTTGGTCAAAGCTATCTATCATTTTTTGAAGCATATTTTCTATTTCTTCAATCTCTTCCTGTTTCTGAATTTTTGCATCTATTATGTTTTTAACAACGTCAAGATTTTTAACCTTTACAAATAATTCATCAATATTCCTTATAATTGATGAATAAAGTTCCGTATTTGCCTTCTGTACAGCTACTTGTGCAGTATACTCAATTAATTTCAGCATACCACTTCTATCCTTAAGTATGTCGAGACTTACATCGTCAAAACCTTGAAAGCATTCTAGCTTTTCAAGCTGATCATCGACAAAACTTAAGACAGTCATCTGATTTTTCCCTATATATTTTCTCTTCAATTTTTTAAGCCTTTGTCTCAATTCAATACCATTAAGTTGTCCAATTATTTTAGTTTCTCCCAAAAATTTTAATTCCTTATTATCGATTTGAGAGACCTTAATTGCATCAAAATAAGATCTAGCAGAGATTCCAAGCACAATAAATCCTTTATATCCAAGGCTATTTAACTTACATCTTATATAGTCTAGGAATCTCACTACAGATTTATTTTCACATTCGCTCAAATACATCTCATCTAATTTATTTACTGCTACAACTAATGAGAAAACCTTATCATGCTTTTCAAATTGTGACTTAATATCTTTGAAAAATTCTTCTTCATCTAAAGTAAGGTAATTTGAATAATTAACAAGAAAAATAACCACATCAGATTTTTCTATCCATTTATATGCGTTTTCCTTATGCGTATTTATTCCGTTTTTAATGTTATTCGCGCCTGCATAGTTGGGACCAGGTGTATCAACAATAGCAAAAGATGCAAAATTATTATTATCATTTATATAATGAATTTCCATATCATCAATTGTTCCTGACATTTCAGGGTCATTTTGGGCTCTCTTAAATTCACTATATATATATTTATAAATATCTTCAGGTGAATCAAAACTAATATTATAATCGCCATATAATAAACGAATTTTGCCATCTACGCTCTTTTTATAAACACAAGTATTAGGTGTAGGTAGTTCTAAACTTGTAGGGGCATACTGTTCCTCAAGAAATGAATTAACTACTACACTTTTTCCAGACTTCTTAGCTGCCATAACTGAAATATTTAAATCTCTTTCCTTAGCTCTATCAAGGTTGGTTTCAATATTATTTAATGTTCTTAAAACATTTCCCTTTTCAACTGCTAGTTCATCTATTACTTCAATATCACTTATTAGATCTTGGGCTTTAATTATTGCCCTTCTCATTTTATAAAATACTTTTTTGAATTCGTTTACCCTTGCTCTTTCGCCTTTTTCTTTTTTCATTGTTACTTCTATATTTATATTTAAATAAATAAAAGCCTGAATAATGTCAATCAAAAAAACTTTATCCTCTGTATCAACTATTACCTGATATGTATAAAGTTTATCCTCCTCCAGCTCTTCAATCAATTCACTTAAAGAAAGAATACTTTCCTTAACAGTATATTCTGTTTCTTTTTTTATTAATTTCACATTAATATTTTCAAAGTCAATTTCTTTTGCTACCTTAAGAATATATAAATAACTTTCATCTATACTAAGTTCTTCAATAAACTTATAAAGTTCTTTGGACTTGTCTAATATAAAGACAGGGTTTTCAAATGAATACTTCTCTAATATATTTTGAATAATTGAAGAATCTGAATTTTCTCCGCAAATTTTAATTACCCTCATATTCGTTCCCCCTTGAACCGATGACATATTTTTAATAATTGGAAAAGGTTATTCTTAATATTCTATAATCTGCTTTTCTTTAATTTTACCTACCCACCAAACCCTTTTCTTATAATTTGCATATTCTGAAAAATTTTCTTCAAGTATTTTTTCTTCATTTTTAGCTCTTATAATTTGAAAAATAGCTTGCAATATAGAGGTGATTATTATTGCTTTACTTTGGAAAATAAGTATATTTGTAAGGTACCAATATATGTAGCAGGAGTATAATGGATGTCTTGAAATGCTATAAATACCTTTAGTATTCAGCGTATTTGCTTCAGGCAGCACAGTTAGATTCTTACCAAGATTGATTATGGCAGCAATATAAAATGGGATTACTATAATACTTAATACAATTCCAGTAAAGGCTATTGTAACATTAGGAATACTGGATCTAAGTTCGATAAAATGTCCTGCTATTAAAGTCAAATTGCAGCCTATAAAGCTTACTATAACCGTCCCAATATTATCATTCATATCCTTGGGTTTTTTTATCATAGATTTAATTAGATAAAAACTGGATAAGCTGTTCATCAAAATATAAGGTAAAATAAATATAATAAAAAATAAATCGTCCTGATAGTTAAATATATTTTTAAAAATATATGACATCATCATATAAACACTAAAAAGTGAAACTATAGTTCTTTTAATCATACATTAACTCCTTTAACAATTATTACTACTTACCAAAGCCATTCATTAACCCTAATAAGGCTGGTACAAGCAATACAATGAATAAACTTGGAAATATAAAAAACACTAGAGGAAACAATATTTTTATGGGTACCTTCATAGCAGCCTCTTCAGCTCTCTGCCGTCTTTTTCCCCTTTCTTCCTGAGATTTGATTCTAAAAATCTGTACCATACTCATTCCCAGTTTTTCAGCTTGAAGAATACTATTTATTAAAGACACCATTGAATCAAAATTCAGCCTTTCTTTAATCCCTAAAAATGCTTCCCTTCTTGTCTTTCCTAGACGTAATTCTTCAAGGCAAGTATGAAATTCAGCAGATAATATACCATTGGTTTTAGATACAACCTTATTCAAAGCCAAATCGAATCCAAGACCTGCCTCAAGGCTTACTGTTAAAAGGTCAATAAAATCAGGAAGCTCCTTAAGCCCATAAGCATACCTTTTTTTTATTTTTGATTTTATATAATAATTAGGTAATAACATACTAATGATCATTCCTACTATAGTAAGAAATATAATACTATTTAGTTTTAAACCAATAATTTTGGCAAGCATTCCAAATATAACTGGTAAGATTATTTTAAAAGCGGTGAGATATAAATGGAATTCAACACTTGTTATACCCCATGGGTTCCCCATTTGAAGTAATAATT
>Ga0123336_10003175_pt1 | contig 13913 bp, 14 predicted proteins | sample SSSSmetaG_FD_96466 | JGI IMG/M metagenome (GOLD analysis project Ga0123336, IMG submission 96466) | Glacier valley bacterial and archeal communities from Borup Fiord, Nunavut, Canada, to study Microbial Dark Matter (Phase II) - ​SSSS metaG | ecosystem: Environmental > Aquatic > Freshwater > Ice... | reverse complement strand
GCTGCGGGGGATGGTGACGGCCGGCCTCCAACGTAGTCCGTTCCGCAGCGTCCAAGGTAATGAAGCGTCTTTGCATCCTCAAAGCAACAACCAATTAATTGTTTAATTTTGAACAAGCACTTAGCGGCGGCTACGTGAGCCTTACGCCGGGCGTCATCTTTTTCCCCGTGCCCAAGTTTGGCATCAGCGCGTCCATCGGCAACCTGGGCTACGACCGTCTGAACATCAAGCGGAGCGACGATTCGGATGGGCAGTCGCGTTCGTCGAGCAACCTGGGCGCCAGCTTTGGCCTCAGCGAGCTACAGTTTGGCGGCACCTTTTAATTTTGGCCGCTAAACTGGCGTGAACCTCGAATGCAAAGCCTCCGGCCGGCTGGTCGGGGGCTTTTTTATGCCCGGCCGCCGGAACCAATTGTTTCGCTGCCACAAGCATAGCCCGCAGTTGCACCGCGAAAATTCTTTTGCGGGCTTCAGCAAATACACAGATTGTCTGGCGTATTTTCATTGCATCATTTAGCCCGTCATGCCATGAAAGCTACGCTGACCCTCCTGACCCTGCTGGCGGTTGTCGCCGCTTGGGGCCCGCAACGTGCGCAGGCACAATGCCGCGGCAACTACGTCCCGGTGTACCATTCGTGCTGCCACCACCGCGACTCCTGCGCCGCGGCCACGCCTTTCGTGCCAAGCCGCCTGGGGGGCTACTGCGGGGTGCTCGGCGCGACCGACCGGCAGGGCACGCCCTACGTGGGCGGCGACCTGGAGGCGTACTACTGGCTCCAGCCCCGCTGGAGCAGCGGCCTGCGCGGCACCATCACCGGCAAGATGCCCGCGGCCGGCGCGGCCCTGGAAGCTTACGCCGGCGCGGCCCAGCCCCGGTTAATGCTCTACAGCATCACGTGGAGCAACAGCCTGTTGCTGGCCGACGCGCCCCGGTGGCGGCTGGCCATGCAGGCCGGCGCCGGCCTGGGCGGCGTGAATCTGTACGACAAGGCCCGGCAGGTGCAGGTGACAGGCCGAAACTGCGGCCGTACCACGGCCGAAAAAATTGCCGGGGCCACCACGCCCGTCGTCGAAGTGGGGCTGGCTGCTACCTATAAGCTCCGGGGCAACGATGCGCCGTGGCTGACCCTGCGCGGCGGCTACCGGCAGTGGAGCGGCCCCGTGCCATTCGGCGCCCCCAGCCAGTTTTCGGCCTACACGGTCAGCCTGGGCATCACCGTGCCCGACGCCCCGGCCAAGCGGAAATAGCCGGCGCTACTTCACCCCCACCAGCACTTCCGAGTCCTCGCCGGGCCCGAACCGCTCGAGGTAAAAGTCGCCGCGTTGGGTAAGTTTTTGCGTTTTCACGGCTTCGAGGGCGGCGGGGTAGAGCTTGTTGGGCGCTAGCAGGTAGCTTACGCCGCGTAGGCGGGCGGCCATCACGCGCTGCCCGGCTGGCACGAGGCGGTAGCGAAAACCCGGCGGCAGCGGCTGGGCGGTGTCGGCCGCGGCCAGGCCGATGAAGGCCTTAATCGTGTCGTGGGCCGTCTCGGGGTCGTTGAGGTACAGGTTGGCGAGGTCGCCGCGGAGGCGGCTCTGGGCGTCCTTGGCTTGTCGAAAGAGCTGGCCAAAGTCATCGCTGCGCACCGAGCCGCTAAAGAACTGCCCGGCCAGGTACAGCGGCGCGGCCGTGGTTTCGAGCCGGACCTGCGGGCTGCGGGTGCCGCCCATATAGATGTAGGTGCCGGCCGCGGCCAGCGTGAGCAGAATGATGGCGAGAAAGAGGTAGCGCACGGGAAAAGGAATTGATTACATTGCAGAGAACAAGCCCGGAGTGGGGGCCCGCTCCGTCGATTTATCACCCAACAAACTTACTCGTCAGCTTGTGAAGCCCTGTGGACTATTGCTGCTGTTGCTGGTGCTGGCCGGGCACAGCGGGGCGGCCCAAACGAGCCCGGACGCCTCGGTGTGGCTGGCGCGCCGGTGGACGGTCGGGCTCCAAGCTATCTATTATCCGCGCATGGCTATGGTGGACGCCGCCAATGGGCAAAGCGGTTACGACTACGGACGGCCCTGGCCTGTGCCGCCGACAGCAGCGTACCAAACCAGGCGGTGGGGAACAGTTGAAATCGGACTGCTTTTCCGTGCGGTGCCGCCGCACACCACCACCGCCACCGACCCAGATGGCCAAGGCAATAGCACTATCCAGCGTCAGTCCTCCATGCGGGCCGTGCCGGTGTTGTATCGGGGGCCCTTGCAGATACCGAGCCCAGGACGCTGGCAGGCTGATTTGGTGGTTGGATTCATGCCGGTGTCTAGCTATTACAGAGAAAAGACAACCCGCACTAATTTCACCACGGGACAGACGTACTCAGCCGGTAACTACCAAAGCGAGTATGCGGACTTCTTACTCTTGGGTGGTTTTGGGGGGCTTATGCGCTCACATCCCATTTCAGCCTCACGGCGGATGCCCGCATGTCGTTTTCGGTCGCGAGCTACGTTGCAGGCAAATTCCTGCCCGATGGACAAAACGATATTTCGACCTTCGCGCCGGCTCTAAGCGCGGGCGTGCGCTATCAGTTTGGTCAGGAGCTGCGCTAAGGCACTGCCCAATCACTCATTCAGGGCTGGCCACTACGTACTGCATCCGGTAGAGCTGGGCGTAGTAGCCGCCTTCGATGCGCAGCAGCTCGTCGTGGGTGCCGGTTTCCTTGATTTCGCCCTTGTCCAGGACGATGATTTTGTCGGCTTTCTGAATCGTGCTCAGGCGGTGGGCGATGACGAGGGAAGTGCGGCCCTGCATCAGCTTTTCGATGGCCGACTGAATCAGCTCCTCGGTTTCGGAGTCGACCGACGACGTGGCTTCGTCGAGCACGATGACGCGGGGTTGATAAACCATCGCCCGCACGAAGCTGATGAGCTGGCGCTGGCCCACCGAGAGCGTGGCGCCGCGCTCCATCACCGGGTAGTCGAGGGCGCCGGGCAGGCGCTCGATGAAGCGGCGGGCGCCCACCAGGTCGGCCGCCTCCCAGATTTGGGCGTCGGCGATGGTTTTGCTGCCCAGCGTGATGTTGTCGCGGATGCTGCCGGCGAACAGGAACACGTCCTGCAACACCACGCCAATCTGGCGGCGCAGCAAACTCAGGTCGTATTCGCGCAGGTCGCGGCCGTCGATGCAGATGCTGCCTTCCTGGATGTCGTAAAAGCGGCTCAGCAGGTTGATGATGCTGGTTTTGCCCGCGCCGGTGGCGCCCACGAAGGCAATGGTCTGGCCGGGCTGCACCCGGAAGCTGATGTCCTTGAGCACCCAGTCGGGCTCGTTATAAGCGAAGCGAACATGCTTGAACTCTACTTCGCCGCGGATTTCGGCCGGGGCGAAGGTGCCGGTGGTGGCCACCAGGTCGTAGTTGTCGAGCAGCTTGAGCAGGCGCTCGGTGCTCACCAGGCCCAGCTGCAGGGTGTTGAAGCGGTCGGCAATCTGGCGGATGGGCCGGAAGAACAGCGCGTTGTACATGATGAAGGCAATGAGTGCGCCCTTGGAAATCGAGCCCTCAATCTGCCCCTGGGCCGCGTACCAGACAAGCAGGCCCACGCCGATGGCGCCCAGCACCTCGGCCACCGGAAAGTAGATACTGTAGTAGAGCACCGAGCGGATGTTGGCGTCGGTGTGTTCGCGGTTGATGGCCTCGAACTTGCGAAACTCCCGCTCCTCGTTGTTAAAAATCTGCACCACGTTCATGCCCGTCAGGTGCTCCTGCACGAAGGAGTTCAGCCGGGCCACGGCCGTGCGCACGTCCTGAAACGAGCTCTTGATTTTCTCCTTGAAGACGTAGGTGGAAAAGAGCAGCGGCGGAATCACCGACAAGCTAATCAGCGTCAGGCGCCAGTCGATATAGAACATGAAGCCCATGATAAAGAGCAGCTGCAGGATGTCGCCCGCCATGGCCGCCAGGCCCTCGCTGAACACGTCGGACAGGGTTTCCACGTCGGAGATGTTGCGGGTGGTGAGTACGCCGATGGGCGTCTGGTCGAAGAAGCGGAGCTTGAGGCTGAGCAGGTGGCGGTAGAGGTCGGTGCGGATGTCGCGCACGATGTACTGGCCCAGCCAGCCGCCGTAGTAGGTCTGCAGGTAGCTTACGCCGGCGTGGCCCACGAGCAGCAGCAGCAGCACCCCAAACATGACGTTCAGGCTGCGCGTGTCGCCCTGCTCGATGCTGACATCGACCATGCGCTGAATGAGAAAGGGCCGCAGCGTGCCCAGCACGGCCGTGGCCACCGTGAGCGCAATCAGGCCGATGAACACCCGCCGGTAGGGGCGCACGTAGCTCAGTAGGCGGCGCAGCACGGCCCAGTCGAACACCTGGCCGGTTTTGGTGGCGGAAGCAGCAGCGGTAGGGTCCATAATCGGGGCAAAGGTCGGGGGTAAACCGCGTCGAGGCCCAAAAGTCTGCGCCCGGCCCGGCGTTCGGTGCCGCCCCTACTCCGCGGCTGGCACCACGCCCGGTCCGTACTCCACCCGGCTCAGGAACAGGCCCCGCGCGGCGGCGGCCCCGCCGGTATCCACCCGCCGCTGGGCCCAGAGCAGCTCCTGAAACTGCAGGGGCGTCATCCGGCCGCGGCCCACGTCGAGCAGGGTGCCCACCACCAGCCGCACCATGCCCCGCACGAAGCGGTTGGCTCGGATGCGGAACACCCAGCCGCCCGGCGCCGGGTGCCAGCCGGCTTCGTAGCAGCAGCACACGTAGTGGTCTTCGGCCCCCTTCACCTTCGAGAAGGACGTGAAATCGAACTGCCCGACCAGGCAGGCGGCGGCGGCGTTCATGGCCGCCACGTCGAGCGGGCGGTCCACGAGCAAGGCGTGGTCGCGCCGGAAGGGGTCGGGCCGTGTCACCACGAAGTACTCGTAGGTGCGGCGCTCGGCGTCGAAGCGGGCGTTGGCGGCGGGGGCCACCGCGTGCAGGCGCAGCGGGGCGATGTCGCGCGGCAGGGCGCGGTGCAGGCGGTAGCGCAGCAGCTCCGGGCTCATGCCGGCGGGCAGCTCGGCGTCGAAGTGGGCCACCTGGTGGCTGGCGTGCACGCCCGTGTCGGTGCGCCCGCTGCCCTGGCAGCCGATGGGCTGGCGCAGCACCTGCGCCAGGCAGCGGTTCAGCTCGGCCTGCACGGTGAGGGCCCCGCGCTGCACCTGCCAGCCGTGGTAGCGGGTGCCGTCGTAGGCCAGGTGGAGGAAGTAACGCATGGCCCGCAAAAGTAGCGGCTGCCCGCACGAGGTAGAGACGCAATATTTTGCGTCTCGCCGTTGAACGACCGGAACCGCGCCGTTCTCGCGCCGTCGTTCAATGACGAGACGCAAAATATTGCGTCTCTACTCCACCACTACGCGCCGGGCCCGCACCGCGCCGCCGGCCCACAGCCGCAGCGTGTACACCCCGGCCGGCAGCCCCCGCGTCTCGACCGCGAAGCCGGCCCCGGCCGCCGCGCCCACCGCCGGGCGGCGCACCACCTGGCCCAGCGTATTCAGCAGCTCGGCCGGGCCGGGGGCGAGGCCGGCGGGCAACTGCACCGTGAAGGCCTCGTGGGCGGGGTTGGGGGATATAGTGAGGTCGGCGGTGATTATAAGGGGTGAGATAGAAGTCAAAGGGGTATAAGTGCCGTTGTTTAACAAAACCCCCAGCGTGCTGCTCGTAATATTGACCGTCAGGGCATCTGGTCGGCCATCGCCGTTGACATCGGCCACGGCCAGACTGACAGGGCCGCTATTCGCCCCCGTCGAGGGCATACCGGCTTGCAGCGCGAAGCCGCCGGTTCCGTCGCCCAGCAACACGCCCAACGTACTTCCATTGATGTTGGCCGTCAGGGCATCGGGTCGGCCGTCGCCATTTATATCGGCCAAGGCCACGCTTTGAGGGTTGCGAAACGCCCCCGCTGAAGGCGCATTGGCTTGTAGCGCGAAGCCGCCAGTCCCGTCGCCCAACAACACGCCTACCGTGCTGCTAGCGCTATTGGCCGTCAAAGCATCTGGTCGGCCATCGCCGTTGACATCGGCCACGGCCACGCTAGACGGGTAACTATTGGTCCCCGTCGAGGGTGCGTTGGATTGTAGCGCGAAGCCGCCCGCCCCGTTGCCCAGCAGCACGCCTAATGTGCTACTGGTATAATTAACAGTAAGAACATCGAGCCGGCCGTCACTGTTCACATCGGCTAAGGCTATGCTTTGGGGAGCACCATACGCCCCCGTCGAGGGTGCGTTGGTTTGCAGCGCGAAGCTGCCGGTCCCGTCGCCCAATAGTACGCCCAGTGTGCTATTGGTGCCATTGATTGTTAGGGCATCGGGTCGGCCGTCGCTGTTCACGTCGGCTACGGTCACGCTGACGGGGCCGCTATTCACCCCTGTCGAAGGTGCATTCGCTTGCAGTGCAAATCCGCCAGCCCCGTCACCCAATAGCACTCCCAGCGTGTTGCTGGCGCTGTTGGCCGTAAGGACATCAGGTCGGCCGTCGCCATTGATATCGGCAACAGCTACGCTACGTGGGGTACTATTCACCCCCGTTGAGGGTGTGTTGGTTTGCAGCGCGAAGCCGCCAACCCCGTTGCCCAGCAGTACGCCCAGCGTGTTGCTGGCACTGTTAGCAGTTAGGGCATCGGGATTGCCGTCCCTATTCACGTCGGCTACGGCCACGCTTCGAGGGACACTGTTCGCCCCTGTCGGAGTTATGGTTGCTGGAGTAAAATAATTCTGCCCCCACGCCGCCGGCCCGGCCGCGCCCAGCCCCAGCAGCAGCGCGGCGCACCGGGCGCCGCCCCGCAGCGGAGCGATAATGAAAAAGAAAAAGTGTTGCATGTGGAGGGGGAATGAGGGAAAGTAACTGCCTGCCTGACACCCAGGTGGCGGTCGGGCAGCCCAAGGTACGGCGGCGGCTTGCCATTGCGCAAGCCGCCCGCCGGGGCGGTGCCCGCGCCACTGCCCCGGCTGCGCCCGGTGGCCGCCGGGGTGGCAGCGGAGGGCGTCGGGTCCGGGCCGGGTTCCTCCGTTGTGGCAACGGCGGGCAGCCGCTCCAAGCCGGAAGGCGGCGCTGCCGCAACGGCAGGCCGCGGGCTTGGGCCGGCGGGTTCCGTGGCCGCACCGGGGGGCTGCGGGGCCGGGCCGGGGCCTGCCGGGGCCGCCGCGGCGGGGGGCGGCTTGGAATTCGGAAGCGGCGTCGTAGTCTTGCGGGGCGCCGGCGCCATTTCGGCCCTACCCCTCACTCGCTTACCCCCGGTGCGCCCCTGTTTATGCTCAACCCCGCCCCGTTCTTCGCCCCCGACTTCTTCGCCACCACCGACGTGACGCTGCCCCGCCTGCAAAAATTCTCGCTCGACGTTATCCAGCGCCTCGCCCTCGACAACCCCGGCGGAACGTTCACGGCCCTCGTCGCCGACCTCACCGCCCACCACACGGCCCTGTTCGGCTCGATGGCCGCCGCCGACGCCGGCATCAGCCAGCGCCGGGGCAGCGCCCAGCGCATGTGGGGCGCCCTGGCCGACCTCCAGCAGCAGCTCGAGGACGACGAAGACCTCATCGACTACAAAAGCAAAAAGAACCCGGCCATCCGCGCCGCCTTCTTCCCCAACGGCCGCTACGAGTACAGCCGCGCCACCCTGCTCACCGCCGACCTGCTTTTTAGCCGCGCCCAGGCCGCCGCCACCGCCCACGCCGCCGCCCTCGGCCCCGATTTCAAGCCGGCCCCCTACGCCGCCTTCTACACCGCCTTCCAGGCCGGCCGCGACGGCGCCGGCGCCGGCGACGAGCAAAGCGCCAAGGCCCGCGCCGAAGGCCAGCAGCACCGCGCCGACCTCACCGGCCGCCTCACCGACGCGGCCAAGCTGGTGGCCGCCCAGTTCCTGCGCGACGAGCCCCGCTGCGCCGCCTACTTCCGCACCGAGCTGCTGCAGGCGCCCGCCCCGGCGGCCAACCTCACCCCCTGACCCCCTCTCCTTGGGGAGAGGGGGCACCGGCTTTGCGCGAACGACTGACCTATTACCCGAAAGAGCCCGCTGAACAGCGGGCTCTTTTTAGTTCAGTTGATGGATGTGCCCAATGCGTCAGGAGCATGACCGGTGCCCCCTCTCCCCAAGGAGAGGGGGTCAGGGGGTGAGGTTACACCTTCTCATAAATGACGGCCGCGCCCTGGCCCACGCCGATGCACATCACGGCCAGGCCGTAGCGCACACCCTCGCGGCGCTGCATCTCGTGCAGCAGGGTGGCCGTGATGCGGGCCCCGGACGAGCCCAGCGGGTGGCCCATCGCAATCGAGCCGCCGTTCACGTTCACCTTGGCCATGTCGAGGCCCAGCTCGCGGACGCAGGCGATGCTTTGGGCGGCAAAGGCCTCGTTCAGCTCAATCAGGTCGAGGTCGGCCAGGGTGAGGCCGGCCCGCTCCAGCACCTTGCGGGTGGCCGGAATGGGCCCCAGGCCCATCACCGAGGGGTCCACGCCGGCCACGGCCGAGGCCACCACGCGGGCCAGCGGCTTGAGGGCATAGCGGGCCAGGGCGGCCTCGCTCACCAGCAGCACGGCAGCGGCGCCGTCGTTGATGCCGGCCGAGTTGCCGGCTGTCACCGTGCCGCCCTCGGGCTGGAAGGCGGGCCGGAGGCTGGCCAGCTTTTCGAGCGAGGAGAAGCGGGGCTGCTCGTCGGCGTCGAACAGGGCCGTGTCGCCCTTGGGCTGGGCGATGAACACGGGCACGATTTCCTTGCGGAAACGGCCCTTTTCGAGGGCGCGGGCGTACTTGCGCTGGCTCTCAAAGGCGAAGGCGTCCTGCTCCTCGCGGGTCACGCCGAACTGCTTGGCCACATTCTCGGCCGTTTGGCCCATCGCGAACGGGTGGTGCAGCTTGTTCAGCTTGGGGTTGGTGAAGCGCCAGCCCAGGGTGGTGTCGTGGGCCGTCAGCTCGCGCCCGAAGGCCGACTCCGACTTGGCCATCACGAACGGGGCGCGGGTCATGCTCTCGGCCCCGCCGGCCAGGTACACGTCGCCCTCGCCGGCCTTGATGGCGCGGGCCGCGTCCATGATGCTCTGCAGCCCGGAGGCGCAGAGGCGGTTGACCGTGGTGCCGGGCACCGTGATGGGCAGGCCGGCCAGCAGCGCGGCCATGCGGCCCACGTTGCGGTTGTCCTCGCCGGCCTGGTTGGCGGCGCCCATAATCACGTCTTCAACAGCGTTTTTATCGACGGTGGGGTTGCGGCGGAGCAGCTCGCGCAGCACGTGGGCGGCCAAATCGTCGGGCCGGACGGAGCTGAGCGCGCCGGCAAATTTTCCAATCGGGGTCCGCACCGCGTCCACGACATAAGCATTCGGCATTCTGGGTATTCGTTGCGGCGCAAGCGCCGGATGAAGCTAAATTTGCGGCCCCGGCACGAGCGCGGGGCCTTTTTTAATCCGACTACAAAGATGATACAAAGAATCCAAAGCGTGTTTTTGCTGCTGCTGGCCCTGGCCATGCTGAGCGTACTGGCGCTGCCGCTGTGGCACAAAATCGACGGCCTCACCCACCAGGAGCTGACGCTGACGGCCTTCGGCTTCCGGGCCGCGGGGCCGGCCCTGCCGGGCGTGGCGGGCCCGGCGTGGGTCATCGGCTTGCTGGCCGGGGCGTCGGCCGCCGTGGCGGCGTTCGAGATTTTCCAGTTCCGCAACCGCCTGGGCCAGCTCAAGCTCGGCGCGCTCAACATGCTGCTCATCACGGCCACCATCGGCGCGGGCTTCCTCTTTTCCACCCGCGGCGAGCAGGCGCTCAACATCAAGCTCGAAGGCCGGTTCCTGGCCGGCTTCTACCTGCCCACCCTGGCCCTGCTGCTGAACCTGCTGGCCAACCGCTTCATCCGCCGCGACGAGCAGCTGGTGCGCAGCGCCGACCGCCTGCGGTAATTTGGTGGAATGGTGGGGTAGTGGGGCGATGGGTTGCAGGCGGTAGGATGCGGCCCTTGCTCGTTGGTTGAGCTCCTTTAATTCTGCGGCGTGCTGGCCACGGCCTGCTGCACTTCGCGGGCGCTGGCGTCGAAGGCAAAGGCGTCGTACACGCGGTAGAAGTTCTGGCGGTCGGCCACGTGCGGGTAGGCAAACGTGGCCAGCTCCACCCGCGAGGCCTCGAAGCTGAAGCCCCGCAGCAGCTGGGCCAGGTCGTCGGCCTGAATGCTGCTCTGGCCCAGCGCCTCCTTGGCCAGGCTGAGCTTGCCATCGTCGAAGGGGCGCTGGCGCACGGCTTGCAGCAGGCGCTCCACGTCGGGCGGCGCCAGGGTGTGGTAGCTGCTCACGCCCGAGCCGGGGTAGTAGCCCGCGCCGCCGGGGCCGCCAGGGTAGCCAGGGTAGCCGTAGCCCGGTGCGCCGCTGCCGTTGTCGGGGCGGTCGTCCGCGTCGTCGTAGTCGTCATCACGGTCGTTGTCGTGGTTGCGGCCGCTGCCGTAGCTGCCCTGGCCGTAGGGCGCGGGGTCGTACCCGGCAGGGCCGTTGTAGCGGCCGCCGGGGTAGCCGTTGCTGCGGCCGGGGCCGTAGCCGCTGGGGGCGCACAGGGCCACGGCGTCCACCTGGCGCAGGGCCAGCGGCCGGCCGGGCCGGGCCAGCAGCACAAAGCTGGTTTCGAGGCCGGGCTCCAGCCACACGCGGCTGCGGAAGCGCACGGCCCCGCCGTAGGGCGTGGGCAGGGTGAAATCGGCCCAGTGCAGGCCGGGTACCAGCTGGTCCACGTGCACCTGCCGGGCCAGGCCGCGGGTCAGGGGCCGGCCGTCGAGCACGAGCCCGAACGGGACGCCACGCTCCGAGGCAAAGTTGACGTTGGCCGCGGGCGGGTGCGCCAGCGCGGGGGCCGCGGCCGCCAGCAAGCCGGCCAGGGCAAAGAGGTAGGCCTTTTTCATGACACCCAAAAGAGAAGCAGCCGGCCGGTAAGTCCGGGCGGTGCGGGGCCATTTTCAAAAGATGTGCCACGTTCGGAACCCCGGCCGGCCCGGCCGTGCTCGCGCTCGTTCTCCGGCTCCCAGCAGCTGCTCCGGACGCCAAAAAGTCCCCGCCACAGAAGCTTTCCTGATTCCCGGCTAAGGCGCAAAAGCCTTCGCAGCCGAAGCTGCAAAGGCTTTTGCGTCCTGAAAAAGCGCCGGGTTATTTCGCCACTCTGGTCACCTTGAACTCGGTGCGGCGGTTGCGCTGGTATTCTTCCTCCGACGTGGGCTTGGCCACGATGGGGCGGGTTTCGCCGTAGCCCTTGGCCGTGATGCGGGCCTTGTCCACGCCCTTGCTCACGATGTAGTCCACGGCCGCCTGCGCCCGCTGCTGCGAGAGCTTGAGGTTGTACGGGTCCTTGCCGCGCTGGTCGGTGTGCGAGCTCAGCTCGATGGAGATTTTGGGGTTGTCCACCAGCGTCTGCACCAGCGTGTCGAGGCGGATGGCGGCATCGGGGCGGATGTTGAACTTGTTGTAGTCGTAGAGAATGTCCTTGACTTCGATGGCCTTGGCCAGGATGATTTTGTTCAGCGTCAGCGTCACCGGCACCTGAATGTCGTTCGTCAGGTTGGGCAGCTGGTCCTGGGCGGGCTTGCGGCCCACGGTGCTTACGGTGGCGCGCGACGAGAAGTCGCCGGCCCGCTCGGCGCGCACGGCGTAGCTCGTGGCCGAGTCCAGCTTCACGCTGAACTTGCCGTCGGGGCCGCTGGTGGCGGTCAGGGGCTGGCCGTTGGCGCCGGCGAGCGTGACCAGGGCGCCGGCCACCGGCGTGGTGGTGTTGGCCTTGTCGTCGCGCTCGAGCACGGTGCCGTCGGCGAAGAAAGCCACCAGCTTCAGCGGCTTTTTCTTGAACATGTATTCGTCGTCCGAGCCCTTGCCGCCTGCGCGGTTCGAGCTGAACAGGCCCGTCTCGTTGGCCATCGGCAGCGGGGCAAAGTCGTCGGCAACGGTGTTCACGTCGGCGCCCAGGTTCACCGGCTGCCCGCTTTTCACCATGAATAAGTCGAGCTTGCCCAGGCCGGGCCGCCCGTCGGAGGCGAAGTACAGGGTGCCGTCGGGCGCCACGCCGGGAAGTTGTCGTTACCGGCCGAATTGATGGTTTCGCCCAGGTTTTCGGCCGGCGAGAAGCGGCCGTTCGGGCCCAGCGTGGCCTTGTAGAGGTCGTTGCCGCCCTGCCCGCCCTTGCGGCTGGAGGCGAAGTAGAGCGTGGTGCCGTCGGGGGCGAAGGCCGGCGAGAAGTCGTCGGCGGTGCTGTCGTTGATGTTGGCCAGCACGGGCTCGCTCCAGGCGCCGGCCTTCTTGTAGGAAATCCAGAGGTCCACGCTCAGGTAGCCTTTTTTGCTGCCGTCGTTCGAGCGGGCAAACACCATTGTGTTGCCGTCGGGGGTGTAGGTAGCGCTGGCCTCGTGCTGGGTTTCGGTGTTGAAGGGGCCTTCGAGCTTGCGCACCGCGCCGCCGGTCATCGCGGCCGCGTTGTCGAACTTGATGGCGTAGAGGTCGTTAAAGTTTTCGCCGTTGCCGAGGTATTTCTTGCCGTCGCGGCCCGAGGCAAACACCAGCTCGCCGGAGCCGGCCATCAGCGTGCCGCCGAAGTCCGAGGCCGGCGAGTTCAGCGCGTCCACCGGCACCACGTCGTACTTGTTGCGGATGGCGGCCACGGCCTTGCTGGCGGTGGCGTTGCGGGCGTCGGCTTCGGCGCGGGCGGCCAGGGTGCGGTTGCCGCCGCTGCCGGCGTAGGCCGTGAACTGGGCCGCGGCCTCGTCGTACTTGCCGGCGGCGCGTAGGGCCTCGCCGTAGCGGTAGCCGGCGTCGGCGTTCTTCACCCCGCCGTCGAGCGCGGCCTTATAAAAGGGCTCGGCCATTTCGATGCGGTTCGACATCCGGTAGGCCTCGCCGATGCGGAAGTTGGCGATGGCCGCCCCCTTGCCCTTGGCCACGTCGGCCTTGTAGAGCGGAATGGCTACCTCGTACTGCCCGCGGGCAAACGACTTGTCGGCCTTGCTCATGCCGCCCGAAGCGGCGCAGCCGCTCAGCAGCGCGGCAGAGCCCGCCGCGGCGCAAACGATTAATAGTTTCCTCATTACAGGTGAAAAGGTGGGTGGTGGAGGGAGAGGATGCCGGGATGGTTGGCCAGGCCGGTAATTTTGGGTTAGCAATAATACTACGTTTGGGTAGCATTCATGCCGGATGCCCGGATTTTTCTGCCCGCCCGAAGTAGCGGGCCAGCCACGTTTCGCCGGCTGGGCGGGGCCACGCGGTAGCCAACTCACCCTTAGTGGCCAAGGTATTGTCGAAATAATCGGTGGTTGGCCCCACCGTGCCGGCCGCGACGGCGGCTTTCAGCGCCCCCCGTTCCAGCAGCTGCACGGCCCCGCCGCGCAGGAAAGCCAGCCGCGACTTCTCCAGCAGCGCCACCCCCAGCGCCTGCTCCAGCTGCGCCACGAAGCGCACCGACGCGTCGATGGAGCAACCGCTGGCGCCGGCCACGCCCTCGTCCAGCCCCAGCACCAGGAATTGCTGGTGCAGCACGGTGCCCGAGGCCCGCAGCGCCCGGCCGTGGCTGGTCCACTCCTCGGCGAAATGGGCCAGGCGCGGCAGCAGGTCCGTAATCTCGGCCGGCGCCAGCGGGCGGCTGGCCTGGTATATCCACACCCTGGCGCTGGGCGGCAACTGGTCGAAGGCAATGTGCATGACGGGCAAATTTAAGCACGGGGCCGGCTTTTGGGCCGGCCGTCCGCTCGTCGTTGCCGCGGAATGGTTGGGATGACGAGCGGACCGGCGGCTGCAAAAAGCCGGGAGCCCGCCCCGCCCCGCGAGAAACGCAAAAAGCCCCGGCCGCGTGGGCGGCCTTGTCCTTACCCACATCTCAGGGCTGGTTGAGTTGAGTGGCGAGCCGGACGCCTTCGACGAGTAAACGCAAGCTCATCAGGCCGCGCCAAAGGGTTTGCCAGCCGGGCGGTCCGTCGCCT
>Ga0123336_10003170_pt1 | contig 13920 bp, 13 predicted proteins | sample SSSSmetaG_FD_96466 | JGI IMG/M metagenome (GOLD analysis project Ga0123336, IMG submission 96466) | Glacier valley bacterial and archeal communities from Borup Fiord, Nunavut, Canada, to study Microbial Dark Matter (Phase II) - ​SSSS metaG | ecosystem: Environmental > Aquatic > Freshwater > Ice... | reverse complement strand
TTATCCGCGGGCAAGGCTTCTCGGCGTTTGCGGCGGGGGCAGCGCTGCTGCCGCTGCCGGTGATGATCGGGCTCGCGTCGCGGGCGATGGGGCGGCTCGCGGCGACGATCGGTCCGCGCCTGCCGTTGACCGTCGGGCCCCTCGTCGTTGCCGGCGGTTTCCTGTTGGCGACGCGGATCGGCGGCGGCGGCGGCTATTGGACCGAGGTGTTCCCCTCGCTGATCCTCATCTCGCTCGGAATGGCCGGGGCGGTCGCGCCGCTGACGACGGCGGTTCTCGCCTCGGTCGACGGGCAGCACACCGGGGCTGCATCCGGGTTCAACAGCGCGATTGCGCGGACCGGCGGCATGATCGCGACCGCGCTGCTCGGTACGGCGTTGGCGGCCCAGGGGACGGCATTGATCGGGTCGTTCCATGCCGCGGCGTGGGTCGCGGCGACGTGCGCAGCGGCGGCGGGGATCGCGGCCCTCGTCCTGATCGACGTCAAGCCTCAGAAGGAAGGATCGTGAATCCCGCACTCGGTCTTGTCCCAGCCGCGCCAACGCCCGGCGCGCGGGTCCTCACCCGCTAGCACCTTGCTCGTGCACGGTACGCAGCCGATCGAGGCGAAGCCTTGGCGCTCGAGCGGGTGGCGCGGCAGATCGTGTTCGGCGAAATAGGCGTCGAGGCGCGCCTTGTCCCAGTCGGCAAGAGGGTTGATTTTCAAGCGTCCCTCGTCGAGTTCGAAACGCGGTAGCCGGTTGCGCGTCTTGCCCTGGAAACCCTTGCGACCCGACAGCCATGCGTCGAACGGGGCGAGCGCGCGGCGTAGCGGCTCGACCTTGCGGATCTCGCAGCAGCCATCGGGGTCGAAGCTCCACCGCAGGCTGGTCGCGTCGCGCGCGGCCAGCTCGTAGGGATCGGGGCGACGGACCCGCAGGTCGGTCAGGCCGAGTCGCTCGGCCAGTTCGTCGCGATAAGCGAGCGTCTCGCCGAACATCTTCTGGGTGTTGACGAACACCACCGGCACCGTCTTGTCGATCGACGCGACGAGGTGGAGCAGCACCGCCGATTCGGTCCCGAACGACGACACCGCCGCCGTCCGCCCGGCAAGCTCGCCGGTTATCAGCTCACGCAGCATCTCCACCGTCGCGACTCCGTCGAAGCGCGCGTTGATCGTCGCGACCTCGGCGACGGAGAATGCCGGGGCGACATCGATGACGTCGGGGATGCGAAGCGCGTCAGCCATGCCGCAGCGCCCAGACCGGGCTGCGCCCGTCGGCGGCCTTCTGATAGACGAACGCGAACCGGTCGAGCGCCGCTTCGACCCGCGCCGGATCAAGTGCAAATGCCGGGGCAAAACTGTCGAAGCCGACGCGGCGCATGAACGAGATCTGGTCGACGAGCACGTCGCCGGCGGCGCGCAGCTCGCCCGTGTACCCAGCCTCGCGCAGGATTCGCGCCGACGAATAGCCGCGACCGTCGCGGTATTTTGGGAAGGCGACCTCGATCAGCCGCAGCCCGGCGAGATGGGGGACGAGCACGCGGGCGTCGTCGCCGGGATCGAGCCGGACGGCGGCAGTATTCGACGACGCGCCGAACTCGGCGAGCGCGACGACCGGCCCCTCGTATGCCGGGCCGTCGCGGAAGCTGAGCACCGGGGTCGCGGCGTCGGTTTCGGGCGGCGGCGCGGCGTCCGCGACGGCCGACTGGTCCTGCACATCAACCATAAACGGCGGCCTTGAACGGGTCGGCGCCGAGGCGGCGATAGGTGTCGAGAAAACGCTCGTCGGGGCCGGTACGCACTGTCCGATAGGCCTCGATCACCTTCTCGACGGCATCGACGACGCCGGCTTCGGAAAAACCCGGGCCGAGGATCTTGGCGAGGCTGGCATCCTCCGCCCCCGACCCGCCGAGCGACAGCTGATACGCCTCCTCGCCCTTCTTATCGACCCCGAGGATCCCGATATGCCCGGCGTGGTGGTGCCCGCAGGCGTTGATGCACCCCGAGATCTTGATCTTCAATTCGCCGATGTCGTGCTGCCTGTCGAGGTCGGCGAAGCGCTCGGCGATCTTCTGCGCGACCGGGATCGAGCGCGCGTTTGCCAGCGCGCAATAGTCGAGCCCCGGGCAGGCGATGATGTCGGTAACGAGGTCGAGGTTCGGCGTCGCCAGCCCGGCCTCGTCGAGCGCGGTCCACAGCGCGTACAGGTCGGCCTTGCAAACATGCGCGAGGACGAGATTCTGGCTGTGCGTGACGCGGATCTCGTCGTGCGCGAAGCGTTCTGCGAGGTCGGCGATCAGGTCCATCTGCTCGGCGGTCGCGTCGCCGGGGATGCCGCCGACGGGCTTGAGGCTGATCGTCGCGATCGCATAGCCGGGCTGCTTGTGCGAATGGACGTTCTGATCGAGCCACATCGCGAAGTCGGGGTCGCCGCGGTCGACCGCGTCGGGTACGGCGCGGTCGTAGTCGGGCTCGGCGAACTGGGCGACGATCCGGTCGTATTCGGCTTGCGGTGCATCGAGCGCGAGCGGCTCGAGCAGCGCCCATTCGGCCTCGACCTGCCGCGTGAATTCCTCGGCGCCGAGCTCGTGGACGAGGATTTTGATCCGCGCCTTGTAGATGTTGTCGCGACGACCGTAACGGTTGTAGACGCGCAGGATCGCCTCGCAATAGCTCAGATACTGCGCGACGGGGATGAATTCGCGGACGACATGGCCGATCATTGGCGTCCGCCCCATGCCGCCGCCGACCCAGATCTTGAAGCCGAGCTCGCCGTCCTGCCTAACGAGCTGGAGCCCGATGTCGTGGAGCTGAATCGCCGCGCGATCGACGTCGCTCGCGGTTACCGCGATCTTGAACTTGCGCGGCAGATAACTGAACTCGGGGTGGAAGCTCGACCATTGGCGGAGCAGTTCGGCATAGGGACGCGGATCCGCGACCTCGTCGGCAGCGGCGCCAGCGAACTGGTCCGAACTGATGTTGCGGATGCAATTGCCGCTCGTCTGGATCGCATGCATCTCGACCGTCGCCAGCTCGGCGAGCAGGTCGGGGGCCTCGGCGAGCTTGATCCAGTTATACTGGATGTTCTGCCGGGTGGTGAAATGCCCGTAGCCACGGTCGTACCTCCGCGCGATGTGCGCGAGCATCCGCATCTGCGGCCCCGACAGCGTGCCGTACGGCACGGCGACGCGCAGCATGTAAGCGTGAAGCTGGAGATACAGCCCGTTCATCAGCCGGAGCGGCTTGAACTGGTCCTCGGTAATCTCGTTCGCCAGGCGGCGGGCGACCTGTTCGCGAAATTCGTCGACTCGGGCATTGACGATCGATTGGTCGTATTGGTCGTAACGGTACATCAGGCAGGGATCCTGTTGAGGTCGAGGCGGACGGTCGGCCCGGCCCCGCGGACGCGTTCGCGCATCGTCCGGGGTCGGGGGCCGTCGGGGGTCGGCTCGGCGTCAACGAGCGCCGGCTCGTTGATCCGCTCGGCGGCCAGCGTCCGCGCCAGCAACGCATCGCCTTCGGGGCCGACATCGACGGCATCGCGCAGCGCCAGGTTCCACTCCGTCCCGTCCCACCAGACGACGTCGCCAGTCTCGAGGATGTTGCCGGTGAGCAAGCGGATCATGCGTATTCCTGAACGGCGGCAAGGACTTCGGAGGCGGTTCCGAGCCGGGCGACATCGCCGATGACGAGCAGCGCCGGCGACCGGATCGCATTGTCGACGATCGCGCGGCCGAGATCGGCAAGCAGAGTGCGCAGCGCGCGCGACCCCGGCAATGTCCCGCGTTCGAGGACGGCGCACGGCGTGTCGGGGGAGAGCCCGTCGGCAATCAGCTTGTCGGTAATCGCGCCAGAATTGGTCACACCCATGTAGACGACTAGCGTTCGCCCCTTGCCGGCAAGCCCGGCCCAGTCCTGCTCGGCGAGGTTCTGACACGTTCCCGCGACGAAGCTGACCGACGAGGCGTGGTCGCGGTGCGTCAGCGGCATCAAGGCCTCGGCGGCGGCACCGAGTGCAGCCGATACGCCGGGGATGACCGCGACCGTGATGCCCGCCGCGACGAGCGCCTCGACCTCCTCGCCGCCACGCCCGAAGACGAATGGATCGCCGCCTTTGAGGCGAACGACTTCATGCCCGGCGCGCGCCTCGACGATCAGCAATGCGCCGATCTCTTCCTGCGGCAGGGTATGGCGCGCGCGCTGTTTCGACACGTCGATCCGCCGCGCACCGGGCGCGAAGTCGAGCACTGCCGGGTCGATCAGCCCGTCGTGGATCACGACATCGGCAAGTGCGAGCGCGCGGACTGCGCGAACTGTCAGCAGGTCGGGCGCGCCGGGACCGGCCCCGACGAGGGTGACGCGACCGATCTGTACGACGGGCTGAACCATGATCGGCAAATGGTTTGTGCAGTGCGGAATTGAAAGCAAGGCTTTCTTTGTCCGGGCGAAGCGGCGGTACCCGAGCGCTTCGCTGGGGTTTGTTGTTCAGGTCAGTTCCCCGAGGTCGAGGGCTGCAAGGAGGGCCGACCGCGCGGTGCGGCACTGGTGCCACAGTCCAGGGTCGGCAAGGTCGGCGGGGGCGACCGCTTCGGGCCAATGGCTTTCGACCACCTGCGCGATCGTGTCGGCCTTTGCGGCGTCGAGCAGGAAGCGCGGGTCGACGGTGGCCGGGTCGGCGACGACGCGGAGGCGGAGACAGGCAGGGCCGCCGCCGTTGCGCATCGATTCGCGCACCTCGACGAACTCGGCGCGGCGGATCGGCCCGTTGCCGGCGAGCAGGCCTTCGAGGTACGCGGCGACCCGAGGATTGGCGCGAGCCTCGGCGGGCAGCATAAGCGCCATGCCGCCATCGCCGAGCGTCACAAGCTGCGAGTTAAACAGGTACGACTCGATCGCGTCGGCAAGGCTGACCGCGGCGGCGGGCACGACGATCATCGTCGCTCCCGGCAGCAAGCGGTCGAGGTCGGCGGCGAGGCGAGGCGCATCGGCGAAGGCCAATTCATGCGCGAACAGGACCATGTCGTTCGCGACCGCGACGACATCGTTGTGGAACGCCCCCGCCGCAATCGCCGCCGCCGACTGCTCGACGAACAACGTCCGGGAGAATTCGAGCCCGTGACGACGCGCGACCGCTTCCGACGCGCGCCGGTCCTGCCGGGCGGGGAAGGCGCCGCCGTCGACGCCGTAAACGAAGATCTCGACACCCGGCGCGGCGTGGGTGGCCGCCATCCGCATGTGGTTCGCCGCGCCTTCGTCGCCGAAGGTCGGCACGGCGGCGTGCACCCGGAAAGCGGGGTGCGCGAAGGCGAGGCGGAGCTGCGCGAGCGTTCCCGCCGCCTCGTGACTGCGGTGCGGCATGCGCGACAAGTTGGCGACGCTCAGATGGCAGCGCCCATCGCGCGTGTCGGGCGCGGGCGAGACGGTGGCGGCGTTTGCGGTCCACATCGACGAGGCCGACATCGCCTGCGCGAACAATACCGGGTCTGAGCGCGCCGCCGCCGTACACGCATCGTCGTTGCCGCCGTCCCCATCGCCGTCGAACCCAAGCGTGCGCAACCAGCCGGCCGCCGGGCGGTCGAGCGGAACGAATAACCCTTGCGCCAGCCCCAGCGCCATCGCCGCGCGCATCTTGGCCAATCCCTGCAGCGCTGCGGCGCGCGGGTGCGACACCGCCCCGGCATTGCCTGCACTGGCGAGGTTGCCGAGGCTGAGCGCCGAATAATTGTGGCTCGGCCCGATGATGCCGTCGAAGTTGATCTCGCGGATCAAGGCCGCAAGCCCGTCGCGATCGTCGCATGGAGGTCGTCGGCCTCGAGGCTCGCGACCGGCCACGCGCAATAGTCGGCGGCATAGTATGCGCTCGGGCGATGGTTGCCGCTCAGTCCGACCCCGCCGAACGGCGCGTTCGACGCCGCGCCGTTGGTCGGGCGGTTCCAATTGACGACGCCCGCATGGCTCTCGCGCCAAAATCGGTCGTACAGCGCGGCGTCGCCGCCGATCAGCCCGGCGGACAGCCCGAAGCGGGTCGCGTTCGCCTGCGTCATCGCGGCGTCGAAGTCGGGAACGCGGAACAGTTGCAACACCGGGCCGAACAGCTCGACATCCGACGCCACGCGGACGTCGGTGACGTCGATCAGTCCGGGCATCAGGAACGGCTTCGCCATGTCGCGCCGCGCGAGCACGCGCACCACCTTCGCGCCCTGTCCGATCAGCGCGCCGAAAGCCGTCTGCAATGTGTCCGTGGCACGGTTGTCGATCACCGGCCCCATGAACGGCTGAGGATCGTCGAACGGCGCGCCGACGACGATGCGGTCGATGAGGGCTGTGACGCGGTCGAGCAGCGGTTCCGACCCCGGACCGACGATCAGCCGCCGCGCGCAGGTGCAGCGCTGCCCGGCCGACAGATAAGCCGACTGGACGATCATCGCCGCCGCCGCATCGAGCCGGTCGTCGGGCACGTCCCACGCAACGAGCGGGTTGTTGCCGCCCATTTCGAGTGCGAGGATTTTGTGCGGCGTCTCGGCGAACTGGCGCGCGAGCGCCGCCCCGGTCCGCGGCGAGCCGGTGAACAGCAGCCCGTCGATGTCGGCCTGCCCAAGCGCCTTGCCGGTCTCGCCACCGCCGTGGACGACTGTCAGCACGCCCGGCGGCAATCCCGCCGCGTCCCAGCACGCCGCCATGAAATCGGCGACCGCCGGGGTCAGTTCGGACGGCTTGAACACAACCGTGTTGCCCGCGAGCAGCGCGGGAACGATGTGGCCGTTCGGGAGGTGCGCAGGGAAATTGTACGGGCCGAGGACGGCAAGGACGCCGTGCGGCTTGTGGCGGAGCAGTTGGCGGACCCCCGCGACGTCGCCCGTCCGCGAACCCGCGCGTTCGGCCTGCGCGGCGATCGAGATATCGACTTTACTGCGGACGCTCGCGACCTCGGTCCGGGTTTCCCACAGCGGCTTGCCGGTTTCGCGCGAGATGAGCGCGGCAAAGTCCTCGGCGCGTTGTCCAACGACGTCGGCGAAGCGCTGCGCCACCGCGATCCGTTCGTCGAGCGCGGTCGAACTCCAGCCCCAAGAGGCGGCGCGTGCGGCGGCAGCGGCGGCAGCGGGGTCGCCGGGCGCGCCCTGCCAGAGGATTTCACCGGTACAAGGGTCGGTCGAGGTCAGGGTCATCGCTTTAAAATCCCACGTGCCTCACATCGTCGCCGAGCGCGATATTCATCAACTCGGCCTCACCCGCTGGTAGAACCAGTCCGTCGGCGCACCAGTCGGCGTGGCCGATCCAGCTGCGAAACGCCGCCAGCCGTCCCGCCGCGAGAAGCGCCCGCGGCAGCCCACCGCTGCCGTCGGCAAGCTCGCCGACCGGCGCGGCGCGGCTTGCGGCAATCGTCCGCACGCTGTCGGTCGGGCACGTCACCGTCGGGCCACCATCGAAGATGTCGATATAATTTTCGTAGCGGAAGCCCTCGGCCTCGAGCATCTTTAGCGCCGGCACCCCGCGCGGGTGCGGGTGGCCGATCACCGCCTGCGCCGCGGCGCTGAGGAGCGCGACATAAACCGGGTGCTTGGGCATCAGGTCCGCGATGAACTGGTTGCCATTGAGGCTGTTGAACTGGTCGGCGTCGCGAAACTCCATGCCGAAGAAGCGGCGACCTAGGCTGTCCCAGAACGGACTGTCGCCGTCGTCGGTCAGCACCCCGCGCAGCTCAGCGAGAAGTTTCGCGGCGAAGCGCTCCCGGTGCCCGGCGATGAACAGGTACCGCGAGCGTGCGAGCAGCCGCCCGAGGCCGCCGGTGCGCAGGTCGGGATGGAGGAACAGCCCGCCGACCTCGCTCGCCCCGTCGTGATCGGTGACAAGGTTGAGCAGCTGCATCGAGAAGGTCTTGGCGAGCGCGCGCGAGGTCTGCGATGCGCTCGAGATCTTGTAACTGTAGAACGGCCACTCGCTGCCGACCCGGCTGAACACCGCCGCCGTGCCGCCGATGCGGCGCGTCGACGTCTGTTCGAGGATCAGCAGGTACATTTCGTCGTCCGGCCCGGTCAGGTCGGCGGCGAACGACGTCGCCGATTTCGCCAGCCGCGCGGCCAGTGCAGCGCGGTCGGGCGGCAGATTGGTGAACCCGCCACCAGTCAAATGCGCCAGTTCGAGCAGCGCATCGAGGTCGGCGACGCGCGCGGGGCGGACGTGCCAGGTCATCGGCGCGGGAACTCGCGGATCATTCAGCGCATCCATCCGCTCTGCGCCACGCGCATCAGCACAAGGGCGGACAGCCGAGCGCGTTCGACGAGACTGTCGGTCAGCATGAATTCGGCGTCGGAATGGATCGCGCCGCCGCGAACGCCCATCGTGTCGACGACGGCCAGGCCGGTCGCGGCGAGGTTGTTGCCATCGCACACCCCGCCGGTGTTGCGCCAGCCGACCGGCAGCCCGATCGCCGCGCCGCAATCGGCGACAAGGTCGAACAGGCGGCGTTGGTTGGCGTCAATCGGCTTCGGCGGGCGCGCGAAGCCGCCGTCGAGGTTGATCGCGACGTCGTGGCGTGCGGCGACGGCGGCGACCAGATCGGCGATGTCGACCTCCGCGCGGGCCTGATCGGCGAGCGTCGCGGGCCGCACGTTGAAGCGCAGCACGGCGAGGTCGGGGACGATGTTGTTCGGCCCGCCGCCGTCGATCTTCGCCGGATTGACCGACAGACCGTCGCCGACGAGCGCCGCCAGCCGCAGGGCGAGGTCGGCGGCGGCGAGCAGCGCATTGCGTCCCTTCTCGGGCTCGCGCCCCGCGTGCGCGGCACGACCGCGGACGACGGCGGCGAAGTTGCCCGACCCCTTCCGCGCGCCCGCGAGCGTTCCGTCGGGCAGCGCGGGCTCGTACGTCAGGCCGAGATGGCAGCGCAGCGCTGCCGCGCGAAGCAACGCCGCCGAGCCGAGCGACGACACCTCCTCGTCGCTGTTGAGGACGACCTCGTAGCCAAGTCCACCGGCGAACGGCGACGCCTCGACCGCTTCGAGCGCAGCGAGCATGACCGCGATGCCGCCCTTCATGTCGGCGGTCCCGGGACCATTGATCGTCGTCGCGTCGAGCCAGCGACACGCCTGGAACGGGTGATCGACGGCGAACACGGTATCGATGTGCCCGGTCAGCAGAACCCGGACCGGCGCATCGGGGCGGACGACCAGGTGGAGGTTGTCACCGTGCGCGAGCGGTTGCGCGGTTCCCGTCGCATCGACCGCGGCGACCGGGGTCGGCGCGACCCGGGCCACCTGCCCCAGCGCGGCGAGCGCGGGTTCGACCGCCTCGGCCATCGCCGCAAGGCCCGCCATATTGCGGCTGCCAGAATTGATCGCCGCCCATGCCAGCGTCCGCTGAAGCATCGATTTGCCGTCGATTCGCGCCAGAACCGCGGCTTCGTCCCTCGTCGGCGCGAGAATCGGGGCGGTGTCGGCAAGCATGGCGGGCTTCTAGGCGGGCTGGCTCACGAGCGCCACCCGCGCTATCGGCAGCCATGCTCGACATCCGCCACGCGATCGCCGCCGACATTCACGAGGTGCATGCCCTGATCGAGCGCGCCTATCGCGGTGAGGCGTCGCGCGCCGGCTGGACCCACGAGGCCGATTATCTGTCGTCGCCGCGGACCGACGCTGCGACCCTCGCCGCGATCATCGCCGCGCCGGCGGAGACGATGCTACTTGGCAGCGTCGACGACCGCATCGTCGCCTGCGTGCAGATCAGCGACAAGCGCGACAGCCTCGCCTATATGGGCTTCCTTGCAGTCGAGCCGGTCGGCCAGGCGAGCGGCATCGGCAAGACGATGATCGCCGCCGCCGAGGACCATGCGCGGGGGTTCGGCGCGACGCGGATGGAGATGACCGTCGTCGACCGTCGCGACACGCTGATCGCCTATTACGAGCGACGCGGCTACGCATTGACCGGCGAAGCCCGACCGTTCCCGGTTGAACTGGTCGAGCCTGGCCCCCCGCTCGCGTTCGTCGTTCTGGCAAAAGCGCTCTAATCTGCCGTCCCTGCGCGCTCGAACAGCCAGACGCGAAGCGCGCTCGACAGATTGGTTGTTCGCGCCTCGTCGATCTCGGCGATAAGCGCGTTTAGCGGGCGTGCCTGCGTCCCGGCGGCGGCGACGAGCGCGGTCCAGAATACCGGCTCGAGGCTGATCGACGTGCGGTGCCCGGCGATCGTCACTGAGCGTTTGACCAGCCCGCGCTCTCGCATCAGTACATGTGCTGCCCGCCGTTGATCGACAACGTCGAGCCGGTGACGAAGCCGGCGTTTTCGCCGGTCAAGAAGACGACGCCGCGCGCGATCTCGCTCGCCTGGCCGAGACGTCCGGCGGGGATCTTGGCGACAATCTTCTCGAGCACGTCGGCCGGGACCGCGGCGACCATGTCGGTGTCGATATAGCCCGGCGCGATCGCGTTGACGGTGACGTTGAACTTCGCCCCTTCCTGCGCCAGTGCCTTGGTGAAGCCGTGGATGCCCGACTTCGCGGCGGCGTAGTTGACCTGCCCGTACTGCCCGGCCTGGCCGTTGATCGAGCCGATGTTGACGATCCTCCCGAACTTGCGCGCACGCATCCCTGGAAATGCGGCCTTGGCCATATTGAAGCAGCCGCCGAGGTTGACGTCGATCACCTCGCGCCACATCTCGTAGGTCATCTTGAGTAGTGTACCGTCGCGGGTGATGCCGGCGTTGTTCACGACGATGTCGATCTGGCCGTGTTCGGCCTCGATTTTCGCGACCGCGTCGAGGCACGCCTGATGGTCGGCGACGTTCCACTTGATCGCCTCGATGCCGGTGCGCGCGCTGAATTCGGCGGCCTTCTTGTCGTCGCCGCCGTAGTTGGCGATGACGGTGACGCCGGCCTCCTGCAACGCGAGGGCGATCGCCTCGCCGATGCCGCGGGTGCCGCCGGTAACGATTGCGACGCGTGCCATATCTTGTCTCTCCCCAGAGGCCGAGCCCGACCCCTAGGCTGCGGGAACCCACCCGGCAAGTTCGCGGCGTACGATAGCGGTCAAAGCCGCATTGCCGATCGCGCCGGCGTTGAGGCACGGAAGATAGGCGAAATCGGTGCCGCCCGCCTCGAGGAAGGTCGCGCGCCCCTCCATCGCCACTTCCTCGAGGGTCTCGAGGTTGTCGGCAGAAAATCCGGGCGACATCACGACGAGCTTGCGAACGCCGCGCTTCGGCAGTTCGGCGAGGGTGACGTCGGTGTACGGCTTGAGCCACTCGGCGCGACCGAGGCGCGACTGGAACGACACCTCGAGCGGGGTGTCGATCCTGCCGCTCAGCAGCCGCGCGGTCTTCCGACACTGGCAGTGATACGGGTCGCCCTTGTCCAGCGTCGAGCGCGGCATCCCGTGGAACGAGGTCAGCAGCAGGTCGGGAGCGAAGTCGAGCCCTGCAACGCCGTCGTTAAACGAAGCGGCGAGCGCATCGAGAAAGATCGGATCATCGTGGTACGGCGGCAATGTCCGCAGCGCCGGTTGCCAGCGCCACTTCATCAACGTCTCGAACACCTTGTCGTTGACCGTGCCGGTCGTCGCGCTCGAATATTGCGGATACAGCGGCGCGATCAGAATGCGTTCGCACCCCGCGTCCTTCAACGCCTGCAGGCGGTCGGGGATCGACGGAATGCCGTACCGCATCGCCCAGTCGACGATGACGCCGTCTCCAAGCGCAAGCGACAGCGACGCGGATTGCGCAGCCGTGATGACCCGAAGCGGTGAATCATTGGCCGTGCGGTCCCAGATTTTTGCGTAGTTTGCCGCCGTGCGCTTCGGGCGGGTCAGCAGCACCACCCCGCGCAGCAACGGCTGCCACAGGATCGGCGGCAGCTCGACGACCCGTCGGTCCGACAGGAATTCGCCGAGGTACCGTCGCACCGGCCCGGTTTCGGGTGCGTCGGGGGTGCCGAGGTTGACGAGCAGCACCCCGATCCGGCCGAAGGCGACCGGCGGATGATCCGATGGCAGGAAGGTCATGCGATGAAGGGCAGGCTGCGCAGGCGTCGACCGGTGGCGGCGAAGATCGCATTGGCAACGGCGGGGGCGATCGGCGGCGTGCCGGGTTCGCCGACCCCGCCCATCGGCGATTGGCTCGCCGGCTCGCCATTGACGATGACCACTTCGATCGCGGGGGACTCGGCGAGCATCAAGACCGGGTATCCGTCGAAATTGGTCTGCTCGACATGCCCGTCGGCAAAAGTGATGCGGCCCTTCAGCGCCGCGCCGAGGCCGTAGGCGATCGCACCTTCGACCTGCGCGCGCACGCCGTCGGGATTGACGACCGGTCCGCAATCGATTGCGGCCCAGACCCGCGTCACCTTCGGCGCGGCGTCCTTCGCGCACTCGACCTCGGCAACCTGCGCGACGATCGAACCGAAACTTTCGTGGAGCGCGACCCCCCGGCCAATCCCGGGTTCGACCTGCCCCAGCGGACCGGCGGCGCGGAGGGCGGCGGTCAGCACGGCGGCGTGGCGCGGCTTGTCCTTGAGCATCGCGAGGCGGAACGCCCCCGGATCGGCATTCGCGGCGTGCGCCAGTTCGTCGACGAAGCTCTCGACGAAAAAGGCGCTGAAGCTGTGCCCGACCGATCGCCAAAACCCGAGCGGGACCGGAGTTTCCACGAGCGCGTGCTCGACGCGGATGTGCGCGAGACCGTACGGCAGCCGGGTTGCACCGTCGACGGCGTCGGCGCTCGCCTTGGGCGTGCTGCTGATCGCGGGCAGGTTGCGCGCGGTGACGCTCGACGCGACGTCGGGAACCGCGATCCGGCTGTCCCAAGCCGCGATCCGCCCGTTCACGACCGACCCGCGCATGCGCGCCGCGGCGGCGGGGCGGAACTTGTCCTGCGCGATGTCCTCCTCGCGGCTGTAGATCAGCTGGACCGGGCGCTTTATCGCGCGCGCGATCAGCGCAGCCTGCACACTCGCATCGATCTCGATCTTGCGTCCGAAGCCGCCGCCAATCAGCGTCGGGTGGACCGTGACGTCGGCCGAGTCGATTCCGAGTGCGCGGGCGATGCCCCATGTCGATACCGTCAGCGATTGCGTCGGGGCCCAAACCTCGACCTTGCCGCCGCCATCTTCCGCGACGGCGAACCGCGCGGTTGCGGTCATCGGTTCGAGTGCGGCGTGCGCGAGATACGGGACGCTGTAATCGGCGGCGATCACCGCGCCGCTCGCGAGCGCGCCTGCGGCGTCGCCGTCGTCGCGCACCGCCTTCGCCACTCCGGCCAACGCGCGCGTCGGGGCTTCGGAAACCCAGGCGCCGGCTGGCCTTGCCTGCGTGGCAAATACCGGCACGACCGCATCGAGCGCCTTTTGCGCACCCCACCACGTCGTCGCGACGACCGCGACCCAGCTCGGCCCGTGGACGACATCGATCACCCCGGGCAACGCGCGCGCCTTGGATCCGTCGGCGCTGGCCAGGCGCGGATCGCCCGCCGGACCCGACCGGACCGCGGCATAGACCATGTCCGGCAAGCGGACGTCACTGCCGAAGCGCGCGCTACCGTCGGTCTTGGACGGAATATCGAGACGCGGGAGCGACTTGCCGAGCAGCGTCGCCCTGGTCCGCAGCGTCGGTGAGGACGGCGCGTCGCCTGGGACGACCTTCCCCGCGATGTCGGCGAAGCGCACGCGGCTCGCTTTGTAAACGACGAAGCCATCGGCGGTGTCGCAGTCGCGCCAGTCGGCCCCCCAGTCGCGCGCGGCGGCGCGGCACAACATCTCGCGCGCCGCCGCCCCCGCCAGCCGCATCGGCTTGGCGAAGCCGCGGACCGAGGTGCTGCCGCCGGTCATCTGCATGTCGAACTGGTCGATCACCCCGCCCATGCCCCAGCGCGCAAACCCCTTGAGCGCCACCGGCACGTCGCTGGTCGGGTCGAGCGCCAGCCCGCGATTGGCGTAGATCGGGTTCATCGGCGCG
>Ga0123336_10003167_pt1 | contig 13936 bp, 15 predicted proteins | sample SSSSmetaG_FD_96466 | JGI IMG/M metagenome (GOLD analysis project Ga0123336, IMG submission 96466) | Glacier valley bacterial and archeal communities from Borup Fiord, Nunavut, Canada, to study Microbial Dark Matter (Phase II) - ​SSSS metaG | ecosystem: Environmental > Aquatic > Freshwater > Ice... | reverse complement strand
ATGAGCACCATCCAATTTGACGGCGTCAGCGTCACCACCACCGCCAATGTTTACTTCGACGGCAAATGCGTGTCGCACAACATCGTGCTGGCTGACGGCAGCAAGAAGAGTCTGGGCGTTATCTTGCCCACCGCGCTCCCGGCCAGCCTGAAATTCAACACCGGCGCCCCCGAGGTGATGGAGCTGGTGCAAGGTGCTTGCCGCGTCAAGCTGGCGGGCGGCGACGCTTGGGTTGACTACGCGGGCGGTCAGAGTTTTTCAGTGCCCGCCAACTCCTCGTTCGAGATCGAAGTGACGCAGGCGGTGCATTACGTTTGTCACTTCGGGTGAATGCTCGGGGTGAATGCTTCGGGTGAGTGCTCCCGTTGAGTGATCAGGGCCAGCGCGCTTCACCCATCCACCCGCCACCAGGCTGGCAACAGCGCCTTCACTTCGGCCCGCGCAAAGCGGTCGTCCATCAAATGCAAAACGCCTTGGTCTGAGGTGGTGCGAATGACGCGGCCCGCGGCTTGCACCACTTTTTGCAAGCCCGGATAAAGGTAGGTGTAGTTCTGCCCCTGCGCTTTGTCCGGCTCTCCCGGCCGACCAAACAAGGCCTGCATGCGGTCTTTGATTTGCTCGTTCACGGGGTTCACCTGCGGCAGCCCCAAGGTGGCGATGAAGGCTCCGATCAGGCGGCGGCCGGGCAGGTCGATGCCCTCGGCGAAAGCGCCGCCCAACACCGCAAACGCAATGCCACGGCTGTGCGGCGTGAAGCGCGCCAAGAACTGTTCGCGTTCGGCTTCCAGCATGGCGCGTGACTGCGCCCACGTCGGTGTGTCGGGGTGCTGAGCTTGCAATGCGCGGGCCACTTTTTGCAGGTAGTCGAAGCTGCTGAAAAACGCCAAATAGTTGCCGGGCGCTTGCGCAAATTGGCGCGCCATCAAATCAACGATGGGCTGCACCGATACACCGCGGTCTTTGTAGCGGGTGGACATGTGGCGGTGCGTTTGTACTTTCAACTGCGACGCCGAAAAAGGGGACGCGACGTCCACGCACACCGTGTCTTCGGGCAAGCCCATGAGGTCAAGGTGATACGCGGTCGGGCTCAAGGTGGCCGAAAACAAAGTGGCGGTATGAGCAGCTTGGAAGCGCGCTTTCAAAAACGGCGCGGGCACGATGTTGCGCACACACAGCACCGAGTCGGTGGGCTCGATATCGGCAATGTCGCCTGTCGCAATCAAGCTGATGTCAAACAGCGAATGCTCGGCGTAGCTGTCGCACATGCGCGAGAAGTGCAGGGTGTCGAAGTACACGCCCAACAAGGCCGCGGGCGTGCCCTCGGAGTGCGCGGCCAAGTGTTCAGCAAACGCGGCGTTCACGTTGCTCAGCGCGCCCATGAAGTTCACCGGCAACTCCTTGCACACCGTGTAGTTTTGAGTCTGTTGGTTTTCCAATTCCACCCAGGTTCGCAGCAAGCGGTTCAAGCTGGCTTTGATGGCACTGGGGGCAGACGAGCGCGCCGCACTGAGCTGGCTGCGGGCCAGCTCTGCGCTGTACATCCCCCTAGCGCGCTCAATCAAGTTGTGCGCCTCGTCCACCAACAAGCCGACCCGCCACTGGCTGGCCAACGTCATGCCGTACAGCATGGCGTTCAGGTCGAAGTAGTAGTTGTAGTCGCCCACCACCACATCGCTCCAGCGCACCATTTCCTGCGCTAAGTAGTAAGGGCAAATCTGATGTTGCAGCGCCACCGCACGCAGCGCGGCTTTGTCCATTTGCGGCACCGTCAACGCCTCAAGTCTGGCCAACGGCAAGCGGTCGTAAAAGCCTTGCGCCAAAGGGCAGGATTCCCCGTGACACGCTTTGTCGGGGTGCTCGCACGCCTTGTCACGCGCCACCAATTCCAAAACACGCAAGGGCATGTCCGGCGCGTTGCTTCGAAGTGTGTTGAGCGCGTCCAACGCCAAGCCGCGCCCCGGCGTCTTGGCGGCCAAATAGAAGACCTTGTCCAAGCCTTGTGTGGCGGCGGCCTTCAGCAGAGGAAACAGTGTGCCCACGGTTTTGCCGATGCCGGTGGGTGCCTGCGCCAGCAAGCATCGGCCTGAGGAGGCAGCCTTGAACACGGCTTCCGACAAAGGCCGCTGGCCGGCGCGAAATTCAGCGTGCGGAAATTTCAACGCGCGCAGAGCTTCGTCACGCGCCACGCGGTGCGCTTGTTCTTGCGCAGCCCACGCGGCAAAGCGGCGGCACTGGTCTTGAAAAAACGCTTGCAAGTCGGCCGTGGAAAACAACTCAGTCAGCACCGTTTCTTCTTGATTGCCGACATCGAAATACACCAGCGCCAAATGCACTTCTTTCAAACCTCGCTCTGTGCACAGCAAGGCGCCGTACACCTTGACTTGCGCCCAGTGCAGGTGGCGTCGGTTGTCAGGCATGGCGTTCAGGTCGCCGCGAAAAGCCTTGATTTCTTCCAGGCGGTTGGCATCGGCGTCGTAACCGTCTGCGCGGCCGCGCACGGTCAAGTTTTCAAACTCGCCTGACAAACTCAACTCGGCCAGATAGCCCGGCCCGCGCCGCGCGACCACCACGTTTTGCCCCACCACGCCTTCCAGCGCGGTGGCCGACGGGGTGAAGCGCAAGTCCAGGTCGCCTTGCTTGGCGGTGAACTCGCACAGCGTGCGCACCGCGACGCGGTAGGTGCGGTCAACGACCAAGGCGGCAGGCTTGGAGGCGCTAAGTGATGGGTTTTGGGGCATGAGCGTGGCGACACTATCAGAGGGTTCAAGGTGCCGCTCTGATCGCGCCAGCCTGGTCACCCAGCACGCCGGTCAGCGGATACTTGTTCGAAAGCGAGCCTCACCATCGATACACGTCTTCGGAGTCCACGCATGCGTGTTCAAACCCGTCGCAATGCATTGCAATCAGCAGCAGCCATGACCATGGGTGCCGCCGTGGCGACGCTGACCAGCGCGTGCGCGACCAATTCATCAACCAACGCCAGCGCAGCCTTCACGAGCCCCTTTGCATTGCCGCTCACCTTGCTGCCCACCGCCGGCAGCAGCATGATGTTTCCGCTGCGTCGCACTTACTGCATAGGCCGCAACTATGCGGCGCGCGCCCGCGAAATGGGCTCGGACCCCACCCGCGAACCACCCTTCTTTTTTCAGAAACCCACCGACGCCGTTCAAAACGTGGCACCCGGCACCGTGGCCGATCCCCCCTATCCCACACTCACCAAAAATAACCACCACGAAGTGGAGCTGGTGGCCGCGCTCAGCAAAGGCGGGCGCGACATTCCGGTCGAGCACGCGCTGGAATATGTGTACGCCTACGCTTTGGGTTTGGACATGACGCGGCGCGATTTGCAACGCGCCATGGGCGACGACAAAAAGCCCTGGGAAATCGGCAAAAGCTTCGACCGCTCGGCCCCCATCGGCCCGCTGCACATGGCCAGCAGCATTGGCCACTTTCAAAAGGGCAGCATCTGGCTCAAAGTGAACGGCCAAACCAAGCAAGCCTCAGACCTGTCCAACATGATCTGGAGCGTGGCCGAGCAGATCAGCAAACTCTCGCAGGCCTTCGAGCTGGCACCCGGCGACATCATTTATTCCGGCACACCTGAAAACGTCGGGCCCGTCGTGCGCGGTGATGTCATCGAGTGCCACATCGACAAGCTGCCGGGGTTGTCGGTGAAGATTGTCTGAACGCGAGACCACAGACGCAGCCGCGCTCGATTGGCACTTATGTTGCCTGAGTCCGTCAGCGTGAAGTTGCGCCGTTTGTGGCAGCCCAATCGAGTGTTGTTCTGGCTGATGTTGGCCTTCAACCTGCTGTCGTCCGTGTGCAGCTATGCGATGCGCGAGCTGCCCTTGAACACCATGGGCATGCTGCTGGTGGGCAGCGTGGCGCTCATCAATGTGGCCGGCGGTTTGTGGGCAGCGTGGCAATTGGTCAAGGAGCCGCCGTCTGATGGTCCAGAGATGCAGCGCAAGCACGTCCAATGAGGCGTTGCGGTTCAGCGGGCTAGACGCATTCGCCTGGACAGCCCTCTTCATGCCTTCCTCGCGTTGCGGCCCGCACCGTCTTCGGCTCGCCAACAACCGCTAAAAAATTACCGAGGCCGCTTCATCCGAAACAGTTGCTCGTTGGTGATCTCGAAGTAGTCACCGGCACCTCCACCGCGCAGCACCGGTTGAGCGGCGGCGGTGTCGTAAACGCCGTCTTTCAACAAGTGTTTGGCAATGTGAATCGCCACCACTTCGCCCAAGGTAAGCCAAGTGGGCACCAGCGCGCCGTCGGCGCCTTGCAGTTGAATGATTTGCGTCAGCTTGCATTCGAACGCCACCGGGCTCTCGGCCACGCGCGGCACTTTGACGATGCGTGAAGGTGCGGCGGTCAAGCCTGCCAACTCGAATTCGTTCACCTCCGGCGGCACGTGGGCGCAGGTGGCGTTCATCGCTTCGGCCAAGGGGCGCGTCACCAGGTTCCACACGAACTCGCCGGTTTCTTGCACGTTGCGCAGGGTGTCCTTGCCGCCGATGCTGGCGAAGCCGATCAACGGCGGGGTGTAGTTGAAAGCGTTGAAAAAACTGTAGGGCGCGAGGTTGAGCTGGCCTTGCGCGCTGCGCGATGAAATCCAGCCGATGGGGCGCGGGCCGACGATGGCGTTGAACGGATCGTGCGGCAGGCCGTGGCCTTGCGCGGGGAGGTAGAAATGGAAGTCGTCTGGGTAAGCGCTTGTCATGGAGACTGCGTTTTGCACGCTGGGTTGACGCGCCATATTGGCAGCCAAACCAATGTACGCGACGGGCGCTGCTTCAACGCTTAGCGGGGCCTTCCTTCGATACCTCAGGACGGTCGGGAGAGCTACCTCAATCCGAACGGATTCCGTTTTGAGTTCTGGCTCAAGCGACTTGCGTTACCACTCAATCCCAGTAGTCAGCTCGCGAGTACGACGCGTGCAAGCGTGCTTCGTAGTCGCGGTTGATGACGGCGCTTTCGTCATACGCGGGGCTGGCTTTCACCTGGTCGCGGGTCAACGTGGTGAAAACCGTCCTGTCGGCCCAGTCGATGCGTTCAATCCACCGTGTGGCGATGAGCACTTTTTTCCCGCCGGGCCACCAGTTGCGCGTGTCCACCACGAGGTATCGGATGGCCCACGATTCGTCGTCGAAGATGAAGTCACTCACATGCCCGATGCTGTCGTCGGTGGCCTGCAAGTCGTAGCCGGTCACGTTGGCGCTGCTGCGCAGATGCACGTCTTCTGCGGGCACCTCGGCTTCGCGCAACGCCGCCTCCGCTTCGGTTTCAACCGCGGTGGGCAAGGGCGCCGGAACCAGTGGCAAGGCGCTCATGGCCCAGAGTTCACCGCCTTCCCAATAGGATGGAAACGCGTAGTAGCGCGACATTTCGCGCTCGTGCCGCCGCGAAACCGGCAGGTGCGTCTCGGTGCTCGGGCTGTCGCCGATCTGCTTCTGAGTGAGCGCGACGTCGATCTGCTTGCCGCTGCTTGGATGTTGCAACAGCGGCTGCACCACGGCGTAGGGCGAAATTAACACTTCTCGGCCTGCGAGCCAGGTGCCGGTGTCGACCACCAGGTAGCGAATGGTCCAGGTGTCGTCGTCGAAGTAGGCCTCGGTGACGTGGCCGATTTCGCCGTCTGCAGCCATGATTTTGGAACCGTTGATGTGCAGGACGCTGTTCAACATGGCGGGCCTCTTTCAGTGCAGTCGAGGCCTCGAGCTTGCACCGGACAACCCCGTTTGCCTGTAGGACGACACGCGGAGTTGGCGCCGCGTCGAAGGGCGTGGGTGGTGTGCGGTGTGGAGTGTCTGCTGACTTTTCAGGCTTCCGGATCCACCATCCGATCGTGCTCCGGATCGGCGGGAATCCCGGTGGGAACCGGGCCCTGGTCGGGGTCTATTGGCAACAAGCTAGGTTCGAAGTCATCCGGGTCTTGCGCGTGGCCTGGGTGGTGGTGCGGTTTATGGGGTTGGGGGGCCGCGTGGGCGGCAGCGTTTGCAAGTTGAATCATGGCCTGAACCTCCAAAAGCCAGCATCGTCGGTCGCACTCAGCGCATCGTCGTGCAGACAAAGCCGCGATGCCCTGTAGTTCTTCGCTGACATCGCAAAGACTTGCCACCTCGATCGGACGCACCTATGATCTACCGACCGGTCGGTCAATAGTCTCAACAGCCCCCAACAGCTCGATCACCGGTTTCAGGAGCCTGGATGTCGCAAGATTTGGTGTTGTCGTCGCAGTTGGCTGCCGTGTTCACGATCACGCTGAACCGGCCTGCGGCGTTGAACAGCTTCACCTGCGACCTGCATGTGCAGCTGATGAGCGCGCTGAACCAGGCCGCCGCCGACCCCACGGCGCGCTGCGTTGTGATCACGGGCGCGGGCCGCGCTTTTTGCGCGGGCCAGGATCTGTCCGACCCCGCCGCCGCGCCCAACCTCACACCGGGCGCGGCACCGACCGACCTGCGCTTTTTGCTGGACCGCCACTACGCGCCGCTGCTGGCACGCATGCGCAGCATGCCCGTGCCGTTGATCGCTGCGGTGAACGGCGTTGCCGCTGGTGCAGGGGCTAATTTCGCGCTGGCTTGTGACTTGGTGGTGGCGGCCGACACCGCCAGCTTCATTCAAGCCTTCAGCAAAATCGGTTTGATTCCCGACACCGGCGGAACCTGGTTGCTGCCGCGCTTGGTGGGCCGTGCCCGCGCCATAGGTTTGGCATTGACCGGCGACAAGCTCAGCGCGGCGGATGCCGAACGCATGGGCATGATTTGGAAATGCGTGCCCTCCGAATCATTGATGTCTGAAGTCACGACGCTGGCCAACAAGCTGGCCACCATGCCCACAGCCGCGCTGGTGGCCACGCGACGCGCATTTGCCGCAGCGGCCAGCCTCGACTTCGACGCCGCTCTGGAAGCCGAAGCCGCAACCCAAAGCGCCCTGGGCTTTGCACACGACTACCGAGAAGGCGTGTCCGCTTTCCAAGCCAAGCGAGCGCCGGTGTTCACCGACCGCTGATATCTATTCGCTTGTTATTGACCATGCTCGACACCCTTTCCCCCCAACAACTGGCCGACCACGTGAGCGTGGTCATGTACGCGAAAGACCGCGCCACCATCGCGCTCGGCATGACCGTCACGCGCATCGGCCCCGGCAGTGCCACCTTGACCATGACGGTACGCGAAGACATGCTGAACGGTGCCGATGTGTGTCACGGCGGGCTCATCACCACGCTGGCCGATTCGGCATTCGCCTATGCCTGCAACTCGCGCAACTTGCTTACCTTGGCATCGGGCTTGAGCACCGATTTCGTGTCCTCGGCGCTGTTGGGTGATGTGCTGACGGCCGATGCGGTCGAGGTGGTGCTGAAGGGAAATACCGGCGTTTACGACGTGATAGTGCGCAATCAAAACGAGCGAGTGATCGCCACGTTTCGGGGCCGCTCGCACCGTATGAAAGGAAGGTTCACATGCCCGTGATGAATTCCACGAGCGCGCCGTCACGCAGCGAGCTGGAGCCGATCGAAATCGCCAGCCGCGACGAGATCGAAGCCCTTCAGTTGAAGCGTCTGCGCCACACGCTGACGCACGCCTACGAAAACGTCGCGCACTACCGCCAAGCGTTCGATGCGGCCAGCGTGCACCCCAACGACCTGCAGCGGCTCAGCGACTTGTCGCGCTTTCCCTTCACCGTCAAAACCGACCTGCGCGCCCACTACCCCTTCGGCATGTTTGCCGTGCCGCGCGAACAGGTGGTGCGCGTGCACGCGTCGTCGGGCACCACCGGCAAACCCACGGTCGTGGGATACACCCAAAACGACATCGACACCTGGGCAAATCTGGTGGCGCGCTCCATCCGCGCAGCCGGCGGGCGGCGCGGCGACATCATCCAGATTTCATACGGCTACGGCCTGTTTACTGGCGGCCTGGGCGCGCACTACGGCGCTGAAAAATTGGGCTGCACCGTGATCCCGATGTCGGGCGGACAAACCGAAAAGCAGGTGCAACTCATCTGCGACTTCAAGCCGCGCCTCATCATGGTGACGCCGTCTTACATGCAGGTGATTTTGGAAGAGCTGGCGCGTCAAGGAATCGATCCGAAGCAAACGTCTTTGAAGATCGGCATCCTCGGTGCCGAGCCCTGGACCGAAGCCATGCGCCGCGAAATTGAAGCTGCCTCGGGCATGGACGCGGTCGACATTTACGGCCTGTCTGAAGTCATGGGCCCCGGCGTGGCCAGCGAGTGCGTCGAGAGCAAAGACGGCCCCGTTATTTGGGAAGACCATTTCCTCGCCGAGATCATCGACCCCGACACCGGCGTGGTGTTGCCAGAGGGGTCTGAAGGCGAATTGGTTTTCACGTCGCTGACCAAGGAAGCGCTGCCCATCATTCGCTACCGCACACGAGACTTGGCGCGCTTGTTGCCGCCCACGTCACGTTCGTTCCGGCGCATGAGCAAGATCGTCGGGCGCACCGACGACATGCTCATCATCCGCGGCGTGAATGTGTTCCCCACGCAAATTGAAGAGATCGTGTTGCAGCACGAACACCTCTCAGGCCAATACCAAATTCATGTCAGCCGCGACGGCTTGTTAGACGAAGTGGAAGTGCGCTGCGAGCTGCAAGCGGCGTCGGCTTCTGCGGGTGACGAAGTGCGCCGCCAGATTGCCGCGTGGGCGCAGCACCGCATCAAAACCATGGTGGGCGTGTCCACCCGCGTGCTGGTGATGTCACCCGATTCGATAGAGCGCACTTTGGTCGGCAAGGCCAAGCGTGTTTTTGATCAGCGGCCGAAGTAGCGAGCACGACTGATGCCTTTCATGAACGCCACTCCGCACCCGTTCGCCCTGAGGTGGCTCTCCCGACTGCCCTGAGGTATCGAAGGGAGGGTTCGCGCAGGACTTCGATACCTCAGCCCGAACGGGATTTTTTCTCTGCGACGTTTTTATAAGGAACAAAGATGTACACCCAAGCCATGGACAGCCTACCCGCAGAGGTGAAACCCACTCTGCGCAGCGCCGAAGAAATGCAGCTTCAACAGCGTTTCGATGCGCGCATCGACGACGGCCAATTCATTGAAGCCAAGGACTGGATGCCCGAGCATTACCGCAAAACATTGGTGCGCCAGATCAGCCAGCATGCGCATTCTGAGATCGTCGGCATGCTGCCCGAAGGCAACTGGATCAGCCGCGCGCCCACGCTCAAGCGCAAAGCAATTTTGTTGGCCAAGGTCCAAGACGAAGCTGGCCACGGCTTGTATTTGTACTCGGCCGCCGAGACCTTGGGCACCTCGCGCGACGAGATGTTCGACGCGCTTCACAGCGGCAAAGCCAAGTACAGCTCCATCTTTAATTACCCCACCTTGACGTGGGCCGACATCGGTACCGTGGGTTGGTTGGTAGACGGCGCGGCGATCATGAACCAGGTGCCGATTTGCCGCTGTTCCTACGCGCCCTATGCGCGCGCCATGGTGCGCATTTGCCGAGAAGAAAGCTTCCACCAGCGCCAAGGTTTCGATGCGCTGCTGACCATGATGCGCGGCGGCACCGACAGCCAGAAAGCCATGGTGCAAGACGCAGTGAACCGCTGGTGGTGGCCCGCCGTCATGATGTTCGGCCCGCCGGACGACCAGTCGCCCAACTCGGAACAGTCGATGCGCTGGGGCATCAAACGCGTGTCGAACGACACCTTGCGCCAGAAGTTCATCGATGCGGCCGTGGACCAAGCCAAAGTGTTGGGCGTGACCTTGCCCGACCCCGATTTGAAGTGGAACGAGGCGCGCCAGTCGTACGACTTCGGTGCCATCGATTGGAGCGAGTTTTTCCGCGTGGTCGGCGGCGATGGGCCGTGCAACCGCGAGCGTCTGAAGGCGCGCGTGAAGGCCTGGGACGACGGCGCATGGGTGCGCGAAGCCGCCTTGGTGCATGCGCAAAAACAAGCCGCCAAAGCAGACGTACAAAGGCAAGCGGCATGAGCCACTCCACCGCCCAGGCAGAGTGGCCACTCTGGGAAATCTTCGTCCGAACCAAGGCCGGCTTGGACCACAAACACTGCGGCAGCCTGCACGCCGCCGACGCCAAGATGGCCATCCAATTGGCGCGCGATGTGTACACCCGCCGTCAAGAAGGCAGCAGCATTTGGGCCGTGCCGTCGCAGCACATGGTGGCCAGCGACCCCGGCGACAAGGACATGTACTTCGACCCGATGGAAGACAAGGTGTACCGCCACCCCACCTTCTATGTGCTACCTGAATCTGTGGATCACATGTGATGAGGGTGTTGGCCAACTTGTTCTTTCGCGAACCACAAAACTCCGTTCGCCCTGAGGTAGCTCTTCCGACCGTCCTGAGGTATCGAAGGAAGGGCCAGAGCAGGACTTCCTTAGATACCTCAGGACGATCGGATAAACCACCTCAGTTCGAACGGGTGGGTCTGAAGTGGCAGCGCGCTCATGGATTGCACCTTCCAACGCGCTTCAACAACTCTTCCAAATGACAGCCTCCATCCAAATTCAACGCACGCCAGACGTGCAATACCTGCTGCGCGTGGGCGATACCTGCCTCATCCTGGGACAGCGGCTGGCCGAATGGTGTGGTCATGGCCCGGTGCTGGAAGAGGACATAGCTCTCACCAACATGGCGCTTGATTTGGTTGGCCAAGCGCGTGCCGTGCTCACGCACGCGGGCAAGCTGGCGGGTCCACTCGACGATCAAAAATTAGACGAAGACCAACTCGCGTTTTTGCGCGACGAGCACGATTTTTTCAACATCACCATGGTCGAGTTGCCGGGTGGTCCGAAAGACGGCGACTTCGCCTTCACCGTGCTGCGCAATGCCATGGTGGCCACACTGCTGAAGCTGTTGTGGGAGCGCTTGATCGACTCCAAAGACCTCGAGCTGGCCGGCATTGCGGGCAAGGCGGTCAAGGAAGCGCGTTACCACCAACAGCACGCTGCCGATTGGGTGGTGCGCTTGGGCGACGGCACGGCGGAATCGCGTCGCCGCATGGAAGCTGCACTCGCCACGCTGTGGCGCTACAGCGAAGAATGGTTTCAAGCCGACGCGGTGGACGACCACGCGCACGCCACCGGTTTGGGCCCGCGTTGGGCTGATCTGCGCCCCACGTGGACGAGTGAGATGAATGCCATCCTGGAAGATGCCACGCTGAGCGCGCCGAAAGCGTCCGCCTTCCGCAGCACGGGCAAGCACGGCGTGCACAGCGAGCACATGGGCTTCATCTTGGCGACCATGCAGTCGCTGCAGCGCAGCTTTCCGGGCGGTGTGTGGTGAGCTTGCAGGTCGCTGAAGACCTTCTCGTTCGGCAAGCCTGGGAGGTTTTGTCCACCGTGCTCGACCCCGAAGTGCCGGCCTTGTCGGTGCGCGATTTGGGCATCGTGCGCGATGTGCTGATCGACGAGCGCGGCATGGAAATCATCCTCACGCCTACTTACTCGGGCTGCCCCGCCACCGAGGTGATCGAGCAAGACGTGCTCTCGGCCATCGCCGCGGCAGGCCTGGGCGCAGCGCGCGTCACGCTGCGCCGTGCACCCGCGTGGACAACAGACTGGATCAGCGAAGACGGCAAACGCAAGCTGTTCGAGTACGGCATTGCGCCGCCCGGCCCGGTGCTGGATGGTGGCGCGGTTCCCATCCGTTTCATGGCGCGTCAGGTGGCTGCGCCACGCCTGATTTGCCCTCAATGCAAAAGCCAAAACACCGAACGCTTGTCGGCCTTCGGTGCCACCGCGTGCAAGGCGCTGTACCGCTGCCTGGCGTGCAAAGAGCCGTTTGAGCATTTCAAGCCGATCTGAATCGGCATTCGACAACGCGCGTTCATGGACATCACTTTTCATCCCCTCACCGTTCGCAGCATTCAACCCGACACGGCTGAGGCGGTCATCGTCACCTTCGACGTGCCCGCGCCCCTGCGCAGTGTGTTTGGTTTCACGCAGGGCCAGTACCTCACGCTGCGCAAAGACATCAACGGCGCGGACCTGCGCCGCTCGTATTCCATTTGCGCGGGCGTGGACGACGGCGAGCTGCGCGTGGGCGTGCGCAAGGTCAAGGGCGGCGTTTTTTCCAACTGGATCAACGAGCACTTGCAAGCCGGTGACCGCGTCAGCGTGATGGCACCGCAGGGCCGCTTCTTTGTGCCGCTCGACGCCACGTTGAAGCGCCACCACGTCGGCATCGCCGGCGGCAGCGGCATCACGCCGATTTTGTCGATCATGAAGACGGTGCTGGCACGCGAGCCGCTGAGCCAATTCACCTTGATTTACGGCAACCGCTTGCTGAGATCCACCATGTTCAAAGAGGAAATTGAAGACCTCAAGAACCGCTACCTCACTCGCTTGTCACTGCACCATGTGTTCAGCGATGAGCAAACCGACTCGCCGCTGAACATGGGCGTGATGAACCGCGACAAGCTCGGCGAATTTCTGAAATCGGTGGTGCCCGCAGCGCAGATCGACGAGGTCTACATCTGCGGCCCCTTTCAAATGAACGACGAAGCCGAAGCGGCTTTGCTGGCTATGAACGTGCCCGAAGAGCGCATCCACATCGAGCGCTTCGGGGTGCAACGCTCAGCCTCGGGTCAAGTGGGTGCCGTGCTCCACGAAGCGAAACCCGGAGATGCCGACGCCGCGCGCATCACGCTGATTCGCGATGGCTTGAAGCGCGAGTTTGCCTACAGCAAGGACCAGCCCAGCATCTTGGATGCCGCCACCGCTGCGGGCGTGGAAGTGCCGTTCTCGTGCACCTCGGGCGTGTGCGGAACCTGCCGCGCCAAGTGCCTGGAAGGTGAGGTACGCATGGAGCGCAACTTCGCGCTCGACAAGGCGGAAGTGGCGGCCGGCTTTGTGTTGACTTGCCAAGCACATCCGATCACCGACAAGGTGGTTTTGTCGTTTGACGAGCGCTGAACCCACAACGCCAAACCCATATGTCCCGCACCCGCGCCGTCAACTTTGACGACCAGCAAGCCATGATCCTGGCGCACGCGGCGCAGCTGTTTGCGCAGCGCGGCTACATGGCCACGTCGATGAAGCAGGTGGCCGAAGCGTGCGGGCTGTCCAAGGCCACGCTGTATCACTATCACCGAGACAAATACGGTTTGTTGGTGCGCATTGCCGAAGGTCACGTCACGCGCTTGCATGAGCTGGTGGCCGACGTGATGGCGCAAAAATTAACGCCCGACGTTCGGCTGCGCGAGTTGATACGGCGCATCGTCAGCGAGTATGCCGACGCACAAAACGCGCACCGCGTGCTCACCGAAGACGTGAAGTTTTTAGAGCCCGTAGACCGGGAACGCGTTTTGGGCCGCGAGCGCGACGTGGTGGCCGGTTTTGCGCGCGCGGTGACCGACGCGTACCCGCAAGCTGGTGCGGCGCGCTTGAGTAAACCGCTGAGCATGTTGCTGTTCGGCATGATCAACTGGTTGTTCACCTGGATGAAACCGGGTGGCGAGCTCACGCACGAAGCCATGGCCGACATCGTGGCGGATTTGTTTTCTGGCGGTGTGCCGCAAGTTGAAATGGCGGCTCGACGCGCTGCCGCAGAAGCCGACGAAAAAGCAGTCGAAAAAGCAGAGGAAATAGCAGACGAACGAGCGGTTGAAAAAGCCAGGGTTCTTGCGCCCTCAAAATAAGCGCCTGCGTTTGTTTAACCCTTCAATTTTTACTTTTCAGGAGACATCGATGAACCTAAAAAAACTGAGCGCCACCCCCCTCGGCGCAGCCGTACTTTTGACTTTGACTGCGACTTTCGCTGCCAGCTCTGCACACGCGGACATCAACGTCGGTGTCACCGTGTCGGCCACCGGCCCCGCCGCGTCGCTGGGAATTCCTGAGAAAAACACCATCTCGTTGATGCCCAAAACCATCGCCGGGCAAAAGATCAACTACATCGTGCTCGACGATGCGTCGGACACCACGTCGGCCGT
>Ga0123336_10003166_pt1 | contig 13936 bp, 17 predicted proteins | sample SSSSmetaG_FD_96466 | JGI IMG/M metagenome (GOLD analysis project Ga0123336, IMG submission 96466) | Glacier valley bacterial and archeal communities from Borup Fiord, Nunavut, Canada, to study Microbial Dark Matter (Phase II) - ​SSSS metaG | ecosystem: Environmental > Aquatic > Freshwater > Ice... | reverse complement strand
GCCGCCAATTGGGAACTAAATCCTCCATAGAATCCAGCTCTTGCGGCCTCTGCTGCTATCCTTGCCGCTTCATCTTCCTGTGCCTGTGCATTGTTCGCTACACGGACGATTTCAGCTGCTACACGCGCCGGCTCTGCTGTGATAATCGTGTAAAGGATTCCCGCTCCGGGTAGCACGCTGATTGCTCCATCCAATGTCAGGGATCCATCCCCGATGATGCTAAACTTTCTGGATACGATGACCTCAGGAACCGTGTTGGACAGCTGCATCTCCGCTATAAATCTGCCCTTCCCCATGTTGTTTGGGAATAGGACCTGATAGATACCTCCTGCAGCATTCAGGACCGTTACCAGTCCATTAGCTTCCGTGGATTCGAACAGCTCTCCGTTCGGTACTTTGACGATCATCCTCAGTGTCAGCCCTGTGCAGTTCTTCGCCTGTGAATTGTCCAGAACATGGACCTCAGCACCTCTCGTTTTTATGTCCCCATTGTTTACGTAGTAAGATTTATTGATTGGGATATCATTATCCAGGTACATTACCTGGTAGTCTTGTAACATGTTACTTCACCTCCGTGGTTTGAGGGATCAGGTCATATTTTTTAGCCAGGTATTCCAATACCATGTCTTTTTCGGGTTGGGACCATAACCCAATGGGCCGTCCTGCCAGCTGGGTTTGTAGGGACACACGAGTGAGCGTCTTCTTGTCTAGGCTCATCGGGTTCGGTATCTTTGTTGCGATCTCTTTTAGGTTGTCCATGTGCTTACCTCCTAGATGTTTTTGGTAGTTGTGACCCTGACCTCTGCCGCGTCGAGTATTGCGTATCCGCTGTTCAGGGTGCCATTGTAAAATTTGAGCGTCGCGCCAGATCCCGTGAAGAGAGCTGCCGGGACTGTTACCCAGTTAGACCAGGCTCCTCGTGTGAGGGCATTGAATGCCGATCCCGGTGTCCATCCGTATGCTGTAGGGACTACACCGCTTGATGTGCCGTGTGTGCTGTTTCTACGCCTTACCCTGATCTCGACTACGGTTCCAGTACCACCAGCAAAGAAGTTTGCAACATCCGCTCCAAACTTGATCACACCGTCCTTCCAATAGGACATCCCTGACCATCTGCCTTGTGCAGCCTGGTTAGGATAGTAGCTATCCACAGATGTTGTGTCATGATTAACGGTATACAGGGATGTCGGATTAAAAGTCTGAATGAATTGCTGTGATGTGACTGGCGGGACGTTGTAGGAGGATGCTGTGGCTGTCCCAATCGCATCGCCATGGATAAATCCTCCACCAGTACCATACCCATATGAACCGCCTACAGGATAGCTTCCTGTGATGTATAGGACACCTCCACCGATAGCCAGGGCCCCGATATATGAACCATTGCCCTTTGTTGTCAGGCTCCTGATGTCATGACCTAGTGAGGACACGATACAATTGACCACCCCGGAGATGTCGCACTCTTGGATTTTTGTCCGTCCTGCATGTTCGCCAAGGATTCCATGATCGACCCCTGCGCCTTTGACGTTGAGATAGTAGATGTCAAGGTATGCTGATCCATCGTTATAGATAGGGATGCCCTCTGGCGCGTCGATGGCCGACCATGATCCGGAGTTGTATCCATGGAGTTGTATCCCCACAGTGTTATTCCTAGCCATGAAATAGCCCCTGAGCTTTGCGCCGGACTGAAGATGTACATCTATGCCCCCGTTGCCTTGGAAGCCTTCCAGGATGACATTTTCGTTCACAGTTCCGTGTATCCGGATGGTTATGACGCTGTTATTTCTGAGGATTCTTTTATTAGGTCCAAATGCTGAATTTATAGCTTGCGAGACTGAGCTATATGTTTGACCTGATCCGACATTCAGAGTCACACTCTCATTGATCGTGTTGATGAGGTCGAGGCTTGTGACTTTCTCCGATTGCAAAATTGGGAATACTGCTCCCGCCTCACTGGTAAGAGAGCCCACAAGGACTTGATCGTCATAGACCTTTAGTCCAGTCGTATCATTTAGATTTATTTCCACTGTCCCATCTGCACTGCGAATAAGACCACTTGTCACCGTTCCAAGATTCGCGCTTATGGCTGACAAGCTTAATGCGTAAATGAAAGATGCGTTGATCTTCCCTTCCATCGTTATGGCAAGTCCATACGGTCCATTGATTGCACCAGGGTCAGGATATGTCGAACAATATCCGAGGCCATTGATGTTCCATCTCCAAACGCGTGTAGCTGTAGCGGGATTTTCAGTATCCATTATCAAAATCTCACCGTTACGCTTTACAACATATCCACCAAGGGCCGTGGTGAGAAGTTCTGTGGCATCATCAATGGCCTGTTGTAATGCTGTCTTGTCCGATTTCATGAGCTCCGCGATGTTTATCAGTGCGTTCCCTACATCGTTATAGGATGATGCGATATTAGGCAGGAAATAACCCAGCTCCAAACTTTCATTTCTTCCTGTCAGGGTGTTCTTCCTGATTTTGATTACGCGGGCCTTTAAATCAAATCCTAGCTTGCTGTGATTTATCGTCACCGTATCGCCAAGGTATATCCGTTCGAGGACTGCGTAATTCTTGTATTCTTCAGTCTTTGACAGTTCGATAAAATCAACCTTGTAATTCACTTTTGGAATGTCGATTTTCCCGTTATCCATGAGTGCTTGTGCCTGTGCTCTCAGGTCCTCTACAGTCTCTGCATCAAACTCTTTAGGCTTGATTTTCGGGTATGGATAATTTCCAATCAATGGACTGTCAATGTACTTTTCAGGGAGGAGTAAGCCATCCTTTCCTATAGGCATCATCCTGGTGCACACATCGTCCAGGTTGAGCGTTTCCTCTATACCCAGTATGTTCTTTCCATAGCTGATTAAAACGCCCCTGTCGAGCCCCCTGGTGCCGTGTAGGATGATGTTGTAATTATCATGTTCAATTTCTCCACCCCAGGTGTTTAGGATGCCGGTATCGCCCATGAAGGCTTCAACGACATTCTTCCGAATGAAGTACCTTGTTGCAGATCCTCCGAGGGTTCCCGATACGGTGAAGAGGTGTGGATACTGCGTCCTCGCCATGGTCCATTGACCAGCTGCTACACCGGCAAGATTCTCCGGCCTGACATCCTCGAGGAAGTTGTCCAGGTTGTCATAAAAAAGATGCCTGGCGTTGACAAATATTCCCTCGAGGGCTTTCTTTTTGTTGTATATCCGGTATACCTGTCCATCAACCTTCAGCAGACTTCCCTCCGTGAGTTCTTTCCACTTCCCGGCAACGTCGAGCGGATATAAGAGTTCAGCTTCATGCTTGCCGTTGAGCTCTTCATCCACGTAGGAGGAAAGAGCCTCATGCAAGGCCCTTCCATTCCTGGTAAATGAAGTTGTAGACTTGCCATAGATTTGAATCATTATAACCAACTCCAATTAGGTGTAATTTCTACGCTTGTTACCGTCCCTGTCCAGCTGATAGGATTCTCACCGGGCTGGAGAATAGGGAAATCACCGGTCATGTCATTGTTCTTCAGTACCGTGTCCTTGTACGCATCCATGAGCACGGAGTCAATGACTACATACCCTGATACGTTGTATAGATAGATGTTCCACGTCCCGATTGTGAGCACGATGCTTCCTGTGCCATTGACCTTGATTATTGGCTTGCTGGGGGCGGTTCGCGGATTGATGAGTGTGCTTGCTCCTGTGATTGTGATAACGTCCTGTGCGACCTCCTGGGGGTATGGCTGGCAATCGAACTGCACAATGAATTCATGCAGAGTCGGGATGATCTTTATAAGGGAAATCTTATTGATGATTGTTGCCCTGTACTTCACATCCGGGTCATTGGAGAGGATGAGGTCACTTGTTCCTGTTAACCAGGCTCCAAGTTCATGCACGTTCCCTTCATCGAGGACGCACTCGCAAGGTTTTAAAATCTCGCTGAATGTTCCATCGTCCTCAGTCAGGAAGCCATTCCTTCCGGGTACAACCTTCTTTTGGATCCTGGCTTCTGGACGTTCATATGGAGGAAGTTTCTTGACCATGATTCCCATGTCCAGGGAGTTGATTCCTTTCCAGATAAAATACGGTCCCATTACCTTCCTCCTCTCGCCCTCGACGCTTGAAGTTTATAGAACTCCAGCTCTTCAGCGAATGCCTGTACGTCCTGTTTGCGATTGTTTACGAATGTTTCTATGTTCACTGTCAAGCCTTGATTGGATCCGTTCAGGCCAAGCATATCCTTGAGGTCACTCAATGGAGCTACGACTTCCGGACCGGCTTCACCGACACCCTTTAGGCCGTATGGCGTGTTGAATAGTGTAGGCTGGTCGAAGATACCGCCCTTTGCATACCAGGCAACGGATAACTTCGGCATTCCCTTTGTTATCCAGTCAATCGGATTTATGCTGGCGTTCTTGATGCTGAAGTGAGGCATCTTGATCTTCGGGAAAGACCATTGGAAGTTCAGGAATCCCTTGATGGAATCAATTACACCTCCGACAATCCTCTTCGCGGCGTTGAATGGACCGGTAATGGCCTCTTCTACTCCGCCAAACACGGACTTGATTTTCGTCCACAGTTCACCAGCTTTAGCCTTTACCGTATCCCAATTTTTATACAGCAGCACACCGATTGCGATCATGGCCCCGATAGCCAGGATGACAAGACCAATAGGAGATGTCAGGAATGCGAATGCCACACCTAATCCGGTTGTGATTGCTGTACCTACACTGGCGATAGCTCCCCATAAAGTAAGACCGCTTGCCAGTAATGCCTGTTGAATATTAAACGCGATGACAAGGGCGGTGATGGTGCCTATGACTATGCCCAGGATGGTAACTAACGTCGAGTTTTCCTTGAGCCATTGTGGTAGTTCTGTAAGTTTTGTGAGCATTCCCTGGATGGTTGGAAGCAGTTCGGCAAACTTTTCCCCGAAGGATCCCAATACCGAATTCTTGATGTTATCGATGGTGTCCCCGAAGCTGTCCAATCCAGCCACGGCTTCATTACTCATAACCGCTCCATTGGCCCGGGCTTCCTCAGAAAGTTCATTCAGTGCATTTCCACCGGCCTTGATGATAGGATTCAGTTCCATTCCTGACTTACCGAATATCTCCATGGCCAGGGCATCACGCTCAGTTTCATTTCCGACCTTTCCAAGAGCATCAAAGGCTTCCTGCATGACAACTTTGCTGTCTCTCAGGTTTCCGTTGCTGTCCACTACCTTGACGCCAAGCTTATCAAATGCTAATGCAGCCCCTGTGAGGGTAACTTCAGATACCGCTTGTGCTTCATTCAGCTTCTGGCTGGCTTCTCTGGCTTCTAGGCTGTTCTTTCCATGTTTTTTCACAGCCGCATTGTAGTTGGTTTGAGCCCTTTCAATCTTGAGCGATATCGCTTCTTGTTCTTCCATGCTTAGTGTCGTTTCCTTGGTGCCATCCTTCGCCGCACTCATGGACTTTGTGAGCTTCGTCTGTGCTCCTGTGATGGTGTCCAAGCTGACACCAAGATTATTTCCTGCGTACTCGAGTTCCTGCAGACGTTCCGCTGATAAGCCGGTAACATCCGACTGCCTCTGTAGTTCATCAGCATTCTCGACTACCTTCACCGCCATGGCTCCGAGTGCAACACCTGCAGCCAGTGCCGCACCAGCTGCCGCCTTGCCAATGTTCTTCAGGTTTCCGATAGCTTCATCCTTTGTCAGTACAGCATTAACCTGTATGGCTTGTTTCTCCAGGCTCTTCAGTTCAGTTTCCGTCTTGGTGACTTCCCTCTGCAGTTCTCGGTATTGCTGTTCTGAGATTTCACCTTTCGCAAACTGTGCCTGTGCCTGTTTCTCCGCTTCCTTTAGCGTGTCTAACTTGCCTTTCGTATTCGTGACACTCTTCGCTAGGAGATCTTGCTTCTGTGCCACTAGCACCGTATTACCAGGATCAAGCTTGAGTAACTTTTCTACATCTTTTAACTCAGAGGCGAGGTCCCTGGACTGCTTATTTACATCGGTCAATGCCTTGCCGAGGTTTGTGGTATCTCCCCCGATTTCAATGGTGATTCCCCTGATATTTGATTTAGCCATTATTCTCACCTCCCTTGAATTTGCTTCTTAATGCTTCCCTGTCCGGCTTTGTCTGTTCCATAATCCAACAATCTTCAAGATACTGTCTTCCCTCTTCCGATAACCCCTGGTTATAGATAACCGCATCGTGTAGGTAGAGCCAATAGGTGAAGACATCGAGTTCTTCAAGCTGCCAGAAGGTAAACCCTGTGTACTCACTGATTACTTTCTCTTCTCTGGTGTTCACTTCAAAGTGATCCCCTTCATCTTCCCTTCCGGGCATGTAGGGGATTTTTAGTTTTTTGAGTTCTTCACACCATTGAGCCATTCAAAGAATGCACTCATGAGTTCTTTCATCTCATCCATATCCAAGTCATCGATGAACTCTATGGGTACTTTAACCCCTTCGGTGTTCTTGGAGACCATAAGTCTTATCGCTTCACATGCTTCATCGATGTCATCATTTTTTCTTGAAGTCCCCATGAGGGATACGATTTTTTTCAACATCTTTATCTTTGGTGGTTCAACATTCACAATGAGTTCTTTAACTTCTCCGGTCTCTTCGATTTCAGAGGTAAGTCGCACCTGGAAGGCACGCCTACTTATTTTCGACACATCAAACATTTATAAATCTCCTTTCAAAAAAAAGGGAAGCTGTCACGCTCCCCTTTCTGATTCCTATACTGTTGGAATTTCTTCCTCGTAGATGATCTTCGTTCCTTCTGCATCGTGCGGCTCTGCCTTGAACTCCGCATTGACGATGGTCTCTTTGTCCTTGGCGAATGCCAGGGCAAAACCAATCGTATTCACGCCCATGATGGTCACTCGTACATCTCCATCAGTGGCATCCTCATAAAGGAATCTGATGACGTACTTCTTTCCATCCAGGTTGTTGATTCCACCGATCTTTGTGGTTCTCTTCCCTGCGGCCTCTGTGACTCTGGCTGTAGGGGAAAGCTTCTGAAGGGTCTTGCCATTGACCTTCATGGTGCCTGTCTTTAGCACAACTTCCTCTTTGGTCAGCTTCGTCTTGCTGCAAGTGCCAAGGTCATCCTCTGCGGTATAAAATTCAGGCTTGTATTCCAGGGTTGCTCCCCCTGAAATCGCCGCGAAGAGGTTCGCATCTACTTCGAGCAGTAGGTCCGTTGGGATGGTGCCGGCGTACTCCATCATGTAGAGTTTTCCGGATCCAAGTATGATTTTCTCTTTTTCAGTACTCATTTGTCAGCCTCCTTATAATTTCTCGATTAGGTCAAAGTCATAAACGCACATGAAGAACTTCTCACTGGCTATCCATTCCCTGCTTTTCGAGAATTGAATTCCTGTGAACAATGCTTCAACCTGTGCTTCTAGTTCAGGATTAATCTTCGTGGTATATAGCTCCACGCTCACAGCACGCTCCACAATGACGTTTTCACTGTCTGTACCTCTGTAGGTATCATCCGTGGTGAAAATCAGCCAGGGGAGGGCAGGAGGCGATATGAAGCTGTTCTCTATTGTGGCTGGTATCCCGGCTGTTGACAGCCATACCTTCAGGTCTCTCATATGATCACCGTCCTATGCTTGATGTGAGCACCAGTTCCATGCGATCAGTTCCCGGTATCTCGTATGTCCTGAGGATGCTGTATATCTTACCATCGTACCTGACATACTGATTGCCTGAGTATTCGAAGGAATGTATCTCGAACATCATTTCAGGAGACAGGCCAACACCAGCAGCTTTATAAAATTCAGCTTGCTTTATGGATTTTTTGTTAGCGTAAACGGGATCCCACTGAGTCGGCGTGTTGGGATCTCCCAGCACTATCGGATTCGGTGTTACTCCTAATTCAATCTGCTCATTCCACATGTTTAAAACCCTCTCTCAATGATCTCGATACATTTACGCTCGAAATCTTCTACAATCTTTTCTTCTACCGGTGCTATATGAAGTCTGCCTGACACCCTGCCGCCGTTACGCGTTGCGTGACCGCTCTCGAGTAGGTGAGGCAACCAATGCTTTTTCGAGTAGATAATCACTCGGGGATGATACCGGACCTTGACCTGCTTCACTCTCCATTGCTTCGCATAGTCCGAACCCGGATATGCTTGCTCTGAAGCTTGAGCCATGTCCTTGGCACCTTGTATGCCCATGGTTCCAGTGAGCTCTTCAATGGCATCCTGAACCTCCTGGTCATAGTTGATCAGGGTGTCCCCAAATGCCTTTGTCCAATCTCCGAGTCTTATCTTGTCAGTGTTTTGTTTGATAGCCATCAGACCACCTCAGCGATCTTCCCGTTATGGATCATCAGATTATTCAGTGCAGCTTGCAGGTATCGTGGCATCCCATCTGCGTCAGGTTTCCGCTCATACTTCCACGCGGTATAGTCCACGATGAACTCCGTGATGACGGGATTGGTGAGGTCTGCATTGATTCCCTTTTCATCATCGAGCATCCTTTGTGTGGATTCCAATGAGTGCAGTAATGACACATCTTTGATAGTTGAAGAGATGCCGAGCTTTTGTCTTAGGAGTATCAGTAATTCATCCATCGTTCACCCCTCCTTACTCCATGAGTTCTATCAGGTCTGCTTTTGACATCCTTGGATTGGTTTGAATATTCTTACTGGATAGGATTTCAAGTAATTCCTTCTTTGTCATACCCGAAAAATCCGGTTCAGTGTCCTTGACTTCCACGATGTAACCGGAGAGGACGGTCATTATCTGAGCCGCCCTCTTTTCAGTTACTTCAATGATCTCACCCTTCGTGTGGAGGGTTTCAGTCTGCGTGTCATAAAAGTTGTTTAATACCTCCACCTTCATGGGTTACTAAACCGCTGCGGTGTAAGTGAAGAAGAAGCCTGCGTCTGCATCGACTTTCTTTGCATCGAATCTTACGAAACCTGCAAGCAGCTCTCCGTAAACGTCGTTGTCAACCCACTTGACAGAAGCTTTCTTCCTGTCGAACAGGGTCATGAAGGCCTTGGCATCGCCAAAGAATCCAACGAGGGAGCCATCGACTCCAAGCATGGTGTCGTCTACGACTTCACACTCTTTTCCAAGCAGCTTCGTGCCAGAATCAACCGTGATGTCAGACTGCAGGATGTACTTTCCATCCAGGTCCTTCAGCGTGTCGAGTGCGTTGTAGAGGGATGAGGTGATGATGAACTTCGGTGCGTAGACTTTCTTCAGGCTCTTGTTCTTCATGCTCTTGATTCCATCAAGTCCAGTAACGGCTTTCGCTGTTGCAGTCTTCAGGATCGTTGCGATTGCGAAGTTCTTCGTGTTTCTATCCTGGTCATTGATTTCATCAGCGATCAGCTCAGTTACAGGGTAGTCAGCATCTTCGATGACTTCCTGGGATACAGGGATGAATCCTCTGTAGGTAAGGATGTCGTATGCCACTTCTGTGATGACTGGCTTTGCAAGCTCAGGATTCGCAAGAAGCTCAGCAACGGATGCCATCTTGTTTCCGGACTTTTTGATGACGGGATACTTACCGGATCCAGAATTAACCTTTACGACGTTGATGAGCCTGGTAAGGTCCTGTACGTCTTCAGGTGTTTTCTGTGGTGTAAGAAGTTCTTCAGGGATGAGTGCTCCACCCCTACAGAGGTGAACCCCGCTCTTTCTACTCCCTTGGACTGTACATAGGCTTTGATACCCGCTCTTACTTCGATCATGTTTTCCATTTTCCTTTCTCCTCCCATATCCTGCGTTGCAGGTTCTTTATCATTCATGGCTTCGAGTTCCGCTTCGAGTGCGGCGATTTCTTCTTCGAGCATTGTCTTTTCACCAAGCTTCGAATCCAGTTCAGCCTGTATATCGTTCGCACTCTTCTCTACGAGGTCTACTTCCTCGTCTGTTACTGCTGCATCTATGGCCCCAAGAAGCTCTTCTTCACGCTTCTTGATGTCCTCAATGGACTTGTCTATCTCGGTCAATGCGGATCTTTTCAGAATCAGCCTTGCCCCTGTGATTACTGCTTTTGCCATTATCTCGTGATCCTCCTTTTAATAATTTCTTTTCTTGCATTGAGCTTCTCCAACTTCATCGCTTCAATGTCTCTCTTCCTGGCTGCTATTTCCGTCTGCGGATATGCCGGGAATACACATGGAGAAACTTCACGAAGGTCCATTTCCCTGATGATGTATTTCGTACCGCCATCGGCTCTCTTCTCTGCGTCTTCCTTCATTGGAATGAAACCGAATGAACATCCGGCCACATCTCCACGCTTGATTCTTGCGTAGGCTCCCATGGCTCCAGGGTCATCCTTGTTGATTTCGATTTCTCCATAAAGGCCTATGTCATCTGCTTTCAGGGAAAGGGTAGTATTGCCGGTCCTTCCAAGCACAAGGCTGTCATCGTGGTTGAACAATGCTCTGATGTCATTCTTTTCCAGGCTGTTTATTACTGATCTAGGGTCAATCTCCTCGTATACATCCCCGTACAGATTGGTTTCTGAACCGAACTTCATAAAATAGCCTGATACTATGAGCTTGTTCTGTTCTTCATCTGCCCTGACTTGGAAATCACTTTGTATAAACGAATGTCTTTTTTCCATTTACTCATCACCCCCTTTCAGTAGCTTCTCCTGATCGCCTAGCTGACCTGCTGGAACATAGTTCTCCAAGACGATAATCTCTTCCATCTCATCATCAGGATCCAACCCTACCCAGTTCCTCAGTTCATTCCTTCTCATGGCGTTCATTTTCACCATGGCTCCACCAGCCCCTACAAGTTCTGTGAGATTGTAGGAATACAGGCTTCGAGGGTTCAACTTGAAGTACATCCTTGGGCTTATCAAGACATCCTTGGTCAGTGTTTGTGAAATGATATTGGCGATGGACATGATTCTTGAATTGATGAAGTTGTTATATTCATCTTTTTTGAACTCACCTACGCCCAAGAAAAATGCAGGTACTCCTATGAGTCCCGCAACGGTCTTTTTATCAAGTTCTACCGATTCATTGATTGCGATATCGTGTAACGACAACGGCTTAACCTGCTGAACATCTAAGAGGTCTGCAGGTATGATCCATGGCTGTCCCGCTTCAGTTGATGCCAGATACTTTTGATAGACACTTTCTCGGCCTTCAGCACTTGCAAGCTCTGCTGTGTTACCATCCACCTTGACAATCAGCGATGGCATGTACTTTCCAGACATGAAACTGTTCTTTGTTGCTGTGGCTTGTTTCAGATTCTTCACGATATCTTTCAACGCCACTCGATAACCAGTTCCCATGAATGGATAGATTGGGTCTGGATTAATTACGAAGTGTATGATCTCATCAGGCTGGTATGCCTTGTCAGCATACTTCACGATGTATCCATCTTTGGTTGTTTCATAAGCCACGTCCCGCATAACGAATGGTGTAAGGTCCTTGATCAGGCCTGTTCTTGTGTCCATGGTGATGTAGTTGATGGAATTACCATCTCCGTTTAGTAGCAAGTCCTGGACAATCTTGTATACCCATGCTTTCCTGGTCATGTACCTTGCGGGGCTTATGTCGATTTTCTTTGAAAGCTCGTTATAAATTCGCTTGTCACCCTTGTCCGTGTTCTCCATAAGTTGAATGGTCATGTTGCTCACCAGGTCAGCTATCTTATCGACTGCTATCTTGACCTCCGGATTATCCGAGAGCCTTGTGTATCCATCACTCAGTATCTGGTCCCATGTTGTGGTGAGGAATGTGTAGTCTGTACTTGAAATAGAACGCTTCTTGAACATGTCGAATATTCTCATTTACTCACCTCCTTTCCCTATTACTTCCCTAGCCATCTGCTTGCGGTGGAGGATTTCTCCATGCTTTCAAGCTTACGTGTACATGCAAAGACACTGGCATCAAATAAATCTATTCTGTGTTCTTTCATGACCTTCTCATACTGGATCATGTCATCGGTCTTCTCTATGGCCCTGACGTTCTGCACACAGTATTCGTATGCTGAGGAGTGCAGGTAGTAGAGGTTCCCGTTCTTGGCTGCCTGTTCGATGTGTCTGAACCCCTGGGACTTCTTGTAGAAATACTGTGGCTCATCCACGATGTTGAATCTGGCCTGTTTCATTCCCAAGAAGAACTCCGCTCCAAACTTTCTATCGAAACCAACTTGCTTTACCTTGAAGCCCATATCCCTCATCTTCTTGAACCAGTTCACGATGTCTGAATAGTTTACTGTTGGGGTGTTGCACATATCCAGCCAACCATCATCCTTCCACCCAAATAGTGGAATGGAATCTTCTTCAGCTTTCTTATGGGCCATAACCACCGGGAACCATGCATGAGGAATGATGATGTCAACTTCCTTCTCTTCTCCGGCCTCGTTCACGTATCTATACGTGCCATACAAGGCTGAGGCTGTAAGATCGTGCAGCTTGGATAGGTCGGCACCGCCGAACCATTCTATGTTCATCTTCGCCAATTCTTCCATGGTCCAATTGTATGCATGGTCACTAGCCTGGAACTCATCAATATTGAAGTATGCCTTCATGGCCGATGTGTAGATGTTCAATGACTTGGACAGGAATGCCTTTCTCTGCTGAGGATCGTTCTGTGCTTGTGTGGCATCGTTCATGAGCTCTTCCCCGGATACTGACACATTGTAGTTCGGGTTCGCTTTCTCGTGCTCACTCGGACTCGTGTAATCAACATCCTGCTTATCAATCTCATCAGCCTTAGCGATGAAGATAAACATCTGTTCATCCTTCACGGTCCCATCGAGAACCTTCTGACAGTACTTCATTCGCTGATAGCAGAACGAGGTCATGTCATCCCCTGCCGTGGTGATGCCAATGCACATGCTGTTACGGTATGCCTTGCCGGATTCCCTGATGGTGTTGTACTGGCTTGCATTTTTGTATAGGTGCAACTCATCAAGTATCTGGATCAGTGTATTCAGGGAGTCCATACGGTCACTATTACCCGCTACAGTCTCTATTTTCATGTAACCATCACCAAGGTCTCCACTGATGGAGTGCTCCTGGTTGCTGTCGAGCACCCTGAAGTTCTTCTTCTCCCCCATTTGCTCGAGGTTGAAGTTCAGGAAGTTGAAACTCTGCAGGGCATGTTTGAGCAATGCACCTACAATGACGATTTCAGCACCGGACTTTCGTTCCAGAAGGCCTAATCCCCATGCCAGAGCACTCATGAATGGTGATTTACCGTTCTTCCTGGCTAACATGATGAAGGCTTCCTTGTACTTCCTTCGGATCGTGCCATGATGGAAGAATCCAAGGAGGTTATAGACAACAAACTTCTGCCATGGCTGCAATAAAAAAGGCTTCCCTCTCAAGGGATGCCCTTCCATATCTTCACCTTTCTGATGTACAAATGTCTTTTCAATTATCTGGATGACGAACTCGGCATCCTTCGGGTTGAAGTCATAGGCCGGATTATCTAAGTCTTTCTTGAACCGCTTGCACATCTGTATCGTTTCCCTGCAAGCAATCTTATTGCCGCTTATAACATCCTCTGTGTACCCCATGACCACAGTTTTGTTTTTATAAGTTGTTTTTATCATGGGAAATCAATAGGCCCGCAAGCTTTGACATATTTTTCTTTTCAGTCGTCACCGTTTCTAATGCTTTGGGGTTTAAACATAGGCGATCACTGTACGCCAGGATGTCTTTACGTAGGTTCTCCAGGGTAGCAACTATAGGGGATTTTTTGAATCCTCCAGCTGCTGTTTCGGTCTCGTATTCAAAGCCTGACGCTTCAAACTCAACCATGGCCCGGTCATATTGAAGATTCAAATCCACGAAGATGTCTATCATGCGGGAGTATTGAATCTTGTAAACGCCGAGATCCTTCATGCTTTTTACCATTTTCGCCTTCATGATTTCCCGCGGTGTTTTTTCTTTGCGCACGATATCACCTCCCTTCAAAAAAAGTTTTTCCAGATTCGCTCTAGCGGAAGACTC
>Ga0123336_10003164_pt1 | contig 13939 bp, 14 predicted proteins | sample SSSSmetaG_FD_96466 | JGI IMG/M metagenome (GOLD analysis project Ga0123336, IMG submission 96466) | Glacier valley bacterial and archeal communities from Borup Fiord, Nunavut, Canada, to study Microbial Dark Matter (Phase II) - ​SSSS metaG | ecosystem: Environmental > Aquatic > Freshwater > Ice... | reverse complement strand
TCGCCGCCGTTCTTACGCTGCTATTCGTCGTTCGGGAACCAGTAAAACTCCAGAGAGTACCGGAGGCGAGCCTGTCTTCCGCAGGCATTCAATCAACTCAGACAAATCCAAAGGCGTTTTCGCTGCCGCGATGGAGGAGTTTACAGCCAGATTACCGTCGGTTCCTGCTGATTACGCTGCTGTTCAATCTCGGCAATTTCAGCGATGCTTTTCTCGTTCTGCGTGCGCGATCGCTGCATTTCTCGGCGTCGGAGATACTGCTGCTCTATGCGGCGTTCAACGTCGTCGAGGCGTGTCTGGGCTATGGCGCAGGCATATTGTCGGACAAAATCGGTCGTCGTCCATTGATCATCGGAGGCTATCTTGTGTTCGCGGCGGTGTATTTTGGCTTTGCGCGTGCGGAGACAAAGGCAGCGATATGGGCGCTGTTTCTGCTCTACGGGTTTTATTATACCCTTACGCAGGGAGTGCAGCGGGCGTTCGCGGCGGACATGGCAGACCCTGCTCAGCGTGCCACTCAGATCGGAGCATACCACACTGTCGTCGGAGTTGCACTTCTGCCAGCGAGTGTTTTCGCCGGGTTTTTGTTCGATCGCAATCCCGCTCTGCCCTTCTATCTCGGCGCGGCAACCGGACTGGCAAGTGCATGTCTGCTCACGATTCAGCTTCGCCGTCCTGCAGCCTCACTGTAAAAATGCGATTGCATCAGCGTAGTGCTGATGTTCTGTCATAATGAGAAGGAGTCGGTCTGGCTGACATTTCCCTCGTATGTCGGCCTTCAGGCAATAGATGACATGAATGTATTCTCTCCCTCTCCTTACAAAGGAGGTGATTGGAGGATGGTTGTACCATTTCCACTCCTTTGTTTTTGTTCAAAGAGAGGTTTGGAGGCGGTGAATAGTTCACTTTACGGTAACGGTGATCTGGCAGCGCTGCAGAGGCACGTGCTGAGCCAGAGGAAGGAAGTACTATGATACGATTCCTATTTTGCCTCGTCGCGCCATTCTGCTGCGGTCTGCTGTTTGCGAGCCTCCCCTCAATGGCGCAGCAGACGGGGGATGTGGCTGTGGGCGGCGACTACCTGTTCAAGATTCGAGCTGCCGCTCAGGGAAAAAGTCCACAGGAACGCGCAGATGATGTGACGGATCGTCTCGCCGTAATTCTCGGCGACGATACGCTGACCTCCCGTGATGTAAGTATTGTCTCCGACAAATCGGACACCCTCAAGATCATGGTGAAGCAGTATCTGCTCATCACCGTAACGCCGCAAGACGGCAAGCCCAACCAGAAAACCGCGCGTGAACAGGCGGAAATCTGGGCAGAGGCAGCACGTAGATTACTGCCCGAAGTGAACGCAATGCCGAACCAAAAAGCGATCGATCAGGCGCCGCAAAGTGTCAGCGGCACTGTTTCGTATCTACAGCGCATTGCACTGCCGAACAATTCACTCCTGGTCGTGCAGCTTGTCGATGTGTCGAGAGCAGATGCACCCGCCGTCAAAGTCGCTGCTCAGCGCATACGTACGACAACACAGGTTCCGATCCACTTCAAGATCAAATATACGCCCGCTAAGATCGACCCGCGCCATACTTATGCCGTCGAAGCGCGCATTTCGATCAAGGGTACGCTGAGATGGATCAATGCGCAGCGCTACAACGTGATCACGCATGGAAACCCGCGCGAAGTCAATATTCGACTAAAGCAGATTACAGCGCAGGAGTGAAACGAATGCAGCCCGATCCATACTAAGGATCTGTAAATGTATAAGTTCCCGACTCAGGAGGGCGCAGCAAGCAGCGCCCCTACAAATGCCCGGGAGATTATTCTTTTACAGTCCCTAAGGATGTACCGACATCACAACTCGTAAACTCGTAAAGGAGAAAGCTATGTCGCTTGGAAAACGTGCTTTTGCGGAATTTCTAGGAACTTTATGGCTCGTATTTGGAGGCTGTGGAAGCGCGGTTCTGGCAGCAAAAGTGCTTGACGGAAGCAATGCCAACGTCAATATGGGCATTGGCTTTGTCGGTGTCGCCTTTGCATTCGGCTTGACCGTGCTGACGATGGCGTACGCGATCGGACATATTTCTGGATGCCATTTGAACCCCGCAGTGTCGATCGGTCTCGTCGCTGGGAAACGTTTTCCTGCGAAAGAGCTGCTGCCCTATATCGTCGCGCAGGTGCTCGGCGGGATCGCTGGCGCAGGCATCCTCTACCTGATCGCCTCCGGTAAAGACGGCTTCGCATTGAGCGGGGGCTTCGCTTCCAACGGATACGGTGAGCACTCTCCGAATGGCTATTCGCTGACGGCAGCATTCATCGCCGAACTCGTCCTGACGTTCATGTTCCTGATGATCATCCTCGGCTCGACCGACAGACGCGCACCAAAGGGCCTGGCGCCGATCGCGATCGGTCTCGGATTGACTTTGATACACCTGATCAGCATTCCGGTGACGAACACCTCGGTCAATCCTGCGCGCAGCACTGGTCCCGCGCTCTTCGTCGGCGGCTGGGCGATTTCGCAATTGTGGCTCTTCTGGGTCGCGCCGATTTTGGGCGCGATACTCGCGGGCGTCGTCTATAATGCCCTGCTGGAAGGCAATGAAGCGGTCGTCGAGACGCAACGGGTCGAGACACGCGAAGTCGAACGAGTTCAGTAACGAGAACCTTCGATCCCTGACATTCGACCTCGAAGCACGAAGCGCTCACGTCTCCTCTGGATTCCAGAAGAGGCATGAGCGCATTTTTACATCGCTGGCGGGGCATAAACTGAAAAAAAGCGGTACTGGCTCAAACGTCGACTGGCACACCCGGGTCTCGCACCGTTGTAACTGCAAGCACGAAGGAGATCGTCAACATCAGTGCACAGCCCAGAAACGGCAGGTTGTGCTTCGGCAGATGATGCAGAAAAATGCCCGGGTGAGTATACAGGCGACTGCTCACGAGCACACCGATGATCGCGCCGATCCCCTGTGCCGTACCGACAGCGCCGACCGCTGCCCCGCGATGCTTCTCAGAAGTTGTCGACGTCACGAGCGCCATCCATGCCGGGAACGCGATCACGAACCCGATGCCGAGCAGTGAGCCGAAGATAATCAGCGTGATTTCATTGAAGAAAATCACCATCAGCCAGAAAGAAATCGCACAAATCCCGATACCTACTTTGACCGCGAGCGCCTTGCCGATACGATCCCCCATTTTGCCGAGCGGCACGGACAACAGACCGATCAGCAGCGCGGGGAAAATCAGCAGTTTGCCGAACCCGGTTTCTGAGATATGCAGCGTATCGAGCGTGAAGACCTTGAAATAGAGCATTATCAGTCCGATACCGGTAAAGGTGATCAGGGTCATCAGCAGGGTCATCGGCATCTGTCGCAGCATCAATTTAAAACTGTGCATATCGATCCCGCCCTCGGTCTCCGACGTACCTCCAAGCTCGGAGGTCGAAACGTGCGGTGGGGTGCGCGGGATAGCAAAGTAGGCGACGATGCCCGTCATCAAAAACAGCGCCGAGGCGACATAAAAAGAAGCCTGCTTGGAACCGTTGAGACTCGCATGAAGGTGGTTGAACGCAAAGTCGTTGACACTGCCGCCGATGAAGGGACCCAGCGCAATGCCGACGATATAGGCGAGATTGAAGTAGCTCATCGCCGACGAACGTTTCTCTTCCGGAACGTGGTCGCCGATCAACGAAAAAGCTGCGGGCCATAACGCCGCTGCCCCGAGCCCGTCCAGAACGCGCAGCCCTATCAAACTGTAGGGGTCGTGAACGTGCGGCACAATCAGCGTCGTAACAATTGAGACGCAGGGTCCGGCGAGAATCAGGGTACGACGCCCGATACGGTCACCGAGCAGTCCGAAGGGCGATTTCATTACGCCTTCGACGAGAATAAATGCCGTGCCAATGATCCCGATCCATTTGTCGTCGAGGTCGATGGAGCGGATAAAGACGGGCATTGCGGAAACGGTCAGTACCGTATACGCGAGCTCAGCAAATCCAGCAACGAGCACGATCGCCAGCAGCAGTTGCTTCGTGCTTATCGCCTTTGCTGGCGGGGAGAATACTTCCGGGTCTGAAGCATCGTCCCGAGTAAGATGAGAATGAGGAGCCGGCTCATCTTCACTATTGCGTGGAGCCGTATCAACAAGCATATCCGGTTTTTTGTCGGTTGCCAAAATGGTCTCTCGGTTGAAATTTATTTAGAAGAAATAAGAAGCTGCATTGCAATGCCATTAGCCAGACGTACAAACTCACGATAACGTTTCTGAAAGTTGTCGACAGTCTCACTGTCGGGTCAGCGATAATCTGTTTCAATCGTTGCCCGGGCATCAAAACTCGCCATTCTGAAAAATGTCCCCCGCACTGCTGTCTGCTCGGCGAGGGACGAAACATGATACAGCCTATTTTATCAGCGAAGCGCCGACTCAGTTTACTTCTGCCTCGACCGCAGTTTCCGGTTAGCCTTCGATCGCGACTTCATGTCCGACCTCAGAGGACTTGTAGAGGGCGTCGATGATCTGCGCGACCATCAAGCCATGCTCACCCGTAACAAGCGGCTCTTTACCGTCCCGCACACACTCGACGAACGACTTCATTTCGGCATAATGCGTGTTGATGTTGTTGCCGCCGGGAACCTGCGGGGAGAAATTGAAGACGCTGCGATGCCGCTCCTGCGTGATATTCGCCGGGAAGCACTGTGCGCCGCCCTCAGTGCCGAGCAATGTCACGTTCATCTTTTCTTCCTTGATGTTTGCGACAAAACTCGATTCCAGCACGACAGTCGCGCCGTTATCGAAGCGGATCAGCGCCGCAGCCATGTCTTCGACCGTGAAATTCTTGTAGTCCCACTGTCCCATGAAGCCGACGATGTCATCGCGCTTGCCGAACTTCTGGTAGGTGATGCCGCTCGCAAACGTCGGTTTCGGATGCCCCATCAGCCAGAGTGTCAGGTCGAGCATGTGCACGCCGATGTCGATCAGCGGACCGCCGCCCTGCTTGCTCTTGTCGATGAAGACGCCCCAGCCTGGAATGCCGCGTATGCGCATCGCTTCGGCGTGAGCATAATAGATTTCGCCGAGTTCGCCCGCGTCGATGAATTTTTTCAGGGTCTGATTCGTCGGCAGGAATCGCTGATTGTAGCCGATCTGAAGAATTTTTCCGGCACGGCGCGCGGTGGCAACCATTTCCGCTGCCTGGATCGCGTTCATCGCAATCGGCTTTTCGCACAGCACGTGCTTGCCGGCGTTCAGAGAGTCGATCGTCGGCTGAAAATGGACGTAGTTCGGCGTACAGACGGAGACCGCGTCGATTTCCGGCATCTCCAGCATCTTCTTATAGTCCTCAAAGAGATGAGGCGCCGGATATTTTTCGGCGGTTCCGTTCAGCGCTTTCGGATCGATGTCGCACATTGCGAAGATTTCGCACTCGTCGGGAATTTTTGCATAGCCTGGGAGGTGTGCTCCGTTGGCGATGCCGCCTGTGCCGATTATGCCGAGACGTACTTTCTTTGCCAAAGTTTTCGTTTCCTTTCGGGTATCTCAAGTGTTTATGTTGCGAACGCAGCTGCCGGGCATGTCCGCTCGCTATGCCATTTAGTTCACTCTTCTGTGGCAGCAATGTTCCTGCGGAGATGTTCGGCGTGTGGAGTGTAGCAGATATCTGAGGATGTGGCAAGTGGTGCAGTGGAAACAGTAAAAAGAAGAGACAGTATTTTCGTTTTGGGCGACTACGTTTGTTCCGTTACCCCGTCCCTTGTTTTGTCGGCTATTTCAGGAAACATATCTAGCTGAGACCCATCAGCGCATACCGCAGGCAGTATTTCGCCAGCTTTTCCACGTCGGGTAACCGGCCGACGGATGCCATTTTTGTTTGTACCGCTTTCATTTTTAGCAAGGTTCCTTTCTCCGTTGCTCAACCCGTCAGGGTGTGGTAGAACAGTGCGCAGTTTGTGTGGCTTCGCGTCGAGAAAACGTTCCGTCATGATCTGAAACTCGCGCGGGACATTGCGGACTTTGTGACAGCGGCGGCAGCGGGCTTCATAGCTGTCCTCGGCTCCGATCAATATAGTCGGTTCGTCCCAGGCAGCAGGACGCCCATCGATAAGCCGCTGTGTACGGCTTGCCTCGCCGCCGCAAACCATGCAGATCGCATGCAGTTTCAGCACGTTGTCGGCGAGTGCGAGAAGCGTCGGCATAAAGGTGAAGGGCAGTCCGCGAAAATCCTGATCGAGCCCGGCGGCGATCACCTGCACACCACGCTCTGCCAGCCGACGGCAGAGCGAGACGATTCCCTCATCGAAGAACTGCACCTCTTCGATGCCGACGATCTGAACGTCCGGTTCCAGTTTCTGCTCCAGGGCATGCGAGTCGGGAACGGCGATCGCCATAAAGCTGGTGCCGTCATGGGTACGAATTACGGTCGTCTCGCTGCGGGTTTCGAGGTCTGATTTGAAGACCTGTACGCGTTTGCGGGCGTGCATCGCGCGGCGAACCAGTCTTATCAGCTCCTCCGTTTTGCCGGAAAACATGCTCCCACAGATCACCGTAATCGAGCCGCTTTCAATTCTGCTATGCGCCAAAGTCGATGTCCTTAACCAACAGTTGTAAATTCGGAGAATAGATCGTCGCATCAGGGATATAATCGCGTTGATTTTTCGCGAGGGATTACAGGTAGAATAGCAGCTATTGTGAGAATTTTCGCGATTTGGAGTGTCGAAAATATAAAGCAGGTACCGCTGAATAAGAAGATATGAAAGGAGATATCGTATGAAGGAACTCGTCGAACTTTTCAAGACCGCTTCTGTCGGGCTGATCGTCCTGGTTGTGTTCGCCTACTTCGTCAAAGTGTTTCTCGACAAGAGACTCGAAGCGATTGCAGGCAGAGTTACGGAGATCGCGAAAACGTCGCTCGACCTCAAAAAGAGCCTCCGAAACGAAGAGCGCACCGAACTGGTGACCTTTCGCGTTGCCGTCGAAACCTGGGAATATTCGCTGCAGACACTGCTTTTCGATTTCACGATGCTCTCCGCGATGGACGCTCAAATAGCCCCCTTTTATGCCGCCGACAAAAAGCTTTTCCTCGATGTACGGATCGCTGCCGTCAAGGTCAGCACGTACCTGCGCGACGAAGAGCTCGAACAGCAGCTGATGTCCACAATCCTGAAAATCCGAAATACCTATTACCCGATGATCAATGCGACGATGCCCAGACTGATTGACCTGCAGACGAAGCTGATACCGATCGACAACAAACTCAGGCAGTTCGAGAAGAGTGGGATGCAGGATATGACGTTTGCGCCGACCCAGAAAGATCGCGAAGAACATCTCGCGTATCAAACGGAGATGACGAACGAAATGGCGCAGTTCTCCGAAAGCCTGATGAAAGAGTATCGGAGTATCGCCGAGCAGATCGTCTCGCTGAAAACAGCCGTCAATAAATATATCTATCGCCCCGTCGATCGCGTCGACATCGACAAGGACTGATCGGAAAGGACTGATCAGAAAGGACTGATCAGAACAGTATTTGTGGGAGAGACTGATTGGTGTGGTGCGAGACCGTGAACTTCATGTGCCAGGCAATGCCTCTGCTTTGTCAGCGGACGGTTCAATAGCAGGCATTGTCTGTACCGAAAGATGTGTCGTGAAGAAATCGGTCAGTCGCTTGTTGTAGACTGCGCGCTCCTCGGTGTGCATATAGATATGGAAGGAGCGCGGCATGATATATAGTTCCTTCGGCTCCAGCGCCGCCGCGTACAGAGATTTTGCATCTTTTGGACTGACGGTGATATCGAGTTCGCCATGTGTGATCATTACAGGTCGAGGAGAAATCCGCGAGACGACATCGAGCGGCGAGACCGCGAATGAGTCGATGCCGAACCAGAGTTTGCCGAGATACAGCGCAGGCAGGGAGAAAACCGGGCCAGCCGGACCGAGCATCATTCGTCCACGCTGCGTAATCGCGCGATCCAGGGTTGCATACGCCCCATGTGTGGCAACCGCTCCGATTCGTGAGTCGATCGCGGCCGCCATCAGGCACACTGCGCCGCCCATCGAGATGCCGAATACCCCGACAGGCAGACGCCCTGCCGTGGGGTGAGCGGCAAGGAAATCTACCGCGCCGACCAGATCGCCGATCTCGTAGTGCCCGATCGTGCACAGATCACCGCCGCTCCTGCCCATCGCTCGGAAATCGAATAGCAGCGCATTGAATCCAGCCGCATACACCAGACGCGCCCAGACAAGCATCTCAACGCGGTTCATCGGATGCCCGTGACAGAGTATGATCGTCCCGAGCGCTTCGGGCTGCTGTACGAACCAGCCGGAGATACACACATCATCCGGCGTCTGGAATTCGATGTCTTCCAGCGGGAGTTCGTTACCTGGAGGGCGAAACACGGGAAAGCGCGGCGGGTGCATCGCCGCCCAGGTATAAGCTGTCGTTCCAGCCGCCCACGCCGCACCCGCAGCCAGTGCGCCAACGCCGATCCAGAATGGAGACAGCCGGATGCGCCGTTTGCCTGGTTTATCCTTCGCTTGACAGTCGTCTTCTTTTTCACTATACTTTGTCATATTGTTGTTATCGACTCTTATTCTACAAGCGTTGCTGAAAATGATCGAAGTCGGAATTTGGAGAGCAGAATGGCGGCAGCTGGCAGCAGGGAATCGACAACAAAAATCGACATAGCCAAACCCGTCGCGGATGGCTGGGAGAGCGAACGGGACACTGAGCGCGCCAAGGTCAATGTGCGCTGGTTCGCAATCGTGCTGCTATTCGGCGCGCTGATGTGGATACGCCGTCAGGGAATTGCCAGTATCGAGATGCCAGCAGCAGTCGCCTACGGTGTCGCGGGAGCCGCACTTCTCATGACGGCTGCCGAAGCTCTCTATCTGTGGTCGCCAGCTCGAACCGAAATACCACGCTGGCTGAAATATGTGACCGTGTTCGGCGATATGCTGTTCATCTCCGTGCTGATCTATTATACCGGCTTCACACAGAGTCCGTTTTTCTTCGTGTACTTCGTTTTCCTGATTTCGAACTGCCTGCGCTATGGACTGGTGATGAGTCTGTTCGTCGCGACCGTATTCAACGTGCTGTATGTAATCGTTCTCGGACTCGCGCCGCCGGAGGCGCGTCATCCTTCGGTGCTTGGTGGCGAAGGACTGAAAATGATAGCGTTCTGGGCGGTCGCACTCTATGGCGGCAGCGTCTCCGCACGCCTGCGGAGGCAGGCGAATCAACTGCGCGTCTATGAGGAAACTATCCTCGAGCTCCGCGCCGACAGCCGAAACCTTATACTGCCAGTGACCACACAGGCTGCGGAAATACCAACACGAAATGAATAAACCCACTGCCCCGCCACCAGAGGAAAATATTTCGCCGCCGCAGCGCCTCAAAACACTCCGTCTCAAAGGCAGCGTCTTTGCGTGGGCTGCGGTCGGCGTGGTCGTCTCTATATTTGGGCTTCTCCTGCTTACAGGACTGTCGTCATCGCCCTGGCTGTTCCTGCTCTATCTGGTTTTCATTCCGCTGCTGCTGGTCTCGCTGAGCACCCTCGCGCTGCACCTGCTGCACCACCTCTGATTCAAGCGCTGCGTTGCTCGCCGCCGTTCCCGTCAAACGCGCCAGCGCCTCCGCCATCCGCATGTTCATTTCCGTCTCCAGAGCGAGCCGTGCCGCTTCCAATGCGCCATCTTTTGCTTTTGGCGGGACGACGATCGGGTCACCGACGACGATCACCGCTTTCGCAAAGGGATACGGCACCTCGAAGCGATCCCACTGATCGAGCTGAAAACCGTTCGAGATCGCCGCGCCAAGTGGGATCAGTGTCACGCCGGACTTCTTCGCCAGAAACGTCGGACCAGCCTTCGCTTTATAGATCGGACCGGCGGGCCCATCGGCGGCGATCACAGAGCCGGTTCCGCCGCGAAGCAAGTCTACGAACTGCATTACGCCTCGTGATTCGCTGGCGAACTGCGCGGCATCGAGGACTTTGTAGCCCAGGCGTTCGATGAAGCGCAGCGTCCACCAGCGTAGGATTAGCAGCGGTCGTGGATAGTTGTCTTCTCGCGTGTGCGAGGCGTAGAGGCAGAGGCGTTCATGGCGGAACGTCGCCATCGTTAGCAATCCCTGACCGTGCCAGATCACGAGCAGAGGATTTCCACCGGCGCGTTTGACTTCGAGCAATTTTTCCAGCCCATAGACACGCAAATCGACCGTCGATTCGAACAGCAGGAAGCTATCAACGATCAGAGTCGTTGCGAGATACTGTCCCCAGTCGCTGAGCCGTCGTGCCAGCCGATCGAACAGCGTTTCGGGCGACGCTCCAGAAGGTGCGTCTGACTTCGGCTTCGGTACAGGTTCGATTGCAGTGTCGGAAGCTGCGGTATCGGACATGAATTATTCCCGTGTGAGGTCAGGTTAGGCGCATATCAGAAACATGGAATTCGAATGGAAAATCTAACCTGTAGGTTTATCTACATCCGGGAGGCGATAGGCGTTCAGCTTGATCGCGAGTGTGTCGAGCGTGTGCTGCGCCTGCACGAGGTCTATGCGCTCCGCCAGTATCAAAGGCTCGCCCGTGCGGAAATGCGTCGTGATCGCGTAATCGGTGTCTCGTTTCGTAATCGCGATATGCACCCCGTGTTCGATGTCGATGATCTCGCGGCCGCAGTGTGTTTTAGTATAAATGTACATCCTAGTCCCCTTTCTATTTTGTGAAGATTTTTTGATTCACGCCAGTCCCACAACGAAGCGGACGTTTCCTTTCGACAAGAGGGCACCAGCATCATGAATGAGGGCGCAGCAAGCAGCGCCCCTACGAAGACCCTGGAGCCTGTTCTGCTGCCTTCCCTCAATCTGTCGCGGGCGGATGGAGCGGCAACTGGACGATGAAAACGCTGCCTTTGCCCGGCTCACTCTCGCAGCGTATCTCGCCGCCGTGCAGTTCGACGAGGTGCTTGATCAGGTAGAGACCGAGACCAGTGCCGGGGATATTTTTGATCGCCTCACGCTCGACGCGCTCATACTGCCGGAAAAGTCGGCTGCACTGATCCTGCGCCATGCCGACGCCGCTGTCGCTCACTCGCACCATCACTCCATCGCCGTTTTGCAGTGCGCTGACTCGAATATCGCCGCCATCGGGCGAATATTTGATCGCGTTGCTGAGCAGGTTCGCGAAAATCTGACTCAGTTTGTCCTCGTCGGCTTCGAGGATCGGCAGGTCCTCGGGCAGGTCGCAGACGAGGTTGTGCCTGCTCGTCATATATTTATAATAGCGGTGACGGCGCACCAGTTTTTCGAGCAGGATTTTGAGATCGACGGGCTTCAGTGCGAGCGAGAGCGGGCGTCCAGCTTCGAGCCGCGAGACATCGAGCAGTTCGTTGATCATGTCCAGCAGACGGTCGGCATCCGCTTCGATCGCCAGATGGAACTCTTCTTTCGTCTCCTCATCGAGCGTGTGTTCGGTGTCGGCAAGGATCGTCTGTACATAGCCGCGAATCGTCGTCAGCGGGTTTCGCAGTTCGTGCGCGACGAAGCCGATGAAGTCCGATTTGAGGCGGCTGGCTTCCTCGAGCGCGAGGCGGCTGGTCTCCTGCTGATGAAGCTCATCCTGTAAACGCAGTCGGTCTTCGAGACTACGGCGGAGGTTGTCATAGAGGCGTGCGTTTTCGATTGCGACGGCTGCCTGATTCGCGAAAGCCGCGAGCATAGCCAGGTGATGGTCGGTGAAAACGCCGCTTTTAAGCCGGTTGTCGAGATACATCACGCCAAGCAATCGTCCCTGTGCGATCAGTGGAACGCACAGTACGGAGCGCAAATGCGTCAACTGTACACTTTTGCGGGCAGCGAAGCGCGGGTCTTCCATTGCGTTGACGGAGACGACCGCCTGCTGCGTATCGAGCACGTTTTCGACGAGTGTGCGGCTGATTTCCGCGCGGTTGTTTTCGTCCTTACCGGAAAGAGTGTCTTCGAGCGCGAGCTTATCGATGCCGCGCAGGGCTTCGCCCCAGACACGCCCGGATTCGAGATCGACGAGTAGGATAAAGCCGCGCTCAGCGCCAACGAAGGCAATGACCTGGTCGATTGCCGTCTCCAGTACCTGTTTCAGGTCGAGCGTGGAGTTCATCAACTGCCCGAGGCGGAGCAGCGTTGCCAGATAGTCATCTGCGCCAGTGGCGAGCGAAGTTCCAAAAGAGTTGGCAGACAGCATATTAGGAGACAGGGCATCGGGCATCGTCATAGAAACTCCTTGGCAATCAAGACTGCTGACAACGCATGGGTGTTTGACTGTTAGCCTGCAGTGATTGTTCGACAGGCGGTCGGAAAATCCTCTGTGCATTTCACGCAGGTCATACTAAGCTTACTCGACTTGCTTCAATAGTATCGGTAGTTTTCGCTCTTATGCCGCAAACCTCGTTTTACAACAGAGTCCGCTTTCTATCAGCGCACGCGACTAAAGCCCTAGTCTGGAATTGCGAAGCCCACCGTCGTGGGCTGCGAGCGGAAAAATCGAAAACCGTGGCAGTCCCAGCCGGTAGGAGTCGACCACGTTCGCATACGAAACTTTATGCCGTCAGCGTTTCGCTCCCGCTGCTTTCAGGAGGCGGATGCACTCAGTAGCATTTGCATTTTTCGCCAGTGAGAGCGCTGTATCTCCCTTTTTATTATGGCAATCGACGTCCGCGCCATGCTCCACCAGCAGTTTCATCGCGTTCCTATCCCCCATACTGGCGGCAGCCATTAGAACACTGTCACCCTCGATTGTCTGGGTATTTACGTTCGCGCCATGCGCGATCAAAAAGTTCAGCAGTGGGAGATCGCTCTCGCCCTCAGTAAAGCAGCCCGTCAGCGGGGTCCATCCCTGATCATCTGCTGCATTGATATCCGTCCCCCGCTTCAGCAACAGATCGGCTATTTTGAGTTCGGTGTCTGTTTCACAACGCATGAAGTGGATCGGAAGTTTACCTTGATCGTCACGAGCCAGCGGGTTTGCGCCATGATCGAGCAGAAGCTGAACCGTTCTCAATTCATCCATGTTGACTGCCTTCATCAACGGGGTTCTATGTCTATCCGAACTGTCTTCGGTTCGCGCCCCTGCATCGAGCAGCGCTTTGACCAGCGGCGCATTTTCAATGTCGGGAGCCCGCTCGCTTTCCACAAAAACTTCACTGTTCAGACCGATCGCCATCTCGAGCAGAGTTCGTTTATGCGAATCTTTCCGATCGATTGTATGGGATCCGACCTCTTTCTGCTGGGGAACGTCGCGAATGTTGGGATCGGCACCCTGTGCAAGCAAGGTTTTAGCTGCTTCAGTGTCGTTTGCCTTGACTGCAGCCAGCAGTTTCGTATTCAGATTGCGCGGGGCTGTAGCTACAGTATGCCGGGATTTAGTTTTGTACACCCACGCGCAAAATAACAGAGAAGGGACAATAATCGTTCCGAACGCAGCAAACAGTATTATCCAACGTCTGCGTTTGCGTGTTTTCATTGTGAAGTAAGACACTGGACTTTCCCCTTCCAATATGCATTCAGACGGGCTAGGATCGAGACGGTCACGGTTTCGCTCCCGCCGCCACGAGCAGGCGAATACACTCTGTGAAATGACCCTTTTTCGCCAGTGAGAGTGCTGTCTCTCCTGCTTTGTTACGGTGATTGACATCCGCACCGTTCGCGAGCAGAATCTCCAGTAGAGCAGGATCGTCTCGTTGCAAACAAGCAGTCAGCGGCGTATCGCCTTCCTGATTGATTGGGTCGATCTTCGCACCGTGTGCGAGCAGCAGTTCGACATTTGCTAACTGCTCATACTTGAGTGCCCCGCTGAGCGGCGTATTGTTAGTTTTATCGTTGACATTTACTTCCGCACCGTGTTCGAGCAGGAACTGGATCGCTTCTGTATCGCGGTTCATCGTCGCCATCAGAAGGGCACTCCCTCCCCCTTTCGAC
>Ga0123336_10003162_pt1 | contig 13945 bp, 12 predicted proteins | sample SSSSmetaG_FD_96466 | JGI IMG/M metagenome (GOLD analysis project Ga0123336, IMG submission 96466) | Glacier valley bacterial and archeal communities from Borup Fiord, Nunavut, Canada, to study Microbial Dark Matter (Phase II) - ​SSSS metaG | ecosystem: Environmental > Aquatic > Freshwater > Ice... | reverse complement strand
CAATTACATATAAATCATAATTATCATTTATATCTTTTTTTTATCATGTGGTTTCGGCAAATATGTATTTTATCTTGTTTTATTATTTCAAGATAACTAATATTGATTAAAGAATATCTACACAGATATTCTGTTAGGGTTAACAGTGGCGGCTGTTACCCCTTTTTTTTACCCCATTCTACCAAATAATTGCGAAACTTACTATCTTTGTTTTATGCGTATCCTAACCTTTTTTTACACCATCTGGGCAACCTTTTGGTTCATTTTTTTATTTATCCTCTTATTTCCCTTTTTCTGGTTATTTCTGCAAAAACCTGAGTGGAAACCCAAAGCTCATTACCTAAACCGATTTTGGGGGAAACTTTTTTTTCCAATTGCGGGAATTCCAATCAAAGTGAAATATGACTATCTTCCAGATATAAATAAGACGTATGTTTTTTGTGCAAATCATTTTTCATACATGGATATCGCAGCAATGGGAATGATTATTAAAAACTACTATGCTTTCGTAGGAAAAGCATCTTTAAAAGGTGTTCCTTTGTTTGGGTATATGTTTTCTAAACTGCATATTCAAGTAGATAGAAATGATAAAAATAGTCGGGTAACTTCTATGAATCGTTCGATAAAGGCCTTACAGAGTGGCCGAAGTGTAATGATTTTTCCAGAAGGAGGAATATGGTCGAAAAAATTCCCCAAAATGTCATTACCCCTGAAAGATGGTGGTTTTGCGATGGCAATTCAACAGCAAGTCCCGATAGTCCCGATAAGTCTTTTGAATAATTATAGAGTTATGGAGGATGGAAAATTTGGAATTCACCCTCAAACAATTAAGGCTATTGTTCATCAACCCATTGAAACTACTGGTATGACAAAAGATGATCTTGAAGGGTTAAAATTGAAATTTTACAATGTCGTTCAAGGAGCTTTGGATGATAATTAGTTGGCAGTCTTTCACTTGGTAGTTAACAGTAAAAGCGTTAATTAAAATTTGAAGAATAATGTTAATTATTTGCGAATGAGCTATTATTAACTGCAAACGACCAACCAAAAAACTCCCCACTAAAACTTCCTCCTGATTTTACCGTTTAATAGTTATTTCAACCAATCAACGACTTATTATTTCTCACATTGATTTCATAGGCATTAATTTGTAAAACATTTTAAAATGAAAAGACCATGAATTCACACGAAATCGATTACAAAATTATTGGCGAGGATATTCAACTTGTAGAAATTGAACTTGACCCAAACGAAACCGTGATTGCAGAGGCTGGTTCGATGTGCTATGTCGAAGAAGGAATCATATTTGAAACCAAAATGGGCGATGGTTCGAGTGGAGATAATTCTGTGATGGGAAAATTATTACAGGCGGGTTCTCGTTTGTTGACGGGGGAATCTTTGTTCATGACCCATTTTACAAATAGAGGAATAGGCAAAAGAAAAGTGGCTTTTTCAGCACCTTATCCAGGGACAATTATTCCGATAAACTTATCACATTTACCCGGAAATACATTAATTGCTCAAAAAGACAGTTTCTTATGTGCAGCTTTAGGAACTAAGGTTTCAATTACTTTTAACCAAAAAATTGGTGCGGGTTTCTTTGGCGGTGAAGGGTTTATCTTAGAAAAATTACAAGGGAATGGCTTGGCTTTCGTTCACGCAGGAGGAACAATTATTGAAAAACAGTTGAACAACGAAACGCTTAGAATTGATACAGGTTGTGTGGTGGCTTTTGAGCAAACGTTGAGTTATGATATTCAACGGGCAGGAAGTTTAAAATCTATGATTTTTGGAGGAGAGGGCATATTCTTAGCAACAATGCGGGGAACTGGAAAGGTTTGGATTCAATCAATGCCAATTTCTAAATTGATTCGTGCGGTGAGTCCTTATGGTGGCAATTCATCAAAAGAAGGCGGCTCTGTTTTGGGTGGATTAGGCGGTTTATGGAGAGATTAACATTTAGTGAACAATAAATAGCCATCAATATAAATATTGTTTTAAAATATGACAGAAGTTAAAATTTATTGTTTTACAGGATGGTTTCATATCCGTTGGAAACTGCTCATTGTTAACTGCTTACTGTTAGCTGTTGTTTGTTTGCTGCTTTTTAATTGTCGCCAAAAAAGCGATAATTCAGATTTTGTGCCTAAGCCAAAAGGATATAATCGAATAGATTTGCCTGTAGCTCGGTATCAACAAATGACTGAAAATCATCCATTTAGTTTTCAATACTCGACCCAAGCCATTTTGAAACCTGACACTGTAAGTTGGGCGGAACCGCATTGGATGTATGTATACTATCCAAAGTTTAATGCCATGATTCAACTGACTTATAAGCCTTTGACAGGAGATAAAAATAAATTATCGAAATTGATAGAGGATGCTCATAAATTGGCAGCAAAACATGGACAAAAGGCTTCATCTATACAAGATTTGGTCTTAAAAACTCCCTCTGGAAAATCAGCAATGTTAATGGAATTGGAAGGTGAAGTTCCAACGTATTTGCAATTTTATACCACAGATTCAACCAAACATTACTTGCGGGGAGCTCTATATTTCAATACGGCTCTGAAAAGTGATTCACTCGCACCCGTGATTGATTATTTGAAGAAGGATGTAATAAAATTATTAAATACTTTGGAATGGAAAAAGTAAATATCAAATGATAAACAATTGAAAGTCAGAATTTTACAGCTTCTGACTTTTTTACTTTTTAGTTAAATACCTGATAAAAAAGAACTAATATTCCAATTTTTAAATTATATTTTTAAACTTTATTCAACATAAACATGAAAAAAATCTTTGTAATACTATTATTTTTTGTCTCTCAAGCACAATTTTCAAAGGCACAAACAACTCGTTATCGTGCCACGATTAAAATAGAAACTGGCTTTTTACCTTTCGGTTTAGAACTCCAAAAAAAGACTGATAACACATACCATGTCTTTATTTTGAATGCTTCAGAAAGATTTCAAACCGATGATGCTTTTGTTTCAAACGATTCTTTGAGAATTCCGATTTCACTCTTTGATGCAGAAATAGTGACAAAAATTACCAACAAGGGTTTAACAGGTATTTTTCGAAAGAATAAAGGGAGAAAGTCATTTGTCCAAGTGCCTTTTAAAGCCACCTTGGGATACAATTATCGTTTTGTACCAACTCAAAAAAATGCTAATAAAGCAGATTTACAAGGAAAATGGGCAACAAATTTTATAAATACCACAACGCAAAAGAAGAGTTTTTTAGTAGGAATATTTGATCAAAAAGGGAATGTAGTAACAGGAACATTTTTGACCACCACGGGAGATTATCGTTACATGGACGGCAATCGAGTAGGGGACAGTTTATTTCTTTCAACCTTTGACGGCTCGCATACTTTTTTGCTAAAAGCTAAAATTAAAGGAAATAAAATCACTGGAGAGTTTAGTGATTCGGTACTTGGATTTAAGCAGGTTGAAGCCATAAAAGACAACAAAGTAGAGTTACCCGATGTCAAGAAAATTACGTACTTGAAAGATGGTTACGATAAGTTGAATTTTACTTTTCCGAATGAAAAAGGCGAGAAAATTTCATTGTCAGATGAGGCTTTTAAAGGTAAAGTTACGGTCGTTCAAATATTGGGTTCTTGGTGTCCCAACTGTATGGATGAGAGTACCTATTTAGCTCCGTTTTACAAAAAGAATAAGGATAAAGGTTTAGAAATTGTTGGATTAGCGTACGAAAAGAATTTGGACTCAGTATTTTTTAAAACGAAAATGGATTTAATCCGTAATCGTTTTGGCATTGAATATCCTTTATTACAAGCGGGTTTAAACAACTCGGAAAGTGCCACAGAAAGTTTACCGATGCTGAACAAAGTCATTGGTTTTCCTACAACAATAATCATTGATAAAAAAGGCAAAATCCGTGAAACTCATACAGGTTTTTCAGGACCAGGTACTGGAAAATATTATATTGAATGGGTTACTGATTTTGAACGATTAATTGATAAGTTATTGAGTGAATAGGTAATGGTTACTGGTTATTAGTTATTGGAACTGAGCGGTTTTGAAAATTGATGATTAATGATAAACTGCTCCCACCAATAACTAACAACTGATAAACAAATCGGATGACCAAAGACCAAAAATTAATCTTATATTTATTAGCATGCGTACAATTTACCAACATCATGGACTTTATGATTATGATGCCCATGGGACCCATATTGATGCAAGCCTTTAACATAACTGCTCGTGAATACAGTTTTTTAGTATCAGCCTACTCAATTAGTGCGGGAATTTTTGGATTTATTGCTGCCTTTTTTGTCGATAAATTTGACCGTAAAAATGTATTAACCATAGCTTACATAGGTTTTTTGGTTGGCACTTTTGCGTGTGCAATTGCTCCAACATATACTATGCTTATGCTTGCACGTATAGTGGCGGGCGTATTTGGAGGCGTATTAGGTTCACAGGTGGTTGCGATTGTAGGCGACACCGTAAAATATGAACATCGTGCGGAGGGAATGGCAATCATTATGGCAGCATTTTCTACGGCTTCGGTCTTGGGCGTTCCGATTGGAATGTATTTGGCATCTACCATTAGTTGGCACGTTCCATTTATGTTTGTGGTGATCGTTGGATTTGTCAATTTATTACTGATTTACAGGTATTTACCTAATTTACGAAGCCATATTCACGTATCCGAAACCAAACCAAATCCTTTTGCAGTTTTAACAAATATCGGTAAAGATTCTAATCAATTAAGGGCATTGGCATTGTCCGTGATTGTAATATTCGGTCATTTTTGTACGATTCCTTCTTTAAGTCCTTTTCTGACGTTGAACGTTGGAATGTCGATTGATAATATTTCACTAATCTATTTAGTGGGCGGAGCAATTACTATTTTTAGTGCCAGAATTGTGGGTAAAATTGCCGACCAAAAAGGGAAATATCTCATCTTTGCCACTTGTGGAACGTTGTTTTTAATTCCTGTTTTTCTAATGACTAATCTTGAACACGGATCAAGTTTAGCGGTGATTTTATTTGTTACTTCCATGTTCTTTTTATTTGCCAACGGACGTACCATCACGATGCAAGCCATTGTTTCAGGCGTGGTTAATAATGAACAAAGGGGGGGATTCACCAGTATTAATTCTTCAATGATGCAATTAGGGTCGGGAGCAGCTTCTTTTGTAGGAGGTTTAATCGTTGAAAAAGCATCTAATGGCACTTTATTGCACTACAATTGGGTGGGATATATGTCGGTATTTTTCATGATTATTGGAATTATTCTTGGCAAATATATCAAACCAATTGAATTTTAAGAGCATAAAAAATCTATAATTTCAGGTTTTCTTTGTTTAGAAAAATATAACTTTCAATAAATTTGAAGCCTGCTTTGTTATTTTTTAATGACTAAATTCATATTTCAATAAAAAACATGGTGCCATTTCATAAAAACTAAGGTACGAATTTCAATAATTTATGAATTTTATCAGGCAAACCTTACCTTTAAACTGTAACTTCTAAATTTGCTCACGGGATAAGAGAATATTTTGGGTTCATTAACTGTTTAGAATTATTTGTGAAATTATCTTTAAATTAATATTATGAGAAAACATCTTACTTCAACTTTGGCGACAATTATCTGCTTTTTTATACAGAACTTCGCATCCGCTCAGACAACTAAAATCCGTTCAAATAAGGAGATTTCTATGGAGGTTTCTGTCAATTCCGAAAATAAGGCACTTTTAAAATGGATAAGTCAATCCAACCATCAAACTTCTCATTTTATCGTTCAGAGAAGTAAAGACAATGAAACCTTTTTTGACATCAGAGAAATTGAAGTTAAAAAAAGAGCAATTGAGGCGGGACAACAGTTACAGTTTGCTTTTACGGATTCCAAATTTCTGAGAACCACAGAATATTATCGAATAATGGAATATGAATTTGGTGGAGAATCTCACATTTATACATCAATATTATTGAAGCCTAAAAGTCCTGTTTCAATCATGAAAAATGGCTTTGTAAGAGTAATGGTTGAAGATGGTACAAATGTGACTATCTTGATAAGTACAGAAACTGGTTTGGGGATTCCTTGTGAATTTAGCGTTTTAGAAAATAATGATGTAATTTTAATCCCTGCTTACGCTTTGAATGGTGGAAATTATCTGGTAAAACTTAGGTCTTTAACGGGTGAAAAACAATTCAAATTTTCGGTTAAAAGTAATGATGTTTTGTAGAAAACGGATAATATATTTCAAGGGTTGAGTGAAAGATAAGCACATAGAATAATAAATTGCAGAAAAACATTAATTAACAAAAAACCCTTTTTTGGTTCAGAAAAGGGTTTTTTATTGATTAATTCAATAAAGCAAAAATCAATAAGTAAGCAAATACACCCGCAAAATATCCAATCAAAGCCACGAAACTGATGTTACGTAAATACCACAGAAAGTCAATTTTTTCCATGCCCATTACTGCAACTCCTGCCGCCGAACCAATGATTAAAATACTTCCGCCCGTACCCGCACAATAAGCCATGAATTCCCAGATTTTTGAATCAGGTGGAAAGGTGTTCAAATCATACATTCCTATCGAAGCTGCCACCAATGGAACATTATCAATCACGGCAGAAGCCAAGCCAATAATAACAACGATAATATCCTGATTTCCAATCATTTTGTCCATCCACTGAGCCAATCCCGTCAATACATTTGTTGATTCCAATGCCCCAATTGCTACTAATATTCCTAAGAAAAACAGAATACTCGACGTATCAATTTTACTCAAAGCATGAGAAACGGTGAAAGGTTGTCGTTCTTCTTCGTCCTTATCGGCATGAAGAATTTCGGAGGTAATCCAAACAATTCCTAAGCCCAACAATATGCCCATATATGGAGGTAAATGCGTAATGGTTTTAAAAATTGGCACGAATAATAAAGTACCAATTCCCATTAAAAGCATAACCACAGAGTTTTGCATCTTAATGGGTAAACCATGTACTTTTTGTTGTGAATTCTCGTCCACTCCATTACGTTTTACAGAGCCTTTTAACTTAAAAGTCAAATAAATAAGCGGAATCATTAAGGAAATTAGACTTGGAATCAAAAGCATTTTCATGATGTTAAGGGGAGTAATTTGTCCTCCAATCCAAAGCATCGTGGTTGTTACATCCCCAATCGGCGACCATGCACCACCCGCATTTGCAGCAATAATCACAACACCCGCAAAAATTTTACGGAATTCAGATTCTTTGATAAGTTTTCTCAAGACCGAAACCATTACAATTGCAGTCGTGAGGTTATCCAGAATGGAAGATAAAAAGAAGGTAATTATGGCGATTAACCACAATAAAGTAACCTTATCTTTACTGGTAATTCTATCAGTAATCAACTTGAAACCATCATGAGCATCAATCAATTCAACGATAGTCATTGCTCCTAAAAGGAAGAAGAGTATTTCAGAAATACTGGCTAAATGTTGAGATAATTCACCTAAAACGGTATCTTGATTGTTACCAGAACTGATGTAAACCGTCCAGCATAACACGCCCATGAGTAATGCAGTGGCGGTTTTATTAATCTTTATAGGCTGTTCAAAAGCAATGGCAAGGTAACCGATAACGAAAATTAGGATCAATAAGGTTTGCATAAATATAGTTATTAGTTACTGATTATTAGTTATCAGTGAATCTGAATAATTTGACCCAAAAATAATAACAAATAAACGCTAACTCATATCTAAAAATTAAACAAATCACCTTTTTTCTTTCCGTTCCCACCATACCGCCCTAACTTTGATAAATTTTAAAACCAGTATTATATCAAAATTGTAAAAAGATGAGTTTAACAGTATCGCTTGCCGACCGCATCAATGCACTTGAAGAGTCTGCAACCCTCGGGATGACCAAGAAAGCCCGTGAACTTGCCGCTCTGGGACACAAAGTTATTAGCCTATCCGTAGGTGAACCAGATTTTAAAACCCCAAAGCATATTTGTGATGCCGCAAAAAAAGCCATTGATGATGGGTTTCACGGGTATTCACCCGTTGCTGGATATCCTGACCTTCGTAAAGCGATTGCCGATAAGCTTAAACGTGATAATAATTTAGAGTGGAATCCTGAAAATATTGTAGTCTCAACGGGGGCTAAACATTCTTTGGCGAACGTGATTGCTACTTTGGTGAACCCTGGTGAAGAAGTTTTAATTTTTGCTCCTTACTGGGTATCCTATTCTGAAATGGTGAAATTGGCAGAAGGAGAAACGGTAGTCTTAGACGGGGCTTTTGATAATAACTTCAAAGTTACGGCTGAGCAATTTGAGGCGGCAATAACGCCAAAAACTAAATTAGTAATGTTTGCATCACCCAATAATCCAACAGGTTCAGTTTACACAGAAGCAGAATTGAGAGCAATTGGAAAGGTCGTGGCAAAGCATCCGCATATTTTCATCATGGCAGATGAAATCTATGAATACATAAATTTTACAGAAGGAGGCCATTTTTCAATTGGTACAATTCCAGAAATTAAAGACCAAGTAATCACCGTGAATGGAGTAGCGAAAGGACACGCCATGACGGGTTGGAGAATTGGGTTTATGGCAGCGACAAAGTGGATAGCCGATGGCGTTGAAAAATTGCAAGGACAAGTAACTTCGGGTACAAACTCAATTGCTCAAAAAGCCGCTGTTGTAGCATTTAATGGACCTTTGGATGAGGCATATAAAATGAAAGAGGCCTATGACCGTCGTCGTATATTGGTAGTCGGTTTATTGCGTGAAATTCCAGGATTTAAGGTAAATATGCCAGATGGAGCATTTTATGCATTTCCTGATATTAGTCATTACTTCGGAAAATCAGACGGAAAAACATTAATTAAAGATTCAGACGATTTCTGCATGTGGTTGTTGGAAGGCTATTTTGTAGCAACCGTAGCAGGTTCAAGTTTTGGAGCTCCCAACTGTATGCGTATCTCAACAGCAGCTTCTGATGAGCAATTAGTAGAAGCCTGCGAGCGGATTAAAACTGCAGTTGCCACTTTGAAATAATAATTTAATATGGGGACGAAGCATAACCTTCGACCCCATATTTCACTTTCTCCTCTCTAACCCGTCTAATTCAACAGATTGGCATATTATTTAGCAATAAAGATGCCGAAAATAAGAACCTTAGTTTAATAATCATCCGTAAAATTTGATAAAAAACACAGGATTTGGATTTTTGATAATAATTTGATTATTTTTATCATTAGAATATTGCATTTCAACGTACGATCAAGAGGTTAAGTCACTGATCCACAGTACTTATTACTAATTAACTTTCTAAATACTGCCAAATTTTTACTTAAAAATCATGAAAAAAATCTTGCTTATCCTCGGCGTTCTTTCGCTGACAAGCTGCCAAAAAAATGTGTATTTAACAGGTTCATTGATGCATCAACTACAAGAAAACGAACTTGATTTAACTCGAATTCAATTTTATAACGATAATCCACTTTACCTTGAACGTGAAGTTCCTTCTTCGGATGCTAACATTAAATCAGGAAAAGTAATCTTCAAAAATGGACGATACATCAACCGTATCTCCTTGGAAACGGGAACGCCTGGAAAATTGCAAAAAGAAGAAATGGGGCATTTGTTATTATCTTTTGACAATAGTAAAGAAGATAGTTTCCTTCATTTTGGACCCATTGCTGGCGAAAAAGGCGAATTTTTTTATCAATTAGTTGATGTACAGGGCAGTCCTGCATTTTCAAGATTGGATTATGAAGGAAATAAATATTTAGTAATTTATAAAAAACCTCGTGTAAGAATTATGCTTTCAAAAAGTGTATTGAATAATTTGAAGATTAAGGTTCGTAAAATGAAAGGAAATAAAGTAAAATAAGTTAGAAATTCACCGCTAAAAATAACTCACCAGAATGTAGGACACCTTAATTGCGTAATTCTGCTTAAGGATGAGATTATCAAAAATGATAAATTCATGAATATTGTCTTTAAATTTTTATGGAATTGGGTTTCTGTGTTAATACACTTTTATTGATTTTTTCCTTAACTCCTGAACCCGTTTTAGTAGAAGATTGGGGTATGCTATTTTTTTAATAAATAAGTTAATGAAATCACTTAACTTATTTATTGATGAACGTGATTCGTAAAGGTCAAAAGTGGAAAGTAAAAGAAAAACAATAAATTATAGTATAATTAAATATTTGTTATTATGTTTGTCTGAAGATTCAAACAACCAAACTATTAAAATACTATGAAAACAAAATACTTGTCTTGTTCTATTTTTGGTTTTTTTTCGATTCGGTCAATAATGCCAAACATCCCACCAAGCTTTTACCTACGTTTTTGTTTCCTTTCAGTTTTTGTTTCCAATTATGCTTTTTGCCAAAAACTGAGTCCTGAGATCATTTCTTCAGCAGGCGAAATAAGTAAAACATCCTCCATATCACTGGAGTGGACTTTAGGCGAAACCGTTGTTGAAAGTGCAAAGACAGCGAATAAACACTACACCCAAGGATTTCACCAGACTTATCTAAAAATTACTAACATATATCCTGCTAAAAATGAAAGTGTAGATTCGAACTACGATATGATAATTTTCCCAAACCCTGTTGAGGCGATTTTGGAAATAAAAACATTATCTGAAAATTTATTACAGGATGAGATTGGTAAAGTAGATTTATTTTTGTTCGATATTACAGGTCAACAACTTTTGGTTCAAAAAGTAAATGACAAATCTGGCAGTACGACTGTGGACATGACATCTTTCCCATCAGGCACGTATTTTCTGAAAGCACAAAAGGAAAACGGTCTCCTTCTAAAATCCTTCAAAATAACTAAAATAAAGTAAAATCCTTTAAATATACTTCGATTAATATTCATCAACCATCAAACTGTTTTACATATCTATTGCACAAAAAACAATGTAAAATAATTCGAAACCGCCACTTGCCCAAACAACTCAATCTTTTGCCTTTCTAATTTCAACTATCGTAATTCTTTATTATTATGAAAAAATTATCCCTAATTTTTCTGTTTACAGTTACAACTGTAATTTGTTCATTGGCTCAGAGCAATCCTCGTGGCATGAAGTATCAGGCAGTAGCCAGAGATATAAAAGGCGAAATATTGGCGAATTCTAAAATTGAATTACGCATCAGCCTTCATAGTACTTCGAGTTTAAGAAATGATACCCATTATAGTGAAACACATACCATTACTACCAGTGATCTTGGTTTATTTTCTATAGCTGTGGGCGATGGAACAAAAGAAAGTGGCAATTTTGAAGCTATTCCTTGGAGTGCTCTAAATATTTGGATGGAAATCCAAATTAAGTCAAAAGGCGAAACTAAATTTACTTCAATAAGCAACAGCCAATTGCTGGCAGTGCCTTATGCGTTTCATGCCATTACCGCTTCCAGGCTCTCAAATAATGGTTTAAAATCTGATGCGGTAAATGCTCCTACTCCTGGTGTGCCAGCAAATGTTTGGTCACTTCAAGGAAATTTAAATTCTGATGCTAAAACTGATAGATTAGGAACTACTGACTACGTTGATTTGGTGGTAATTACCAATAATTTGGAAAGGCTGCGTATATTATCAAACGGTAATATTACAATAAAGCGAAGCTTAGCCATTGGGGCAAATATTACCGTGGATTCTTCAGCATATTTTAACAAAGTTAATGGACAAACCATAAATTACGGACCATTTACTGTTGAACGACTAAGCCCAACTTTGCTTTCAGGTACTTTAACCGTGGATCGAGCAACAGACCTGAATACATCTTTAAATGTGGATGGACCTACAGATTTGAATAGTAGACTTTTTGTAAATAATGCAAGTCCTACAAAACTGACAGGAATATTACGAGTGGATGGCATTACAGACCTTAATGCGGCTCTGAATGTAAACAACTCAAGCCCAACTTTGTTGACCGGTATGTTAACGGTTAACAAAAATGCCTTATTTAACCAACAAGTCTTAATTGATAATGCTTCACTTCAGTCAACAAGTACAACCACTGGTGGACTGGTAGTGAGAGGCGGTTTTGGATTAGGGGGTAACCTTAATGTTGGGGGCACTTCAAAATTTGGGGGACCAGTTGAATTTGCTGCTGCCGTAAAAATTACTGATGAAACGGAATCGATAAGTACAACAACGGGTGCCTTAATTGTAAGTGGTGGCTTGGGTTTAGCCAAAAGATTAAACGTTGGTGGTGGCGTATTGTTGAGTAGTACTTTGGGAGTAAAAGGAATCACGAATATAGATAACCCAACCCAAAGTTCTGCAACCTCGAATGGTGCATTCGTGGTTAACGGTGGTGTTGGTATTTTAAAAAACTTGAATGTTGGGGGTACTTTTAACGTGACCAATGGATCAGATTATATTGCTACTTTCACTAATACAACCGATGCCAATGGAATATCCATACAAGTTGCCAAACGTATTCCAGGTAATTCAAATAATTTTATCACCTTCCGAAATGACTTAGGCAAAGTAGTTGGTAGAATTGAGGGCGAAACTTTGGATGAACTTCGTGACAGCGACGATTACAAAACTGAGAAAAAAGGAAGGACTTTTGATGTCATTTGTGGGTCCTTGGATCTGGCACTTTCCACCTATGATTTGGTATCTTCCGTTGCTGACGGTATTTCAGCCGCTTCTTCTGTAAATGCCTGTGCGGGATTGGGTGTAGTGGCTTGCCCACCAGTTGCTTCGCTTATCGCAGGTGCAGTAGTTAAGATAGCAGCAGCGGTTATTGCAGAAGCTCTGGTTATAGCACAATTGGTAGTGGCTACCGAAAACTTAGAGAATTGGACAACTAACATAGAGGGAAGTGTTGGAGTAACCTATCAATCGGGATCTGGTGATTATGCTGAATATTTAATGAAACAATTTCCTGCTGAAAAAATATATGCCAGTGAAATTGTGGGTGTAAAAGGCGGAAAAATTAGTAAAAATGTTGAAGGTGCCGAAAAACTAATGGTAGTTTCGTTTAAACCAATTGTATTGGGTAACACACCAAATGATTCCGCCTTACCAAACTTTGAAAAAGTGGCATTTATGGGTCAGGTTCCCGTGAAAGTATTTGGTAAAGTAAATTTAGGCGATTATATCATTCCAAACGGAGTCAACAACGGCGTAGGTGTTGCCGTTGCTCCCGATAAAATCAAACACAGTGATGTAAAAAATATTGTGGGTATTGCTTGGTCTACAGCCGAGAATCCTTTGGCTATCAGTACCGTAAATGTGGCTATTGGATTAAACGTAAATGACAATCAAAAATTAGTGGAAAAACAGCAGATCGAAATCAATGGCTTGAAATCTGAAATTGATAAAATTAATGCAAAATTAGATAAAATAATCAATGGCGATGCTACTATAACTGCTACTACTGTACCCAATGCACACTATGTTGCTACCGGAAAAAATGCTGCTCAACTTGTTACTGATGATAATTCTGTTGCTATCTCTTCGGTTATACAACCCATAAAAATTGGACCAAATCAAGTTGTACGTTATGAAGTAACTAAGGAAGATTTTATAAGAGGCTTCGATACTCTTCAACAGGATATAAAAAACAGTGGTGAGACAGACAAATATGAGAAGTTCTGGAGTCAGTATAATACAGATCCTGAGTTCAAGAATAAAATAGTGAACAGAATTATCACTAAATACAACGAGCAGTTAGCGGCTCAAAAAGCTTTAGATGCGAAACTCAATAAGTAATGGGAAAATTGACAAATATTTTCGGCAAATAGCTGTCTGAAAATTTCAATTCTAATTTTATTCATCATAAAATTTCAACTTATGAAAAGCATTAAAAAGTTTAAAGCTAACATCAAAATTGGCTTTATATTAATCATAGGGTCATGTTGCCTCCTAAATTTATCCAACATAAATGCCCAGAATACTACAATATTGCCAGGCAACAGCAATTATTCACAATTAAGT
>Ga0123336_10003160_pt1 | contig 13955 bp, 12 predicted proteins | sample SSSSmetaG_FD_96466 | JGI IMG/M metagenome (GOLD analysis project Ga0123336, IMG submission 96466) | Glacier valley bacterial and archeal communities from Borup Fiord, Nunavut, Canada, to study Microbial Dark Matter (Phase II) - ​SSSS metaG | ecosystem: Environmental > Aquatic > Freshwater > Ice... | reverse complement strand
TCGATGAGCTTGCCATCGGTGGTCGGTACGCGGAAGGGCTGGGCGTTGCGGAAATAGTTTTTGGGGGCGGGCATGGCTCAGGTAGCGAAAGAGGGTGAGATAGGCGGGGCGTAAAAGTAGGCGGGGCGGGCGGAGCCGGGACGTAAAATCAGTGCCCGACTCCAACCCCCCGCCCGCTGGCCCGTATAGCCACCAAACCTGAGCCGGTGGCCGCTGCTTTAGTAAGCGTTACGCGTCTCATTCCCCTTAATTTTTTTCTTTTACCTTTTTTTCTCTCCCTTCTGATGGCTTACCGCGAAGAAGATAACTCGGGCAAAATTTTGCTGGCCGCCCTGGCCGGCGCCGGTGCTGGCATCATTGCCGGCATGTTGCTGGCCCCCGACAAAGGCACCAACACCCTCGAAAACTGGAAAGGCCAAGCCTCGAACCTGGGTGGCCAGCTCGGCGACCAGTTTCACAAGTACAGCGCCGACCTGCAGACCCAGTTCAAGGGCCTCACCGAGAAACTCGAAGACATGGGCGTGCTCGGCGCCGGTGGCAGCCTGCAAATCGGCGGCAACTGGGACAAAATCAAAGGCAAGCTCAAGCAGGAATACGCTCAGCTCACGGACGAGGACCTGACCTACGCCGAAGGCAAGGGCGACGAGCTGCTTGGCAAGCTGCAGGACAAGCTCGGCAAGGGCAAGGCAGAAGTTACCAAAATGCTCAACGACCTCGGCAAATAGTCTGGCGGGCAAGGCAATTCGGCTTCAGCCCAGTCCCGAGATACTGAAAAACCCCGCGCTACTCCTGGCGCGGGGTTTTTCGGTAAAAGCGTTTTCCGCAGTAACTAGCGGGGCATTTACCACCAAGGCGCGCCCAATACCTATTGCTTTGGCCCCCTGGCAGCACCAAAAAACTCTCAACTCCTAACTCTTAACTCAAAAAGCCATGCCTAATGACAACGGAAAGGTGATTGTTTCGCTGCTGGCCGGGGCCACGGCCGGTATTGTGGCCGGTTTGCTGCTGGCCCCCGAAACCGGCGACGACACCCGCGCCGGCTTGCGGGCCTCGGCCCGGCGCTGGGCCGGTCGGCTGGGCAAGCTGGCTCAGGACGCGCTGGCTCAGCTGCCGCAAGACGAGCCGGCCGGCGGCCCCAACCTGGATGCGCGCGTGCGGGACGACCGAGCGGCGGCCGACCGGCTCTTCGACAACATGAGCCGCGGGGGAAATACCGGGGCGGCCGAACCCGGCGACCTGAGTGCGCCCGTCGGCGCCGGCGACGGCCGCTCGCTGAGCGGCGACGACGACTATGGCCACCACCACCGCGCCGACCTCGACTACGACGGCGACGCGGGTGATGGCCGCCACCGGCCGCTGTGAGTTTCTTGTTTCTTGTTTCTTGTTTCTTGTTTCTTGTTTAAAAGCGAACAAGTTACGAGCTTATTTTTAGCAATTGTAACCTTCTTACAGATAACGAGTTCAGCTCAACAAGAAACAAGAAACAAGATGCTTCAGCTCGGCGACCTTGCCCCCGATTTCACGTTGCCCACCGACAAGGGCGAGCCATTTCAACTTAGTAAGCAGCGCGGCCGGCCGGTAGTGCTGTATTTTTATCCGAAGGACGACACGCCCGGCTGCACGGCCGAAGCTTGCGCGTTCCGCGACCAGTACGAGGACTTCGTCTCGCTGGGGGCGGCCGTCGTTGGGGTCAGCTCCGACAGCGCGGCCTCGCATCAGCGTTTCAGCCAGAAGCACCGGCTGCCGTTCGACCTGCTTACCGACGCGGACGGGCAATTGCGGCAGGCATATCAGGTGCCGCGCGCGCTGCTGGGCTTGCTGCCCGGCCGGGTCACTTTCGTCATCGACTCCGACGGGCGCATCGCCTACATTTTCAACTCGTTGAGTGGGGCCACCGACCACGTCAGCAAAACGAAGGAGGTGTTGCGTAAGCTGGCCGAGGGCCGGATACCTGGTGGCAGTCATTGAACTGGAAACGTACATCGCGGCCCCGCCCGCGCGCTGCTACGGGTTGGCCCTGGACGTGGGAGCACACTTGGCTTCGACTGCCGACACCGGCGAGCGCGTAGTAGCGGGTCGGCAGGCGGGGCAGTTGGAACTGGGCGAAGTCATTACATGGGAGGCCCGGCACCTGGGGATGCGGCAGCGGCTGACGGTGCAAATCACGGCGGCTGAGCCACCTCGCTACTTTCGGGATGAGATGCGACGGGGCGCGTTTCGGAGCCTGTGCCACGAGCATTTTTTCGAAGCCCGCGAGGACGGTCGGGCCACGCTCATGCGCGACCGGTTCGCGTTCGAGTCACCGGGCGGAACAGTCGGGCGCTGGTTCAATCGGCTCTACCTGACAGCCTACATGACTCGGTTTTTAGAAGCGCGCAACCAAGCCCTGAAACGGGCAGCCGAGGCGGCAGGCAGCGGAAGCGGCTGAGCTGATTGAGGTGTCGCGCGGTTTTGCTTAAGCCGCTTCAGTGGTGATGGTGCCCGCCCGCCTTAGGCCGGCCCAGCACGTTGGCCAGCCCGCCGACCGCGAACAGGCCCGCCCAGCAGGCGTAGAGCCAGTGAAAGCCGGCCGGCAACGGCCGCTGCACGACGTAGCGCAAGACGACTTCAGCCCCGGCGCTCATCAGCAGGCCGGTGAAGGCGATGTACTGCCAGGAGTTAAAGCGCGAGATGCGGTAGAGCTTGGTAAAGTCCATGAGGTCAGGGGCTGAGGGCGAAGCAAAAGCGAGCCAGGTTTAGGGGAAGGAGTGGCTGGTCCACGCTTTTGGTCCGCGTTTCTGATTAGTACGTGGGCGTACGGCCGAAGCTGGGCGGCAGGTTCAGAAAGACGAAATTTTGCCCCAACCCGCGCGTCAGCAGCGCGTAAGAGCGGGCAGATTTTCACTCCACTTCCTTTACCCCTTTTCCCATGATACTCGACGAATTGTTTGGTGGCGACGGCGACAAAGCCGACGAAGGCGAGAACGCCAAAATTAAGGAAAACAAGCACTTCGCTGAAAACGAGCGACTCGAAAAAGAGAAAGAATACAAGCAGGACCAGAGCAACAACAAAAGCAGCAACGATGCCACCGCCGCCCGCTACGAAGGCGCCAACGGTTACAATCAGCGCTCAGACCAGAAGGACCAGCTCGAAAACCTGCACATCGGCGGCGACGACCTCAGCCCGCAGGGCGGCACCAACCACCACACGGCCGGCGAGCAGGCCCAAGGCCCCGGCTTCGAGGCCGAGGGTAGCTACGAATTGGGGCCGGGCATCCGGATGCACGAGCAGGAGCTGGGTTCGGATGCGGCCGACGGCCCGGCCGAAGTGCGGAATTAGAGTGTGGGGTAAGCTTTAGCTGCCACCGAAGGGCCGTCTGTTTCGGGAAAAGCCTCATTAGCTGTATGGCTAATGAGGCTTTTTTCCGGAACAGACGGCCCTTCGGTGGCAGCTAAAGCTTACCTCACGTGCTCACACTCAGCCGCCGGCGAAACAGCCAATACACGGGCAGCCCCAGCGCGACCAGTCCCAGGCCGTAGCGTGAGTATTCGGCCGTATCGGGGGCAATCAGTAAAATCAGGCAGAAGGCCGAAGCCAGCGTCACGTAGAGGCCCGGCAGCAGCGGGTAGCCCCAGGCGCGGTAGGGGCGCGGGGCATCGGGGCGGGTGCGGCGCAAGACGAAAATGCCGATTATCGTGATGATGTAGAACAAAATAACCGAGAACATGACGTAGTTGAGCAGCTGCCCGTAGGAGCCGCTCAAACACAGCAAGCTGGCCCAGAGTGCCTGCGCCCAGAGCGCCCGGCCGGGCACCCCGGCTCCGTTGAGGCGGGCCAGCGAGGGGAAGAACAGCCCGTCTTTGGCCATCGCGAAATAGGCCCGCGCCCCGCTCAGGATGATGCCGTTGTTGGCCCCGAAGGTGCTGAGCATGATGAGAACGGCCATGAGCTTGGCCCCGATGCCACCGAGCACGACCTCGGCCACGGCGGTAGCCACGCGGTCGTCGGTGGCGTACTGAATACCGCGCCCAGCGAGCGTGGCCGCTTCGGGCGAGCCTTTGAGGGGCAGCACGAGCAGATAAACCACGTTAATCAGAATGTAGAGCGCCGTGACGATGGCCGTGCCCAGGGCCATGCTGCGCACGAGCGTCCGCTCCGGGTTCTGGATTTCTTCGCCCGCGAAGCCGATGTTATTCCACGAGTCGGACGAAAACAGCGAGCCGGTCATGGCCATGCCGATGGCGAACACCAGCGCGCCGAGCGACAGGGGCAAGTCGGCGGGGCCGGCGGTGCCGGGGGCGGGCGAGCGGGTGGCCGTCCACAGGTCGTGGAAGTTGGCTTGCACGGCCCCGGCGTTCGCGCCCAGCAGCAGCCCAAAAATAATTATCAGGGCCAGGGCGACGAGCTTCGTGGAGCTGAGCACGTTTTGAATAAGCTTGCCGGCCTGCACCCCGCGCGCGTTAATGGCCGTGATGCCCACGATGAGCACGATGGCCAGCAACTGCACGGTCGAAAACGTGAAATTCCAGTCGCCCAGCTGGGCCGCAAACAGGATGTTCTTCACCGAAAACCAGGGCACGAGTACGCCCGTGAATTTGCCAAACGCGACGGCGACGGCCGCGATAACGCCGGTTTGAATGACCAAAAACAGCGTCCAGCCATACAGGAAAGCGGTAAGCTTGCCGAAGGCTTCGCGCAGATATACGTACTGCCCGCCCACTTTGGGAAACATGGCCGCCAGCTCGCCGTAGGAAATGGCCCCGGCCATCGTAATCAGGCCCGTGAGCAGCCACACCAGCAGCAGCCAGCCCGCCGAGCCAACCTGCCGGCTGATGTCGGCCGAGACCAGAAAAATACCCGACCCAATCATGGAGCCGGTCACCAGCATCACGGCATCGAAGAGCGTGAGCGCGCGGCGAAACTGGGCGGGCGCGGCGGTGGCGGGCGGCGCGGGGGCAGTGGTCAGGGGAGCGGGCATTCGGCGGGCGTATATTTTCGCCAAAGAACGGGCCGGGGACGGTTTTGCAACGGGCAGGGCCGGGCGGGTATCTAGCAGCTGAGTCAACTTGCTCGCGCGGCTCTCGTTTACATTCGCCCCACTATGCGCTTGTTCATTCTCTTCGCGGTCAGTCTTTTTTGCCTGACTTGTCTGGTAGCTTGTCAGAACAATGCCCCCGCCGACCAACTGACCGTGGTGCAGGGGACGGTAACGAGCGTCGATACAGGCCGGCCTCTGCGCGGCGTATCGATGGGAATAGAAGGCTATTCCAACGGCTTTAGTGGCCGATTATGGTCGTCCACACCTGACACGGTCAGCACCAATGCACAGGGCAAGTATCAGTTGCGGTTTTACAACAAAAAAGGCTTGTATTACTCCGTATGCCTGAATCCTTACGTGCCTAGTTTGAGCAGTTCATTCCCTCGTTTCGCCGTGGCACCTGGCAATGGTACTGGTCGTGGCGGTAACCAGCGCGACCTGACATTAGGACGGTCGAACACGGTTGATTTTCAAGCACTGGAGCTTGGCACCGTCGCCGTGCGCATCCGCAACCGCAATACCGGCTATCAACAACTCTATCTTGATTATCGCAACCTGCGCGGCGATAAGCTGGACACGACGGCTTACCTGCGGGGCTACTATCATTTTCCAAGTACGAGCCTGACGTTCAGCTACCGAAAAATCAGTCCAACCGGTGCGTTTCTCAAAGACACGAGCGTAGCGGCGGTCATTCTCAATCCTACTGCCCGCCCGCCCGACACGCTGCGGGCCACGCTCACCTTTGTACGCTAGGGACTTTGGCTAGACACGAAATGTCAGACAGGAGACAGGAGATAGAAGACCGGTAGTTCAGCGTCTCCTGTCTAATCCCGCTACTTTTACGGCCATGACCCGCAAGCTGCGGGCCGGGCTGATGGCGGCCTTGCTGCTGCTGGCGCTGGCCACTTACGTTTACTACCGCCGCACGCTCGCCGCCCGGCCCCTCGACCCCTACGCCCTGGTGCCGGCCGACGCGGTACTCGTGCTTGCCACCCGCGACCACCCCGCCCTGGTGCGCCATTTGCAGGAAGCCGGCCTTTGGGACAAGCTCAGCGCGACGCGCCCGGCCCAGCAGCTGGCCGGGATATTGGCCCTGGCCGATAGCCTCGACAGCGGCGGGCGGCCCGGCAGCCGGCGGCGGGGCCTGCTTGATTTGCTGGGCCGGCAGCTCGTGCTCACTTCCTGGCACCAGACGGGGCCGCGCCAGGTGGACGTGCTCGTGCAGGTGCCGCTGGGCAGCGTGCCCGACTATCGCCGGGCGCGGGGCCTGCTCGAAGCGCTGGGCCGCGACCCGCGCTACCGGCTCAGTACCCGCCGCTACGAGGGCTACGACCTGCGCGTGCTCGCGGTGCGCTCAGGGGCGACCCGGCCGGGTGGCGCGCTCACGGTGCTCAACTACCGCAACCAGCTGGTGATGAGCACGTCGGCGGCACTCGTGGAGGCCGTCGTGCAGCGCCTGAGCCGGCCCGCCGCGCCGACCGTGCGCGCCGGGTTTGGCGACACCGACTTGCTGCGCCTGCGCGAGGTGGACGCGACGCTGCTCATCAATTTTCGGCGGCTGCCGGGCTTGCTGGATGTTTATTTTCAGCCCGGGACCCACGCCCGGCTCGATGAGGCGGCCGGGCTGGCGGGCGAGGCGCTGCTGGGGCTGAAGTTCGAGGCCGGGCAGCTGGTGCTCAGCGGTTTCGCCAACCCGCCCGCGCCGGCCGGCGACCACCGAACGTGGGCGGGCGCGCTGGCCGGGCAGCCCGGCTTGGCCCCGCGCCCGCTGGCTGAGGTGCTGCCGTTGCGCGCGGCGCTGGTGCTGGCCGTGGGCGGGCCGCTGCCGCCCGGCGCGCTGGTTTCGGACAATTCGGCCAGCACTAACCCCGTCGTAAACGTCCCTGCCGCTGGGGTTTTACCCGATTCGGTTGGGATTAGCGGGGCCAACGGGGCCAACAGGGCCAACGGGGAAAGCGGCCGGACCGTCGCGCGGCTGGTCGCGCTCGACAGCTTGCGCGCCAGCCTGCGGCCGGGCGCGGCGCTGGTGTATCTGGCCGCGCCCGCGCTGGGGGCCACGCCGGGCGTAGTGGCCGTGTGGCGGTGCGGGTCGGCGGCGCGCGCCGGGCGTTGGCTGGCCCGGCTGCGGCGGCTGGGGCGCGTGTCGCCAGCCTTCACGCGGGTAGGCAGCTACGCGATGCAGGAAGCGGGCTTCGCTGAAGAGCAACTGCTCAGTGGCTCATTCGGCGCGGGCGGGACGTCCCTACAAGAGTTCCCGCACCCGCCCCGCCCGCCCTCAGCCTTAGTCCCGACTCCAGCTTCAAACCTAACCCGAAACCCAACGGCCCGCGCGTTGGCTAGTCCGCCGCTTGCTGCGCGGGCTGCTGCTCCGGCCCCGACGCTGCGCACGGCCCTGGTGGGCGACTACCTGCTGCTGGGCGACGCGGCCGCGCTGCGCGCTTACCTGACCGAGGTGGCGGCCGGGCAGGTGTGGAGCCGCTCGCCGACGCACGTAGCCTGGCTGCGGCAGGCCCAGCCGCTGGCCCGGGTCACGGTGCTGGCCGACCTGCGCCTGGGCTGGAACGCGCTGCTCGGCGGCCTGGCCGAGGAGCACCGGGCCGAGGTGCTGCGCGACGAGAGCCTGCTGCGCCATTTCCCGCAAGTAGTCTGGCAGCTCGTGCCGCCCGCCCTGCCCGCCGACGAGGCCCGCCCCGGCGCGCGCTACTTCGCTCAGCTGCTGCTGCGCCGCCCCGGCCAGGAGCCGGTAGCCGACGAGGCGGGCGCGGGCGACGGTAGCTTAGTCCGGCGGTTCCTGCAGGCGCTGAGCGGGCAGCCGCTACTGCTGCCGCCCGGCGTAGGGGCTGGCTTAGCGGCTGGTACGGCGGCTGACATGGCAGCTCCGCTCCCCGCCGCGCCCGGCCCGGCCCGGCCCGCCGTGCTGGTGGCCGACTCGGCGGGCCGGCTCCGCTGCCTAACGGCGGCGGCCGGGGCGGCGGGCATGGCCCCGCGCGCGGCGCTGGCCACGGCCTGGACCGACAGCCTGCCCGGCCCCGTGGTGGGCGCCGGCCCCCGGCTCGTGCGCGGCCGCCTGCTGCTGGCCACGGCCCACCGGCTGCACTGGCTCAGCCCGGCGGATGGCCTCGAGGCACCGGGTTTTCCGCTTAATCTGCCCGATTCGGTCACGGTGGCGGCCGTGGTAGGCGCGGCGGCCTCGCCGCGGCTGGTGGTGGCGACTACCGCCCGGGACTTGCTGCTTTTTGACACCAACGGCCGGCGCTACGCGGGCTGGCCCCGCCGGCTCGAAGCGCCGCTGGCCGGCCCGCCGCTGCTGCTGAGCGTGGGCGGGCGCGATGTCGTCGTGGCGGCGCTGGCCAACGGCTACGTGTACGCCTTCGACCAGGCGGGCGGGCGCTACCCCGGCTTTCCGGTCAGCGCCGGCGCGCGGCTGACCGGCCCGGTGCTGGCCGAGACCGGCCCCACGCTGGCCCGCACCACGTTGCGGCTCGTCAATCAGCACGGCGAGTTGCTGACGCTCAGCCTGAGCGGCGACATCCTCGCCCGCCGCCGCGTGGCCACCTGGAGCCGCTCGGCCACGTTTCGCCTCGTGCCGGCCGAAACTGAAAGTGATGGCGGGGGCGGGCGGCCAGCAGCTGAAAGCCGCTCGTTCGTGGTCGTGCGCCAAGACGGCGGTCAGCTCGATATTTATGCCGGGGCGGGCACTGGCACTGGCACTGGTGTTGGTCCTGGCCCTGGTTCCGGTCCGCCGCTGCTGAGTCAGCGCCGGCTCACGTCGGGCGACAAGCCGGTGCAGTGGTTCGACTTTGGCGCGGGTCACCAAGTGCTGGCCCTGACTGAGCCGTTGCCAGGGCAGGTGAGTCTGTTCGACGGCCGGGGCCAGCCGCTGGGAGCGAAAGCTTCGTGGCCCAGCACGGGCGCGGGCGTGGCCCTGCGCTACGACGCGGCCGGCCGGCGCTACGTGCTGCTGCGCCTCGTGGGCCGCGAGCTGCGCCAGGAGCTGGTGGCCGGGCAGTAGTAGCCCGCCGGGAATCATTCCGCCCCGGATGCTGCCTCTGGACCAGCCCGGTCAGCGGCGGCCGGTCCCGGCGCGGCGCGGCCCGGCCGGGGCTTTTTGTCCCGCCCCGCATCCAGTGATGCCGGCTGCCGGCTCGCCCACCGCACCCGCAAGCCGCCCCGCCCGCGCACGTCGCGCACGTCAGCCGCGTCGAGGTCGGCCAGCAGCAGGCGGCGGGTTTCGCGGCGATAAAACGTGCGCGCGAAGCACAGCGAGTCGGGGCCAAGCGCGCGACTATAGACTCGCACCGTAGTGGAGTCGGGCATCCGGTCCACGACAAAACGCTCGGCCTCACGCGTGCTCCGCACCACGGGCCGCCGCGCCAGCAGGGTAAAATACGCCTCGGCCACGGCTGGCAGCTGGTCGCGGCGGCGGCGCAGGGCGGCCAGCAGACCATTCCCTTCGGCGGCGAAGGCGGCGGGCGGCAGCCGGCGCACGGCGCGGGCCAGCACCGAATCGGGCAAGCAGGCCTGCACGAGCGCGGCGGCGGCCCTGAAATCGCGGCGGCGCAGCTCATTCAGCCCGCGTTCGTCCACCCGGCGGCCGTTGCTGACGAGCGCCGGCAGGTCGCGGATGGCGGCTCCGAACGTAGTGAGGTGGCGGGCCGGGCCGCGGCGGGTCAGCAGCCAGGGCAGCAGGCCGTCGGCGAAGCGGAAAAACACCTGGTCGCGGTCTTTGGGCACGGCCACCAGCCGCTGACGGTCAAGCGGATGAAGCGAGTCGGGCAGCTCAGCCCACTGCCACTGCCCGGCGTGGCGGTCCCAGTCGCCGACGAGCACGTCGAGCAGGCGCGCGCGCAGCAGCGCGGGTTGGTCGAGGCGCGCGCGCGGACTAGCCGCGAGGCGTTCAGCCAGGGCGGCCTCGTCGAGGTAAGCACGGGCCGTGGGCAGCAGCGGTGAGCGGGCGTGGGGGCCGCTGAGCTTTTCTTCGAGCAGCACCAGCTTGCCGCTCAGCCGGGCGTTGGCTTCGGGCAAGCCGAAGTCGGCCCCGGCCAGCACGTAAAACACGCGCGGCTGGGCGTGGGCGATGCCGAGCGCCTGGGCCAGCACCGGCAGCACGAGCGCGCCGTACGGGGTGCCGGCCGAAGTTTCGTCGCGCAAGACGTTCGCCACGAACGTTTTCTGAAAGAATTTGGGCAGGATGCGGGCCGGGTCTTTGTCGATGGTGCGCAGCACGTAGGGCCGGCCGTCGGCCCCGCGCAAGCTCAGGCTCGTGCTTTGAAACCCACCACCGAGCTTGGTCGGCGTGAGCGGCCCCGCTTCGGGCCGGGCCGTGCGCAGGGCCAGTACCGGCACCCGCACCGGGGCGGCCCACGCGGCCCGGTGGTGCCTCCCCACGAGCCAGCCGTGCAGCCGGCCGTGCTGGGCGTAGTGGCGGCCGGCCGTGGCCCATACGCTATCAGGGCCGGCCGGCGGCAAATGCCGGGCCGCGACTTCAACCGCCGTTAGCCGCGCGTCGGCCTGAAAAAAATTGGTCCGGGCGCAGCCCGACGCGAGCATCGCGCCGGCCAAGCCCCAGAAAAAATACCTGCTGCGCAAAACGAGGTAAAACGGTGAGAGCCGCGCCCCGATTGGCGCGGCCGGAGCCTTTACGTAGAGCTTCGGCAAAAGGTGAACCCCGAACAACCGGCCCGAACGGACAACCCTGGCCGGAGCCTTGCGCTATGGTTTAGCCTCAAGGTTGAAAATTCAGGCTGATAGCTGATGGTGGCGGGCTGTTGACGGCTGGATTTTTAGCGGTGGCTGATAATTCTTAATGGGAAAGCGGGGCCAGTCTGCGCTCAGCGCGGTTCTTAGCAGAGACGGATACTAAGCTGGCCTGACCAGCGATAATTTCATGCGTAGTCTTTCAGGCTTGATAAGCAGACGGTTAGGTAAGGGCATTCGGATGACGCGCTCTCTGGGCGCGCCGCGGTGGCTTCTGGGCGGCGCGCTGCTGCTGGGGCTGGGGCTGGCCGGTTGCGGCGCGCCAACCGCGCCCGCGCCGGGCGAGGCCGGCCCGGTTTTCAGCCCTGACTCCTCGACGGTGCGCGTGGCGGCGGGTGCCGAATATGCCCGGCGCGGGGCCGTCTGGCAGCGGCTTTGGGGGCCGCACTACCGGGCGCTGTGGGCCGTGCCGGTGCGGGTGCCCACGCTGCGCCTGGGCGCGGCCGGCCTGATGCCCGTGCAAGCCGGGGGCAGCTTCCAAACCAACACCCTGCGCCTGCGCTCTCCGGATGGCCGCACGTTCGTGCTGCGCTCGGTGGATAAAAACCTGGGTCAGCGCCAACCCGTCGGCGGCTGGCTTAGCGGCTGGCTCGGGCCGGTGCTGCGCGACCAAACCTGCGCCGCGCCGCCCTACGGCGCGCCCGTGGCCGCCGCTCTGGCCGAAGCGGCAGGAGTTTATCACGCCAACCCGCGCCTAGTGTACCTGCTGCCTGATGCGGCGCTGGGTGGGTTTCGGGCGCGGTTCGGGCCGGCGCTGTACTGGCTCGAAGAGCGCCCCGACCACGACCAGACCCACGCGCCGAGCTTCGGCGGGGCGCGGCGCGTGGTGGGGTCCGAGACGATGCTGACCGAGGTGCTGAGCGGCCGGGCGCGCCACTGTGCCCGGGTGGCGCCGCGCGCTTACTTGCGCGCCCGGCTGCTGGATATGCTGCTCGGCGACTGGAGCCGCCGCGCCGACCAGTGGCGCTGGGCCGCGTTTGAGGAAGGCGGCCGCACCGAATTTCGGCCGGTGCCGCGCGACCGCGACCAGGCGTTTTTCCGCTTCGACGACGGCTGGCTCACGCGGGCCGCGTCGTGGGGGCGGCCCCGCTACCGCAGCTTCGGCCCCGATTTGAGCGCCGCCGACATCGACCCGCTCACCGTCACGGCCCGCGCCCTCGACCAAACCGCGCTGGCCCTGCTGCCCGAAGCCGCATTCCGGGCCGAAGCCGACTCGCTGCGCAAAAACTTGTCGGATAGCGTGCTAAATCAGGCCCTGCACGGCGTGCCGCCCGAAGTGCGGGCCGACTTCGCGCGGGCGTTGCTGCCGGCATTGCGTGCCCGGCTGGCGGCGCTGCCGGCCGCTGCTACCCGCTACTTTCAGGTGTTGCAGACCGAGGCCGTCGTCGTGGGCACCGACGCGCCGGAGCGTTTCGAGCTGGCCGCTGCCGGGCCGGGCCGGGTGCGCCTGCGGGTGTGGGCGCGGCGCGCGGCCCGGCCCGACAGCCTGCTCGGCGAGCAAACCTACGACGTGCGCCACACCAAGCAACTGAGCGTGAAAGGCTTAGGTGGTAACGACGAGTTTCAGCTGGTCGGCCCGCTCGCGCCCGGCTTCGGCATCCACCTCTACGGCGGGGCCAGCCGCAACGAGTTTCGGCAAGCCGACCCGGCCCAGGTGCCTGGCCCCGGCCTGAACATTTACCCTGGCTCAGCCAACGACCAGGTGCAGGTCAGTCCGGCAGTGCGCGTCCGCGTGGCCCCCGCCGACGTGCCCACTTCGGCCGCCGCCTGGGTCAGCAGCCAGTACCGGTTGGGGCTGGGAAAGCAATGAGCAATGAGCAATTTAGCTTTAATCATTTGGGACTTGTTCTGAATTACTCATTAATAATTGCTCATCGATAATTGACACCCGTAGCACCCGGAAGCGGGCGAACATTTCCTCCGTGTACCAGCCTTCGCGGCGGGTGAGTTGGATGACTTCGCGGTGGCGCGCGTCGCGGTAAGCGTACTGGCGCATGGCCTCGGCTGAGTCCCAGACGCTGAACGTGGCCTGGCGCACGAGCGGCAACTCGCCCAGGCCGATGGCCAGCCGCAGGCCCGGCGCGCCCGCGAGCGCCCGGCTCGTGGGTTCGATGCGCGACCAGAAGCGCGGGGCACGCCGCAGGCGGATGCTGGCGCGGGTAAGCACGGCCATTGGCCCGGCCGCGTCCAGGGCTTCTGAGCTTGGCGTTTCGTAGGCAAAGGGCTGCTGCCCGTCCCAGAAGCCATGGGCGTGGATGGGAGCCAGCTCGGCGGTCCAGATTTCGCGGCTCCGCGCTTGGTAATCAGCCCACAGCGGGTGAGTGGCGAAGAAAACCGCCGCCGCTTCGGCCGATTCCCAGACGGCGAGCAGGCCGTAGCGCGTCCAGTTGGGCCAGGCCCCGAAACCGTTGGCCGCCCCGCTGCCCAGTACCTTAAAAAAGCGCAGCCCCGCCACCTGCCGCAAGCGCGGCGGGGCGGTGCCCATCTGAGCTAGCGCCCAGCGCCAAGCCGGCGGCCGGAGCGTAAACAGGGAAATAGTAGTCAGCAAAATATTGTTCTTCAGCGCCCTCTGCGAAAACCTCCGCGCCCTCAGCGGGCTAAAACACGTTTCCCGGATGCGGACGATAAACAAAAAATCAGCCCGAATTGCTTCGGGCTGATAAAAAGTCTCTCCCAAAAACTCACTTCGGAATGACCACCGATTGCCGGTCCGGCCCCGGCTGGTCGCGCTCGCCCGTCACGACGGCTTTGGCGTAGGCATACGCCCGCAGCAGCGTCGAGCTGGGCGTGTCCCAGAACTCGCCCCGGTCGATGGTGACCTTGAGCAGCGCGATATTGGGGTCGTCGGAGCCATTGGGAAACCAGCCGCGCAACGGCTCGCTCCACAGCTCCTTGATTTTGGCGCGGTCCGTGACGACTTTCGCCGTGCCCGAAATGGCCACGTACAGGTTCTGGCCAGGGTCGGCGTAGCCGAGGTTAATGTGGCGGTCCTCGCGCACCTCCTGCACCTTGGACGAATCCTGCTCGGTGAAAAACCAGAGCGTGCCGTCTTCCTCAGGCTTGGTCGTGTACATGGGCCGCGAGTGCAGCTCGTTGCCATTTTCGATGGTCGTCATCATGGCAATCTTGATGTCTTTGATTCGGTCCACGAGCTTGGAAACGTCGTGGCTTACGGCAACT
>Ga0123336_10003158_pt1 | contig 13960 bp, 13 predicted proteins | sample SSSSmetaG_FD_96466 | JGI IMG/M metagenome (GOLD analysis project Ga0123336, IMG submission 96466) | Glacier valley bacterial and archeal communities from Borup Fiord, Nunavut, Canada, to study Microbial Dark Matter (Phase II) - ​SSSS metaG | ecosystem: Environmental > Aquatic > Freshwater > Ice... | reverse complement strand
TCCGCGCATGCACGGTCAGTGTGTTCGCTTCCGCGGAGAGCGACTCGAGGTTCGCCATCGTGCGGTTGATGCGCTCGCGATTCTCGGTGAGCGTGGTGTTGAGGCCTTTGAGCAGCCCCGCGGTGTTGGTCGCGATGTCGCTGATCAACTCCCGGTTGTTCCGGATGCCGTTCATCGTCGTGTCGAGCAGCTCGTAAGCCTTCGCGAGGAAGAGGTCGAGCCGCGGCGGATCGATCCCCTTCACGATCGTCCCCTCGGGCATCACGGCCTTCTGCGGAGAGCCCGGATCGATCGCCAAGTACTGCTCGCCGAGGACGCCCTGCGTCGTGACGTAGAAGTCCGCGTCCTCGTGGATCGACTCCTTCACGCGCGCCTCGACGGCGATCTTCGCGCGCACCAGCGTGCCGCGGTTCGTCTTCGGGTCGATCTTCCCTCCCAGGAACGAGAGCTCGCTGACCTTGCCGACCTTCACGCCCGCGACGCGCACCGGGGCGCCGGACTGGAGCCCGCCCAGATTGTCGAAGTCGACATAGAGCGTGTAGGTCTTCTCGAACGAGAGCCCGCCCATCACGAGGACGAACGCCGCGAGGATGCCGAGCGACACGAGGATGAGGATGCCGACCTTGATCTCGATCGATTTCTCCTGAGCCATCGGTCTTCCACGCTATCAGAGCTCGAACGGTCCCGTCGCTCGTCCCGTGATGAACTGCTGGACCACCCCGTCGGGGGTGCCCCGGAAGTCCTCGGGGCTGCCCTGGAGGCGAACCTTGCCGCGGTAGAGCATGACGATCCGGTCGGCGATCGAGAAGATGCTGGTGAGGTCGTGGCTCACCACGATCGAGGTCACGCCCAGCTTGTCGGAGAGCTCGCGGATGAGCGCGTCGACGCGGCGCGCGCTCACCGGATCGAGCGACGTCGTGGGCTCGTCGAAGAGAACGTACGTGGGGTCGACGGTGAGCGCGCGCGCGATGGCCACGCGTTTGCGCATGCCGTCGCCCAGCTCGGGCGGGTAGCGATCGGCAAACTCCTGCATCCGCACGATCTGGAGGCGGTGACGGGCCTCCTCGAGGGCGGCCTTCAGGCTCAGGTTCTTGTGCTTGCGGAGGGGGAGGGCGACGTTCTCGGCGCACGTCATCGAGTCGAAGAGCGTCGAGTGCTGGAAGACCATCGCGCACTTCTTCCGCACCGGGGCCATCTGCTGCTCGTCGAACTTCGAGATCTCTTCGCCGTCGAGGAGGATCTCGCCGCTGTCGGGATAGAGCAGCCCGACCAGATGCTTGATCAGCACGCTCTTGCCGACGCCCGAGGCGCCGATGATGAAGAACACCGAGCCGGTCGGGACGTCGAACGAGACGTCCTGGAGGACCGGCTTCGGCCCGAATGACTTCACGATGTTCTTGAACTGGATCAAGGCGCCCCAGCCTACCAGAGCCTTCCTCCTTCGCGCGGTCCCACGCGAGCCCGACGACCAGCCGCGCGCCCGCGGCGCGCTCCTCACGCGCGGCCGTGGACGCCGCGCGCGTTGCGCCGGCCGACGCCGGAGAGCCGCGGCGTCAGCCTCGCCAGCGCGTCCGCGAGGAAGTCCGCGCAGGCGCGGATCCGCGCGTTGTGCTGGAGGTCACGGTGCAGCACGAGCCACAGCTCCTGCTGGAGATCGAGGCGCTCCGGCGACACGAGCTCCACCACTGTCTTGCTCTCCCAGAACTGGTACGAGGAGAGCATCGCGATCCCCATGCCCGCCTCGACCGCCGCGACCTGCACCGCCGTCGAGTTCGAGCGCAGCACGACGCGCGCCCCCGCCGCGTTCCTGGCGACCCAGGCATCCTCGATGCGGCTGCCCTCGCTGGCGATGATGCGGTGGCCCTGGAAGCCGGGGCCCGGGCGCCCGTAGCGCGCGACGTAGCGGCGCGCGGCGTAGACCCCGTTACCGAGCGCGCACAGCCGTCGCGCCACGAGGGAAGGGTCATCCACGGGGCGACCGACGCGGACCGCCATGTCGGCCTCGCGCCGCGAGAGACTGAGGTACCGGTCGTCGGTGATGAGCTCGAGATCGATCCCGGGCCAGCGCTCGCCCAGATCGACCAGCAGCGGAGCGACGATGCACGCCCCGAGCGCGTGCGGCGCGGTGAGGCGCACGTTGCCGGTGAGGCGCGCCTCCTCCCCTGAGACCTCGCGGGCGATCGCCTCGACCTCTTCCTCGATCTGGAGCGCGCGCGGAAGGAGGCGCTCGCCCGCGGGCGTCGCGACGAAGCCGTCGGGCGTGCGGAAGAACAGGCGCGCCCCGAGCTTCGCCTCGAAGGAGGAGAGGCGGCGGCCCACCGTCGACTGGTCGGCCTCGAGCTTCACCCCGGCGCCCGTGAGCGAGCCCGCGCGCTGGACCTCGAGGAAATAGCGAAGGTCGTCCCGCGCGAGTGCCATGCAATAACGCATAGCACTCATGCTGTGATTGTGGCTTCGTATGCTGAATCGCATGGTGGTTTCAGGGAAGGTGACGTCATGAAGTGGATGACCGGGCTGGGGGTGTCGGCGCTGCTCGCGAGCGCAGCGTGGCCGTCGGAGGATGAGCGTGGGGGACCGGCGCTCGCCCGACGCGCGGCCGCAGAGCGCGCCGAGATCATGCTCGTGGCACGCGACGCGGAGGGCGAGACGTGGCGCGCCCGCACGGTGGTCGCCGCGGCCGGCACGAGGGCCACGATCGACGAGCAGATGGTCTTCGCGCCCGACGGGCGGCTGCTGCATGGCTTCGTGCAGGTCGCTCCGGCTGCTGGCGCCGTCGTGCGGCACTGGTACGAGCCCGCGCTCGCGACGGTGATCGTCGAGGAGGACGGGATCGTCTCCCGGCATGCTGCGCCGAACGATGCGCCCTGGATCCACGAGCCGATCGCGCTCGCCGTTGGCGGCGCGCCGATCATGACGCGGCTGGGCGCGTGGGCGACCTATCGCGCCGCCTCTGGCGCGGCCGTCGTGCGCGTGGTCGGTCCGGCCGCGAGCCGTCGCGTGTTGTCGGACCAGCTCCTCGTCGCGACCGAGCGCGGCCCGCTGGTGGTGACGGGCGACGGGACCGCAGCGCTCGACGCGCGGTTCGGCGCGCTCTCCTCCGAGGTCACCCCGGGAAGATCAGGAAGCCCGCGCCCGAGATGAAGAAGTTCAGGATGATGATCGCGAGCGAGGTGTTCACGACCGCGCGGGTCGTCGCCCAGCCGACGCCCTCCGAGCCGCCGAACGTCGAGAGGCCGCAGTAGCCGCTGACGATCGGGATCGCCGCGCCGTAGGCGATGCACTTCGCGAGGCCTGTCGCGACGTCGCCGAAGTCGACCATTTGCATGCTGAAGAACGTGCGCAGCGGGACGTCGAACGCGAAGTAAGCGGTGAGGCCGCCGGCCACGAACGCGACGGTGCCGGCCCACACGATCAGCACCGTCGTCATGATCAGGCTGGCCAGGAAGCGGGGCTTGATCAGAAAATCGATGGGATCTGCCGCGCACATGCGGAGCGCGTCGATCTGCTCGGTCACCACCATCGAGCCGATCTCGGCGGCGATGCCCGCGCCCACGCGCGTCGCCAGCATCAGCGCGCCGAGAGAGGCAGCGAAGTCACGGACGAGGAGCTCGAGGTAGGTGGCGCCGAGCAGCGTGAAGTCGGGGACGACGCGCTTCGACTGGAGGCCGGCCTGGTACACGAGGATCATCCCGAGAAAGCCCATCGTGACCGAGAGGAAGAAGACGGACCGATTTCCGATCTCGTACATCTGCTTCAGTAGCGCGCCCTTCTCCTTGCGACCGCGCGCGACGTAATAGAGCGTTCGCACGAACACCGAGTAGAGCTCACGACCGCCGATCAGGAGGTCGATGGCGGCGGCGCCGAGCTGGCCGACCGCGCCGAGGTCCTCGAGCGGGGGGGGGACGGGCTCGGTCTGGCGATCACCGGTGTTCGCCGCGTTCGACATCGCGTCAGCCGCCGAGCGCGAAGCTCGTGAGGTAGTCGAGGACGAATACGCCCGCCGCGCTCGCCATGACCGTGGAGTTCACGGCGCGGCCGACGCCCGGCGCGCCGCCCTTGGTCGCGAGGCCGAAGTGGCAGCTCGCGAGGCCGATGACGAAGCCGAAGACCACGCTCTTCACGAGGCCGGTCGCCACGTCACCGAAGCCGAGGAGCCCGCCCGTGAGGCCGTTGTAAAACGTGGTCGGGCTCACGCCGAGCAGCGCCTGGCCGGTGTACGCGGCGCCGAAGAGCGCAAGGGCGTCGGCGAAGAGCGTCATCATGAACAGCGTGCTGACGATGGAGATGAAGCGCGGCGCGATGAGGAAGCTGATGGGATCGATGGCGAGCACGCGCAGCGCATCGAGCTGCTCCGTGACCACCATCGTGCCGAGCTCCGCGGTGTTGTTCGCGCCGACGCGCCCGGAGATCATGAGCGCGGTGAGCAGCGGCGCGATCTCGCGGAGCGTGCCGAAGCCAGCGCCCCAGCCGAGGAGCCCCTCGGCGCCGTAGCGTTTGACGATGGCCGCCGCCTGGATGACCATGATCGCGCCGGTGAAGAGCGCGGTCACCGCGACGATGGGCAGCGACTTCACGCCCATCTTGTAGAGGTTCTTGAGCAGCTCCCGCCCGTCGACGCGCGGCGGGATCGTGCGCGCCACGATGCGCGCGAGGAGGATGGTCATGCCCCCTGTGGTCTCGGCGATGTCGAGGAACGACGCACCGACGTTGCCCGCGAGCGTCGCGAGCCCGCCCGGCTCCGCGCTCGCCGCGGTCGACGCTCCGGTCTGGGCGGCCATCTGCGCGCAACTATACACACGCGCAGCCACGCCGCGGCGCGTCAGCTGCGCGCGGCCCCGGATTTTTCTGGGCGCCGCCGGGGCCCTGATCTTTCCGCAACGGCGGCGGATTTTGGTGTGTAGTGAGGCGCTGCCGCCTGCCGTTGAATGGATTGCCTACCCGCCACGTCAGAGCGGCCTGAGATGCCTCGCCCGAGGCCTTCTTCCTTTTGCCGGCGCTCACCCGCCGGCCCATCGAGCTTGCCCTTTGTTCTCAGTGAGGTCGTGGTTGGCCGTATTTGCGTTCACTTCCCTGGCGACGTTCGCGCGCCGGGCCGGGGCCGACGACGCGTACTACGAGGGCGAAGCCGCCGCCGTCAGCGTGCGCTCGGACGAGCGCGTCCAGGTCGGCGCAAAGACCGACCTCGGGCTCGTGCCTTTCCCCGATCGTGACGTGTGGAACGGCCGCATGAACGCCACCCGCGTCGAGGCGACTGCGGGCATGAGCTGGAAGACCGGCGTGGTCGATCTCGACCAGGCCCGCGTCCAGTTGATCCGCTGGCCGCATCTGCACGTACTTGGTGTCGAGCGCGAACGCATGCTGGGAACCACGGTCGGCATCGAGGCCCTCGCCCTCTACGTGCCGTTCCGGCTCGCGGGCACGCTCGCCGACCAGCACTGGGCGCTGCTCACCGTCGGCGCGTCGGTCGGCTATCGTCACCTGGCCGAGAGCTTCCAGGCGCGCGCGAGCGGGGACGTGGCCTTCGCGACGCCCAGCGTCGAGATCGTCGGGCAGTCCTCGCTCGATCCACGCCTCTCGCTGCGCTTCTCGATGGGCGCGAGCTACGTCGCCGCGGTCGGCAGCCTCGATGGCAGACGCGGCGTCGGCACCGCCCATACCGCGCCGGTCACGGTGACGATGGCGCTGGCCTACGACGTTACGGCGAAGCCGCGCCTCCGCTCGGTCCGCCACACCGACGTCGCGACCGGCGAGCCGCGCTTCGTGCAGGCGGTCAACGAGGGGCGCCGCTTCCGCATCATGCCGGTGCAGCTGCTCTCGCAGATCCGGCCCTTCGACACGCTCACCACCATGACCAGCAGCCTCCTCGTGGCGCAGGTGGGCGCGTCCTATGAGTACTGAGCCCCGCCTGTTCGGGCTGCTGTGCGCGGTGGCCTTCGCGGCGGCCTCGGGGGTAGCGCAGGCGCAAGTGCCCGCGGCAGTGACTTCTCTCGCGAGGCCGCCGTCTTACCTCCCGATGGACTCGGCGGCGAACCTCCAGACCCGGTTCACCCAGCTGTCCTCGTACGTGGATTCCTTCGCCGGAGCGCCGGCGCCCTTTGCCCTGCGCGATCGCGAGGCGTACTGCGCCGAGTTCGCGGTCTTCGACATGCTCCGCAAGACCGACGAGCTATGGCCTTTGGTCAAGCAGATCCCGCGCACCTCGCTGCTCCAGGCGATGGCGAACATGATCCGCGCGTGCGGCTACTCGGAGGGCGCGACCCGGCGCTCCGGCTACCTGATCGACTACCTGTACTGGAACCGACTCGCCGACACGACCGGCTTCGAGGTCGCGGACGTGCTGGTCGTGCGCGACACGTTTTACGAGCTGTTCTTCAACCGGCGCGCGGCCCGCTTGCTCGTGGAGGCCGAGCACGCGAACGACACGCACCCGGTCGACATCTTCGACGCCGCGCCGATGACGCGCGTGCGTCCGTTCCACGCCGTCGGCTCGTTCCCGCTCGTCGTGACGCCCGCCGCGCTGCGCGCGTTCGATCAGCTCGTGAAGACCGTCGACTTCCGCGAGGGCCATCTGCTCCCGTTCCGTGGAGCGCTCATGGGCGCGCTGCGCGTCGACGCCGATCTCGCGCTGCTCTTCGCGTTCTACGACTACCTGCTCTCGCTGCGGGCGCAGCCACAGCTGCTCGCCGAGCGCCACGGGGGCTGGCACGCGCTGCTGCGCCTCTCCAACGGCGATACGCCGCGCGTGCTGCGCGTGCTCGGCGTGCTGTCCTCGCTCCTGTACCTGCCGATCGACGAGCTCGGTCCCGCGCTCGCGGCCCGCAAGCTCCTGACGCCGGGGCGACTTCAGGCGCTCCATGCGGGCGGGATGGTCTACTACCTCGTGAACGAGCTCGACGAGCGCGCAGGTCGCGTGCTGCCGAACACCCCGCACGAAGTGACGTTCGACTTTTTCTATCCCGACACGTATTCCAGCACGAACTGGAAGTGGTACCACTACTTCAACAACGCGTACCTCGGCTGCGAGCTGACGCGTCAGGGGTATGCGCCGCTCGAGGTGCGCGCGGCCGCAAAGACGCTCGCGGGGATCTACGAGGGGATCACCATCCACCTCGCGATCCCGTCACGCAAGACGATCGGCCTCGATACCCGGGTCAACCCGGTGCTCGAGGCGATGGATGACATCACCATCAACGAAGACGGTGCCGTCTTTGGTGCGGAGGCCTGCAAGTGATTCGCGTCTCTCCCTCTCCCTCTCCCTCTCCCTCTCCCGCGCTTCGCTCGGTCGGACCGAGTGGTTCGGCCGGCAGCCTCGCGGCGCTCGGCCACAGGCCTCGAATTCGGAACGGCGCACCCTGGATTCTCGCGGCGGTCGTGATGATGGCTGGCGCGGGCACGGCGCAGGCGGACAGCGCGCCGCCCGCCGGCAGCTGGCGCAAGCTCGCGCAGCGCCACTTCCGCCTCGCGGCGCCGGCGGAGGCCGCCGCGGCCCCGCTGCCCGACGCGCTGCGCGTGGTGAGGGGCTTCAAGCCGGCGTCGGCGAAGGTGTCGGACCTGAAGGTGGTGGCGCCCGGTCCCCGGCAGGTGCCGCGCGTGTCGTTCCGCTCCACGCAGCGCGTGCCGATCTCGCTCGGCATCGGCACGATCACCAAGGAAGAGACGGTAACGGTGCGCGGTGACGTCACGGTGCGCACGCTGAAGGCCTGCCCGTACGACGACGCCAAGCAGGGCTACGAGATCGTGGTGGGCCTCACCGACTCCGACGAGCCGGTCGCGGCGAACGTGAGCAACTGGGCGGCGAGCCTGTGCGTGAGCAAGCTGCCGGACGGCGAGCTCGACGTGAACATGATGACCTTCATGCAGATCGGCCCCGACTACGGCACGTGGATGGCCGGCCGCCTCGTGACCGACATGCTCATCCAGCAGACCGACCCCCTCGTGGCAGCGATCAAGGGCGAGTCGGGCGCGAAGTAGGCGGCGACGACGATTTCCTGCGACCGGCGGCGTGCCCCTGGCTCTTCGGGCGATGACCTTCTCCACGCGCCTCGCTGTCCTCGGTACCCTCGCCCTCGCCCTCGCCACCACCGGCTGCGGCACCGTCGCGTTCAAGCCGGCGGTCCAGTCCGTCGGCGAGTACAAGAACACGCAGGCCGTAACGACCGCGGCGGAGGACATGGATCCGCACGTCGCCGACGACGTGAAGGTGCTGGTGGAGACGCTGCCCGACGGCATGGCGCTCAAGGACGGCCAGATCCTGATCGATCACGATCGCTACGAGATGCTGGGCAAGGTCTCGGCGACCTACAAGGACCCGGGCGCCGTGAACATGGGCCTCTGGTTCTATGGGTACAAGGACACCGAGAAGTGGCGCACGGGCTTCTGCGCCTGGCAGGTGCCGCTCTCGTGGGTGACGCTCACGATGTGGTCGTGGTTCGTGCCGACGTACTACCCGTGCCGCGTCGGCGCGGGCACCGAGGAGGAGCGTCGCGCGGACATCGTGGAGACGCTCCAGAAGGCGACGAAGGCGCTCGGCGGCAACCTGGTGGTGGTGGCGGGCTTCGGCGGCGTCGACTTCGTCACGGTCAACGGCAAGACGGGCGCGGTGGTGGCGTCGAACAGCGTCTCGACGCTGAACGGGATGGGCTACGCGTTCAAGGCGAAGGCAGGCGGCGCGAGCAAGGAGGCGCCGAGCGTCGCGCCAGCGAAGGGCACCACGCGCCTGTGAGAGAGCGAGGCGAGCCGGACGAGATCACTGGAGGCTCGGAGCACTTTTTCGGGGTCCGACCTGACAGCAGGTTGCCGCGAGCGGTCGGGGCGCGGCCGAGCTGCGTATCCGGTGCTCCGATGCTCCGGTGATCTCGTCGCGCTCTACGTGCCTTGCGCCAGGAGAAAGCTCCAGAAGTCGACCTGTTCCTCGATCTGTTCGTCCAGCGACGTGCCGATGCCATGGCCCGACGTGCCGCTCGTGCGGAGCAGGATGTTCGATTGTCGGGAGGCGGCCTGCATGCGCGCCACCATCTTGCGCGAGTGGAAAGGGTCGACGCGCGGATCGTTCGCGCCCGTCATGAACAGGATCGCCGGGTACGCCGCGCCGTCCTTGACGTGGTGGTACGGGCTGTAGGCGAACATCGCGCCGAACTGCGCCTTTTCCTTCACCGTGCCGAACTCCGGGACGTTGAACGCGCCGTTCGGCGTCGTCTCCACGCGCAGCATGTCGTAGATGCCGACGCTCGAGACCACCGCCCGGAACAGCTCGGGCGCCTGCGTGACCACCGCGCCCATCAGCAGCCCGCCATTCGATGCGCCCGCCGCGAAGAGGCGCTCGGGCTTGGTGTAGCCCGCCTCGACGACGTGCTTCGCGCAGGCGATGAAATCGTCGAACACCTGCTGCTTGTGGACGAGGTTGCCAGCGAGGTGCCACGTCTCGCCGAATTCGCCGCCGCCGCGCAGGTTCGCGTCGGCGAACACGCCGCCCTCGTCGAGCCACACGCGGTTCCTGACGTCGAACCACGGCGAAGCGCTGACGCCGTACCCGCCGTAGCCCGTGAGGAGCACCTTGCTCGACCCGTCGAGCTTCGTGCCCTTCTTGCGGAGGATGCTCACCGGCACCTTGGTGCCGTCCTTCGAGGTGCAGGTCTCGCGCACCACCTCGGCGTCGTCGAAGCTCGCGGCGGCCTTCTTCGCGAGCGCGGTCTTCGTGAGCTTGCCGTCGCTGTAGAGGCTCCAGCTGCCGGCGTGCACGTAGCTCTCGGTCTGGACGAGCACGTCGTCGCCTTCGAGGCGTGCGATGCCCCACACGCTGGAGACGGGCTCGAGCGGGGTGGTCTTCGGCGCCTTGCCGTTCCGATCGAACACGCGCATCTGGTAGGGGCCGCCCACCAGCTCCGCGGTGTAGAGGCGCGTCTTCGTGACGACGAAGTAGTCGAGCACCGCGTCGCCCTCGGTCACCACCACCGTGGCCTTGTCGAGGGTGGCGGTGGGGGCAAGCTTGAGGATCTTGCCCTTCGGTGCGTCCTTCTTCGACTTGAGCCAGACCTCGCCGTCGGGCGCGAAGCGCAGCGCGACCACCTCGTCGGCGAGGGACGCGAGCTTTCGCCAGCGGGCCGCGTCGGTCTTCGGATCCTTCACCTCGAGGAGCCACTGGTCGAACTCGCCGCCGTCGCCGTTCGCCACCGACGCGTGGACGAAGCGCCCGTCATCGCTGGTCTGGAGCGAGATCTCGGCGATGCGCGGGAGGTCCTTCGTGAGGCTCGGGAGGTCGGTCTTCGGGTCGGTGCCGAGCTTGTGGAACCAGACCTGCTGGTAGAACTGGAGATCCTCGGCGGCGCGCTCGCCCGGCGCGGGATAGCGCGTGTAGTAGAAGCCGCTGCCGTCCTTCAGCCACGTGACGCTGCCGCCGCCGGTGCCGTTCTGGACGCGCGGGATGGTGTCGATGGTGCGCTCCTTGCCGCCGTCCGCCTCGTAGATGTGGAGCGTGCCGCTCTCCGAGCCGCCGCTCGAGAGCGAGAGGCCGACGAGCTTGCCGTCGGCCGACACCGAGTACCAGTCGATGCTCGTGCGCCCGGTGGGGTCCAGCACGTTGGGGTCGATGACCGTCTTCGCGGTGTCGAGCGCGTTCGCGTTCTTCATCACCACCACGAACGGCTGCTGCTTGGGCGGCGTCCAGTTGAGCGCGAAGAGCCGCCCGCCGCGCCAGCGCAGCCCACCCCACTCGGGTGACTTGAAGGCGAGGAGGCCCTTCAGCTTCGTCTTGAGCGCGTCGCGGCCCGGCGCGCGATCGAGAAACGCGCGCGCTGCCACATTCTCGGCGTCGGACCAGGCCTTGACCTTCGGGTCGTCGCCCTTCTCGAGCCAGCGGTAGTCATCGGTGACGTTCACGCCGTGGTACGCGTCGACGACGGGCTGCTTCTCGGCGGCAGGCCAGCGGCTCGCGGGCGCGGGCGCGGGCGGCGCGGCGGCGGGCTTGGGAGCGGGCGCAGGAGTCTCCGCGGCGGGCGGGCAGCCCGCGAGGGAGACGAGAGCGGCGGCACCAAGGAGCGAGAGGAGCGAGGAGCGCATGCGCGACGTGGTGGGCATCGCGCGGGAGCATAGTGCGAATCAGAAAATCTCGACTTGCCTGTTGCCCGTCGCCTGTTCCCCGTTATCTCCTCTCATTGCTCCAGCGGAATCCCCACCAACCACGCCAGCGGCGCCACGACCGCCACATTGGCGACCAGCACCACGATCACCGCCGCGACCCCCATCACGAACCCCACCGGGCTCCACGTCCACGGCAGGAGCACGCTTCGCGAGCGTGTCCGGAAGAAGTAGTAGAACACGCCGAACAGCCCGATCAGCGGCGCGGCCAGGAACGCCAGGCCGATCAGCGCGTTGTCGCGGCTCGGCGGAGACCACGCGCGCTCGAGGCGCTGCTCGGCGCGCAGATCGCCGGCCTCCGCCTGGCGCTCGAGGCGCCGCTCGTCCCAGCGCACGATCAGCGAGCTCACGGTGATCATCACCACGAGCGACACCACCATGATGACGACCTCGAACGGGTTGTCGGGCGGCTTCGGCGGCTTCAGAGCGGACCCTCGACGAGGCCGTGCACGAACTGCTTCACGCGCGGCTCGACGCTGTTCTGGGCCTCGGCCGTGGTGCCGTCGAAGATGAGCTCCCCGCGATACATCATCCCCACGCGATCGGTGACGGTGAGCAGGCGATCGAGATCACTCGAGACCATGATCACGGTGGCGTTCTTCGCGCGCTGCTCCTCGCGCAGCAGCTCGAAGATCTTCTGCGAGGTGACGGGATCGAGGCCGGCGGCGGGCTCGTCGTAGAGCACGTACGAAGCCTGCGCGATGGTGGCGCGCGCCACGCCGATGCGCTTCTTCTGCCCGCCCGAGAGGCCCGCGGGCATGCGCGCGTCGAACCCCGTCATCGCGACGCACTTGAGGCGCTCCTCGACGCGCACCTTGATCTCGTCCTCGGGCAGGCTCGTGAGGCGCCGCAGCGGGAACGCGATGTTGTCGGCGACGGTGAGGTGATCGAACAGCGCGTTGTTCTGGAAGAGCATTCCGATCTTCAGGCGCATCTTCTGGAGGTCGAGCTCGCCGGCGTTCGTGACGTCGTCGCCGTCGATCACGACGCGGCCCTGATCGGGCTTCATGAGCCCCGTCACCATCTTCAGCAGCACGCTCTTGCCGGCCGCGCCGGGCCCGATGAGGCCGTAGAGGCAGCCCGTCGGCACGTGCAGCGAGACGTTCTTCAGGACGTGGTTCGGAGGTCCGCCGGCCGAGGGACGGAACGACTTCGAGATCCCCTCGATCGTGATCACGGCGGTCCGGACATCCGTGGACGCGCGTTGGCAGCCGCGACGGCGGCGGCGCGCTCGGCGTCGGCCTGTTCGCGCCGCACGCGCGCGAGCTTCGCGTAGAGACCGAGCGCCAGCCCGGCGAAGACGATGACCACGAGCACCAGCCCGGCGAGCGCGGCCTTCAACGTGTTCATCGAGCCGCGCGCCACCGCGATGGGACCCACGTGCGCGACGTCGGGGCGGGCGCCGGCGGGACGGACCGCATGCGCGATGAAGACCACCGCCACGTCGGCCGGCGCGAGGCCCGGCGCGCCGCCGGCGACCAGCCGCTGCACCGCCTCGGGCGAGAGGGGAGGAGTGCTCCCACGGTGCTCGACGAGCACGCTCGCCGTCGCCTTGGGCACCGGCCCGTCGCGCAGGCCATCCCGCGGCGGGAGGTTCATGTGCACGCGCGCCGCGAGCACCCCTTCCACGTTCGAGAGCGTTCGCTCGAGCTCGCCGGAGAGGCCGGCCACCAGCTGAGCGTGCTCGGCGGCCTGGCTCGGCACGAGCTGTCCGCGATCGGCGGCCTCCAGGATCCCGCGCGACTTCGTGCGCGGGAGCTGCTCGTCGGCCATGGTCACGAGCGCGCGCGAGGCGTCGTCGTGCGGGACGGTGACGCGGAAGCGGCCCTCGATGGTCGGATCGATCTCCTTCGCGGCATCGATGCCCGCGTGATCGAGCGCGACCACGACGCGGTTCGCGTCGCCCTCCTCGAGCCCGGCGGCGACGGGTACGGCGCACCCGGAGAGCGCGAGCAGCCCCAGCAGCGCGGGCACGACAGCGAGACGACCGACTGCGGTGGCGGGTAAGCGGCGCATTCTCGTGTCGCTGTATATCACGGCCGAAACTGTGAGCCGTGACCGGTGACCTGTCAGCTACAATGTGACCGTGCAGGACGACGGCCACACCGGGACAGGCGTCCTGAGTCAGGAGGAGGGCGCGACCGTCATCTCCCCGCTCGGGCCCGTCAGCACGTCGGTGCGGGTCTCGCCCGTGGCCGGCGAGCGCATCGGCAAGTACGTCGTCATCAAGACGCTCGGTCGGGGCGGCATGGGCGTGGTCGTAGCGGCGCGCCACGAGCGCTTCAAGGAGCAGGTCGCGATCAAGTTGCTCCACGCGAAGGCCGCGAAGGACGCCATCCAGCGCGAGCGCTTCGTGCGCGAGGCCCGCGCCATCGTCCGCATCAAGAGCGAGCACGTCGTGCGCGTGCTCGACGCCGGAGTCGAGGAGTCGAGCGGCGCGCCGTTCATCGTCATGGAGCACCTCGAGGGCCTCGACCTCGGGCAGATGCTCACCCACCACGGCGCGCTCACCGTGCCCATGGCCGTCGACTGCATCATCCAGATCTGCGAGGCGGTCGGCGCCGCGCACGCGCTCGGGATCATCCATCGCGACCTCAAGCCCTCGAACTTCTTCCTCACGAAGCGCGCTGACGGCTCGCCGCTGGTGAAGGTCCTCGACTTCGGCATCTCCAAGGCCGGCAGCGAGGACGGCGTTCCCGATCCGCAGCTCACGGAGACGCAGGCGGTGTTCGGCTCGCCCACGTACATGTCCCCCGAGCAGATCCGTAGCTCCAAGAACGTGGATGCCCGGAGCGACGTGTGGTCGCTCGGCGTCGCGCTCTTCGAG
>Ga0123336_10003156_pt1 | contig 13967 bp, 9 predicted proteins | sample SSSSmetaG_FD_96466 | JGI IMG/M metagenome (GOLD analysis project Ga0123336, IMG submission 96466) | Glacier valley bacterial and archeal communities from Borup Fiord, Nunavut, Canada, to study Microbial Dark Matter (Phase II) - ​SSSS metaG | ecosystem: Environmental > Aquatic > Freshwater > Ice... | reverse complement strand
TTTGACCCGGTGCGGTTTGAGCCGGTTATATCCCGCATCGAAAGGCCCGATATAAAACGCCACATTGCCTTTTACTTTGTATTCGGGCGACGCCGGCGCCTCGAACGGATGAACATGCGGCCCGTCGATAAAACAATAGATCGGCTCCCCATTCACCGACGCGACGGGATGATGTCCGTAAAACTGATGCTTTTCGCCTTCATATCCAAACGGGCTCGGATCGCCGGTAAAGACATATTCGTCATTTACTTGTTGGTAGAGCGCCGCATGGTCAGGCGCATAGATGTGCATATGCGGCGCTTCGATATAGCAATAGCCGCCTCCCTGTTTGGCGGCGATCGGATGCGCGCCCACGAAACGCACCGGCCGAGCCTCGGCGCGGCCGACGACGGCCATCTCCAGCGCAAGCACGATAGCGACGACACATAAGTTTCGCATGCCCCATCGTAGCGCAGGTTTGGGCTTCCAGGCATACTGTCGGCGTGCGGTGGAATGCGAGATGTTTGTGGGTGGCGCTTCTCGTGTCTGCCGGTTGCATGGCAGGCTGCGCCCAGGCCGGCCTCATGCCCAATGGCGGCAAAGACGCCGCAGTGGAAGCCCAGGTCGACCTGGCTGGGCTCGACTTATACGGCTTCGATCTGACGGGCTGGAACGCCGATCTCTCCGCCCGGGATTTGTTGCCGCCCCCGCCGGATCTTTCCAAGCCGCGCACCGGCATCGCACCGACGGGAACCTGGACGGCCATCGCCACGCCGGCCGACGGCCTGCCCGGCACGCGCAACAGCACCTGGCCGGATCTGGCGCTCTATCAGGGCCGCCCGGCGCTGGCCTGGGTCGAGGCCAATCAGGTGCGCGTGGGTACTTGGAGCGGCAGTAGCTGGACCGTGCTCGGCAACGGGCTCGGCAGCGCGTCGGCGCCGGCCTACGGCACGCAGCTCGACGGCACCAACGATCAGCTCCACGTCGGGTTTTTCCAGCTGCCCACCGGCGCCCCGCACTACGCCATGTATGTCCATCACTGGAACGGCATCAGCTACGACGCCGTCGGTGCGGCCGTCGATCAGGGCCTCACCTACCTGCCCGATCTGTCGATGGCCGTCGACTCCGGTGGCAAGCCCATCATCTCCTTTACGTCGCAGATTGGTGGCTCGGGCGGCCACAGCGAGATCGTCGCCCAGCATTTCGACGGCGCGGCGTGGCAGCCCTACGGCATCGGCCTTCACGCCGAGAGCGGCACCTCCTCGGCCATCTCGGCGCACATCGCCATCGACTCCGGCGATCACGTCTTCTCCGCCTGGCAGGAAAACTTCGTGCACGTCTACAAGAGCAGCCTCGGCACCTTTGCGCCCGTCGGCACCTCGAGCGGCAAGATTGCCCACAGCACCACCACGACCTCGTCCTATGAAACGCGCCTCTGCGTCGACAGCCAGGGTCGCCCGGTCGTCGGCTGGATGGAATACGACGGCACCTCGGCCGGCATCTGGGTCAATCGCTGGAGCGGGACCGATTGGGTCAGCCTGGTCTCGCCGGCGCTGAGCGCCCAGCCGGGCTCGACCAATTCGCAGATCGCCACCATCACCACCGACGGTGTCGACGCGCCAGTGGTGGTCTGGCAAGAGCCTGACTCCAGCTCGGTGACGCGGCTCTATGTGGCGCGGATCTCGGGCGGCGCCGGCACGCTATTGGGACAGCCATTGGCGTTACCAGCGGGTTATCAATATCTCAGCTATCCGACCATCGTCGTCGACAACAACGACGTTCCCATGCTGGTCTTCTCGGCGCAGAAGATCTCCGATTCCACGTATCATTTGTTCGCGTATCGATATCTTTAGTAGCCGGCGGCTTTGCGGAGGGCTGCGGCGCGGGCGTGATCGCCGTGCCGGTCGGCGTAGGTCGCAGCGACGGTGAGCGCCTCTGCGCTGAGCGGGCGGGCATCGAGCTCGGCCTCGGCCAGCTTGTAGTCGGCGTCGTCACCGGCAGCGACGGCGAGCGCGGCGCGTGCCAGGAGCGTGCGCTCGGCGTGCGGCGCCCGTCGATGCTGGCGCTCGAGCTCCTCACGCGCGGCGGCGAGTGCGTCTCCGGTCAGTGAATCCAAGCGCTTGAAGGCGAATGGATCGAGATAGCGAAAGACCCGCACCGACGGATTGTCCGCGCGCCGCACATAGATCAGCGCCTGGTCGTCGAAATAGCTGAGCCCCCACTGCGGCGGATCCAGTGCCAGCGCGGTGGCCAAGGGATCATATTTCACGAATGCCCAGCCGAGATGATATTGCGCGGTCAATGCGTCGAGCTGGCTCGGCTGGCCAGCATCGAGATAGCGACGGTAAAACCATTCTGGGAACAGCGACCAGGCGCGTTGGTCGATGAAGACCGGCGCTTTCTGGCAAAAGAGCAGATAGCTGCCGAAATCGTAGTTATTGAGGAGCTGACCCTTTGGTTGGGCGTCGCGGACAAAGTCACAGGCGGCGACCGGATAAGACGGTCTGTCGAGCCCGAGGCCCAGCTCCGAGAAGAGCTTGCGCTCGCCGACCAAGACCCACAGCGCCGTCGCTGCGGTGACCGCCATCGCCACCTGACCGAGTCGGCGCAGGCGTTCTTGCTGGCCGAGCTCGACGAGCTGCCGGGCCATGAGCGGCACCAGCGCCACCAGCGCGAAGGTGACGAAGCGCTGATGTCGCAGCGTCAACCCCACCAGCACCAACGCCGCACCCAGGCGATAGATCGAAATGCGCCGCCAGCCCAGCGCCACCGTCGACAACGCAGCCGCAAACGCCACCAGCACCAGCGGCGGCATCCGCGCCCAGGACAGCGGCGCCCACTCCGCGGTGTGCGACAGATAGCTCGGGTTCATGATGCGGCCGGCAAACAGAGCCAGGTGGCCGTTGGGATTGGCCAGGGTCGCCAGCACCGCCAGGGGGACCCAGGCCGCCGCCCAGGCCGCCGTTTTCCACGCTCGCTCCCGCAGCGCCGCCCACGCCCGATCCGCCGCGAAGCACGACATCAGCATCACGCCAATGACCACTGAGCCATGCAGGTTGGCCCAGGCGGCCAAGACCGTCATCCAGGACAGCACCCACAGTGGCCCACGCGAAGGGCGTCCCAAAACAAAATACAGCGCCGCAAACGCCAGATAGGCAAAGATTTCCGGACGCAGATAAAACACCAGACAGGACTGCGCCATCAGCACCAAGAGCAAGACTGCCGTCGCTGTAGGGCCAAGACCCTGCCCCTTTGCCTCCCTTGTCAGACAGAGCAGCATCAACAACAAACACACCGCGCGCAGTACATAATCACCCACATATCCGCCAGCGCGAAAGCCGAGCGCGAGCACGACATCGCCGAGCCAGGCAGAGGGCAACATCGTCTGTCCGGCGAACGTATGCGACAGATCGTCGACCCGATAGATCGCGCCGCTGGTCAGGGTCTTTTCGCCCATGACCAGGTGGTAATGGAAATCGCCGGAGTATTCGCGCACGAAGCCGGCCGATGCCCCGACCAGGAGCACCACCAGCAACGCCGCCGTACCGAGCTTGGTCAGGGTGTCAGAACGGCGGAGAGATCGTCGACGAAGATGTCGGGATGGACGGTGCCGCTCGTCTGCTCGACGTAGACGGCGGCGCTGGTGCAATTGGCTGGCAGGGTCAGCGTGCCGGTGAGCTTGGTCCAGGTACTGTCGGGCACCGAGGCGCCGAACTGGATCGACGGGAAGCCGTCGACGCCGCCGCAGGTTGTCTTGCCGGCGAGGTTCATGCTGAGCGCTGCGCCAGTGGCTTGATAGGCGTAGGCGGTGACGGTGTATTTGGCGACGGCGGCGGGCATGGCGTAGAGCGGGCCATCGTAGTTGTTGGCGCGACCGGTGAGCGAAAGGCTCTTGGCGCCGGCGTGGAATTGCGACGTCACCGACGTCAGGGTGCCGCCGGCGTTGAGGGCCCAGCCGGGTGTGCCTTGCTCGGTGTCGCCGTTGCCGACCACGTCGGTGCCGTAGGGGACGCCGATGAAGAGGTCGTCCATGTACAGGTCCGGCGCGCCCGAGGCGACGGTGGGCGTCTCGAGATACAGAGTGGCCGCGGTGCAGCCAGCGGGCAGGGTGATGGTGCCGGAGATCTGGGTCCAGGTGTCGGTGGGGACAGACACCGTCTTGACGTTGGTGTAGTGGTCGGTGCCGGTCACGGTGTTCTTGACGGTGATGCTCACGTTTTGTGCCAAGCCGGTGCCGGTTTGATAGGTCCACGCCGACACCGTGTAGGTCGCAGCACCGCGCGGGAACGGGAAAGCCGGTCCGTTGCAGCCGCCGGTGGTGCGGGCTGTCACGCCGGCCGATTGGGTACCGGTGTGGAAGATGGTCGTCGAGACCTTGGGGGTTGCGCAGAAGCTGGCCCAGCCAGTGGGTGTCGCGCCGGACGCGCCGACCTCAGCGCCCGCGTTGTGCGCCAGGTTGATCGACGGAATCGCCATATCGGCCGGCTCCGAAAAGTCGAGCGGCGTGCTGAAGTCGAGCGGGATGGTCATATCAGCGACGACGGTCATGTCGCTCGGCGGGGTGATGTCGACCACCGTCACGTCGTCGATATAGAGGTTGGGGAAGACCGAGCCGGAGGCCTGCTCGAGATAGAGCGTGGCCGAGGTGCAGCCCGCCGGCAGCGTGAGGTTGCCCATCAGATCGATCCAGGTGATCGTCGGTGCGTTGCCGGAGGCAACGGTGGAGTAAGAGGTGACGCCGCTGCAAACGGCTTTGACCGAGATGCGCACCGGCAGCGTGGTGCCTCCGTCCTGCAACGCCCAGGCGGAGATGGCGTACACGCCGGGACCCGTCGGCAGCGCGTACGAAATGGCGCCACACGTTTGCGTTCGGTTGGAGGCGACGCCACTCGAGGTCCCGCTGTGCGCGAAGGCCGTCGAGACGCCAGCGGTGGCCGAGCAGAAACCGGTCCAGCCGGTGATGCCGCTCTCGAAGCTGCCGTTGGTGACGAGGTTGTTGGCCACGCTGAAGTCCGGTGGTGGCGTCAGATCCGGCGCCATGGCGGCGTCGACGAGCATGGCGGAGAGGTCGGCGGGCACGGCCAGATCGGCGACCGGACCGGCCTTGGCGAGGTCGTGCGTGGTGGCCAGATCGCTCACCTCGGTGAGGTCGGGCGGAAAGACCGTGTTGTTTTGATCTTCACACCCGAAGGCCACGAGGCTCAGGCACATCGCCGCACACCGCCATCCACGCATGATTCCTCCTCGGCTAGGCTACGGTTGCTTGATCGCGCTACAGTCGCTTGAAAAGCTCGTGCGCATCGAGAAGCTCGGTGCGCACCTTACCGAAATGCAGGCTATCGCCGATCAGCACCGGCGACGGCTGGTTGGGTTTGAGCAATTGTCCGTTGATATAGGTGCCGTTCGACGATTCGAGGTCGACCAACAACATGCCCTGCGATTCGACCCGAAAATGAGCGTGCAGCTTGGAGACCGAACGATCGCGCAGCACGATGTCGCAGTTGCGCGCGCGACCGAGCGCGATGCGCTCTGGATACGGGTTGCCGACGGCCTTGATGATCGGCAGCACCTCGTCGATCGAGGCCTGCTTGGCTGGACGGACCGAGATCACCTCGGTCTTGAAGCTGACCGGGAGCTCCTTGTCGTGTCCCGCTACCACCAAGAACAAATGCGGAAAACGGGTGGTAAACGTGATGCGGTCGCTGCCGTGCGCAAAGTCTATGAGCTCGCGGATATCCACTTGGCAAGGTGCGACCATACCCTATCCGCCCGACTTTGTCAGCAGTCGGAGACGGTGAATGATGACGCGACGTGACATGTACGGACTTTCTTAAAGGTCAAAATATGGAAAGAATATGGTCAATATATATATATCGAGCGAAGAAAGGAGCACGTCCTAGCGCTGTAGCGCCGTCGTCATCCGCCGCACCGACTCGCGTAGCTCCTGGTCCGTCGACGAAGCAAATCCCAGCCGGATGAGCCAATCCGGCGACACCGACGCCGGAGTTTCTCGTTGCGCCCGCGGGTATCAGGCTGTGCTGCGCCCTCGAGGACACCCACGCAACCGAGGCGGCGGTCCTGTTGCGCGACGCCTACTGGCAAACCGGCGTCAGCGAGGAACGGATCGCGGCGGCGCAGCGCGGTGCCGCGGCCTGGGTCGGCGCTGTCGATACCGACGGCCGCCTCGTGGCCAGTGCACGCGCGATCAGCGACGGCGCCAAATGGGCGGGCATCTTCGACGTGGTCGCGGCACCCGCCTGGCGCGGTCGTGGCGTGGGCCAGGCGGTCATGCGCCTGCTGCTCGGTCACCCTCGGGTGCGCCATGTGAGCCGCGTGTGGCTCGCCACCCGAGACGCACAGTCGCTGTACACGCGCTTCGGCTTCGTCCCCGGCGCGATGATCCCGCCGAGGTCTTACCCGACGACGGAGATGGTCCTGACTCGCTAGAGGCCGCTATTGGGGTGGTTGGTATGGCAGGTGGTGCTGCACTGGGCGAACGACGCTGCCGGATCGAAGTAGTCGCCGATGTACATGCTGGTGATCGGGCCGTACTGCGCGACGTGCGAGTCGGGGTAGCTCTTGTGACACGACAAACACGCCGACTTGCTGGTGCGCTGGATGCCCGCCTTGGTGGTGTGGCACATGGCGCAATGATCGAGCGGCGCGTCGACGCGGTTGGAGCGCGAGTGCAAGAAGTGCGTGCGCACGTAGATGGGTCCCTCGAGCTCGATGGCCAACGGCGCATGGCAGCCAGCGCAGGTCGAGCGATCGGCGTCGGCGTGCAGGATGTTGGTGAACGCGCCGCCGCCTTTGTGGCAGGCGTTGCAGCCACCAGTGTTGAGCGTCGCACTGGTATGTGTGTTCGAGCCGACCTGAATTTCGATTGTGGTGGTGTGCGGAATGTCTTCACCGAGGTACGTGCGTCGCGCCTTGATGCTGACCTGATACGTACCAGCCTCGGCGTCGGGCGGCACATGAAAAGTCCAGGTATCGCTAGCAGGCTCGAACCAAGTCGCGTGACTGGGGTCGAACGCTCCTTGGAAGAGCTTACTCTGCGGGAAGATCACCGCCTCGCCATAGATGCCGTCGACGGCACGCGTGGCCACCACCTGGGTCGGGGCAAAGAACTGCGGGACCTCGAGCACACTACGCATCGGCTGATTCTTTTGCATCGGCCCGATCAGAGTCGCGGTGAAGTTACGCTCGCGATGCTTACGCCGGTAGTAGGTGGCACTGGGATCGAAAAACGCCCGATAATAATTGATGCCCGCCGGGTTGATTCCGAGAACCGCTGCTTCGAAATAGCTCGGCAGAGTGCCCGGTGCATGTAGTGCCGTGCCCGCACCGTCTTTGAGGGTGAGCTGGAAGTCGATGCTGGTTCCTGGTGCATAGGTGCCGTCGCTCTGTGCGGCGGTCAGTGGCTTGACCTCGATATCGAAGCCGTATGCATAGGTGGGGTTGGCCACCTGGGTGACTGGAATGGAGTACGGATGGTGCGGATCGAGCGTCCAGATCACGCGCAGGCTGGTCGTCGTGGCATCTATGTCGAAGGTGCGCTCTGGATGTTGGGCATCGCGCAGCTCGACGAGCGCTTCTTCCTGAAAGCTTTTCGCCCCAGTGCAATCGTTCGGCGCTGGGCAATCGTTCGTCCATTGAATGGCGCGGAGTCGACGAACGAAGAAGTCGTCGCTGCGGCGGCGGTCTCGATCCGTGCCAGCGCTGACGATGACCGGCCAGCCACGCCGACGGCCGTTGGCGTCCAGTTGCTCGACGAGAAACAGCGACGGAGCGTCCATCCAGGTTGCCTTGCGAAAGAAGCGCCGGCGGGTGAAAGTGTTGTCAGGATTGGGCAACAGCACCGGCTCTTCGTCGACTTGCGCAGTTTGACGACCCCAGGGCAATGATGCCGCTGCACCAGTGGTCTTGAGACCCGCAACGCCCTCGTCGGTGGCCGTGTCGATGAAGGCGCGAAGATCGATTTGGTTGATATAGAAGCTTTGTCCGGCCTTGACCGATAGTGGCATGCCGACGCCATTCTCGATCTCCAACGCCAAGCCCACGGCGGGAGCGCGATTGCAAATCGCCTCTTGAGATACCGCGGGAACCACGCCGGGGTCATTGACCCCACCGCAGCCCGAGGTCCCCAGTAGTCCGATGAACGAAACCGTAACGGCAACGCGCATCACACTCATTCTGACGCTCCTCCGCTGATAGTTAAATATCTCAGCATTATAATAAATAGCTATCAGTCGGTGAAATAGCCAGGAAATAAAACAATCAAAAGCCAATATGATTCGGACTTTGGGACACATTGTGCGATTGGGTATCGCGTGTAGGCCGCACGCGCACGTGTGTCAAAACGATGAATTGCGAGAGCACATACAAAAGGTTTTGGGACAGAGATGTCCCAATCACCGACCCACAATGATATGGGAGATTTACGAAGTGCGCGTAATTTGCGACATCGCGCCGACCACGTCGTCGCATTCGCGTTCGGACATGCACGGAAACGGACCCACTCGCACGCCCGCCCCCGGACGCGTGTCGATATCCATGCCTTGTGCCGCCAGCTCGCGCACCACACGCGCCGGCTCGGCGACGTCGAGGCACACCATCCCACCGCGCTCGTGATCCTGCCTTGGGGTGAGCACGCCGATGCCCGCGCGGTCGGCGGCAGCAATGAGCCGCGAGGTCAGAAGGAGGCTGCGTGCCCGCAATGCGGGTATCCCGACCTCGAGGAGAAATCGAATTCCGGCGCGGGCGGTATAGATGGGTTCCATCGCCGGTGTGCCCTGTTGAAAGCGAACCGCGCCAGCGGCCGAGCGATAGGTGGGCTCATATCCGGCGAGCTCTGCATGGCCCACCCATCCAGGATAGACGGGCTCGGCCGTGAACGTGGGTCGCACGTACATGAAGCTCAATCCCATCCCACCACCGCAAAGCCACTTGTGAACGCCGCCCACCACCACGTCCGCATCGATGCTCTCCACGTCGAGCGGAACCACGCCCACCCCTTGATACGCATCGAGCACGCTGATTGCCCCCACCTGCCGTGCTGCGCGCGTCACCTCGGCGGCAGACAAAAGACCTCCCGAGCGTGGTGACACCCAGGGCATGGCCACTGCTGCCACGCGCTCGCCCAGGTCCGAGATGGATTGTATCAGCGCAGCAGCGAGACTCTGACCCGCTTCGGGCTTGACCTCGACGATGGTGAATCCGCGCTTGGCCTGCGCAGCCCACAGATAGCTCGACGAGGGAAAGTCGTACTCGGGCGCAATGAGGATGCGGTCGCGGTGCACGGAGGGCTGCAAGGTGGCGGCAATAGCCGCCTGGCAAGCGGTGACCGAATCACGGAGCGCTACGGTGCCGCGTGGCGCATGCAGTAGATCCTCGACGAGCTGAGCCAGCTCGCGCATTCGCATCACCCACGGCTCGATGGCTCGATTGCGCAAAAAGAGCGTGCGCTTGTATTCGTCCAGATCCGCCAACATCTCTTCCGGGAACGGACCCAAGCACGGCGTCGCGAAATAGCTGCGCTCGCGCAAGACAGGAAAACGCTTGCGCATCGACTCTAGGTCGATCGTCTCAGCCACCGAAAACGACTCGATACAGTCGGTTGTAGAACGTGTTCGCAGCCAACCAGACGTTCTCGGCACCACGCCACACCAGCTCGGTCGACTCGGCGGGCAACATACGCGCCATTTGCATTGCTTCCTCGGCGTGGCCAATTTCGAGGGTCTCGTGCAAATCCAGCCACGCCAGGCTCGCTTTGTCGACCAGACTCTGACGTCGGAACTGGTCGCCAACAAATGCGTCGATCTGTTTGCCGAACACCTCCGCGACGATGCTCGCGCCGATCCCCTGGTATGGATCGTCGACGAAGTACGCTGCGTCGAGCGCCTGGTTCGTGGCCACGCCAGGCGCCAGCGTCGCTTCGCTCACTTGCTGAGGACGCCAGCGCGAGAGACCTTCCATCATCTTGGCGAAGAGCTTGCTGTGCGCACGTTCGAAGTGACCCTCACCCAGCTCGTCATGGAGTTGGTGGGCGAGCAGAGACCGCAGGCGGTCGTCATTGGTACGCGCCGTGGCGTGCGCCAAACGACGGGCAAAACCGTCGACGATTCCGATCTGGGCGTTGGCGCACAGCAGCCACAAATGCTCCAGCGATACGGGCTCGCGTTTCATGCGCGCAAACAGCGGATGATCGGTCAACGGCTCGGACTCGAATCGGTCGACGATCTCGGTGGCCAACTTCGGTGCGGGTCGTCGCGGCGGTGAGAGCGGTAGTCCCGGTTGATAGAGCTCGTTGGCCAGATACACCGTGACCCGAGCCGCGCCGGCCTGTCGCCGGAAAGACGCGTTGCTCTGGATGCCGACGCCGCGGTCCAGCGCACCGTCGGCGAACGCGGTCAGTCCGCTGAGGTAGGCCGCCTTGGAGACGCCTTCGGCCTCGAGATAACTGCCGACTCTGTCGGCGATGATCTGGTCGTTTTCTGCGTACCCTTTGATGGGAACGTAGACCGTCGCAGCGCTCGCCTTGCTCTGGGCGCCGGTGAAGGCCAGACAGGTGGCCAGCGCACGGCCGTCGAACAGCTTGGTGTCATTGCCGGCCATGGCCGCCAAGAAGCGGGTGGTGTCACCAGCGACGTAAGAAGCGGCACCAGTTGCGGCCTCTTCCAGATCGGCCACCGTCGGAGAGTGATGGCGAGAGTAGACTTTGATTCGCGCGGCCTTGCTCTCCGATAAATCGAGGCTGAAATATTTCAGCTCGTCGAGGTCCGGTCCCCGTCGGGCGATGGTCTCGGCGATGGTGGCGTAGGCACCGTGGAGTCCCAGTCGAACCAGCGCCTCTTCGATGATCAAGGACGCTTTCTGCCTGCCCTGCGCCTCTGGGTTCAAGTAGACCTTGAACTCCGGCGGGCGACCCGGCCAGAGCGAAGCGGCGAGCCAGATCGAGAAGAGTCCCGAGGGCTCCGCTGGGAGAAACAGGTCGGCGACTGCTTCGAGGCGCTGGATGCTGATCTCGTGTTCGCGACTGAGCCCGGCAATGACGGCCAGCGACTGGTTTCGGTTGGTAATCAGCGACGGAGGGGATCCCAACGGTTCGAGTAGGATTCTCAGCTCGGGTCGGCCGCCGAGAACGACCGAGAACTCGAACGGCGTGTGGTCATCACCGATATCCGAAAGCCAAACGGGACTTGTCCCAATGGGTTGATTGCCCCACGGGGCAGCCATCTCCTCGAAGAGCTCACACGCTCGATCCGCTTCCAGCGGCGAGAAACCCTGTGTTTGGGCCAGGGAGCGCAGACTGCGATTGCCTCTTTCGACGAACGTTGTATTTGCACTTTGGGACATGTAACTCCTCTCGCTGTCCCAAAGTGAACGTTGTGCACATCGTTTTCAAGGTCTTTCGCATATTTTGTTTAAGGGCTTTTATAATGAGTAATTCAAATTACATTAACTTGCCAAGTAGTTAGAATAATGGTGGTAAATATTTCGGCGGACAACCTGCGGCGCAGCATGGGTTTCTGCGGACTTTGGGACATCCTGTTTCGCGCGGATTACATTCAAATAGGTGGCGGCGCCTGTATCCAATGTGGGCAAATATGCACCTATCGACAGAAGTGACTTCGCGTGGGCTCGACACTGGCCGAGTCAAGCCATTCGATTGGTCTTGTGATGTCGAATGCCCATCTGACATCATCGCCCTTGACTTCGCCCACTTGGTGATTGCGCGCAATCCGCTTGAAATGAGTGTAGCTTCATCAGTCGTCTTGTTGCGCAGGAGAACGAGCTCCAATGTCCAACGAAACCGAACCTGAATTCGACCGAGTGATGATCAAAGGCGCCACCACGGGCCCTGCGAAAGAATGGATCATTCGTACTTATGGCGCGGAAGTATTCAATCGTGTCATCAGCGGGCTCAACAAAGACGACCAGGCGGTCGTGCGCGGGGATATGGTGAGCGTGGGTTGGTATCCGCTCGAGTCATGGAGCGCTTTTCTGATGGCCACGCGTCGGGAGGTCAAGCGCCTCACGGGAGAAGAAGACACCACCTTCGACCGCCGACTGATCTTCGAGGGCGGTCGTCAAACCCTCATCAAAGTGTATCGCTTCGTCCTCGGATTCTTCGATCCAACGACCGTAGTGAACAAGATGACGCCGATCTTCCGGCGCATCTACAGTCACGGCAAAGTCGAGTGCATCGGCAATACCAAAGGCGAATACATTTTGCGTTTTTACGATGCGCCAATCGAGATGTTGGAAGAAGTGAGACGGCTGGTGCCCCTCGGAGGCGAATTGGCCCTCGACCTGGCCGGGCAGCAGGTGACCAGCACCAAGGTGACGCATTCCATCAACAACGGTCTTTTCAGCATGGACGTCAAGCTCACCTACGTGAAGCGAACCAGCAACTAGCGCGTCGATTGGCGCGATCTTGGTGTCGGCTGGCGTACTCGTTTGGCCTCGGCGCGCTACAAGGCGCCGAGGAGGCCGGCATGGCGCGACTAATTTGGGCGATGGTGTTGTTGGCGGCGTGCAGTGGTGATGCGCCTTCTGGCAACGCTGGCGAAAACGTCGGCGGTGTCGATGGTGCCGACGGTGTCGACGGCCGACCAGCTGACTATGACCGTGGCGATCTCGGCAATACGCTCTCCATCGATGCGGGCATCAGTGATTTGTCGACCGGGTGCGGCCCCTGCAACCAGCCGCCAACGGCCTGCCATGCGCCTGCCGGCTCTTGCGTCGGCGGCCACTGCGTCTACGACGTCGTCGAGGGGCTGGCCTGTGACGATGGCAACGCCTGCACCGTCGGCGACATCTGCAGCGGCGGCGTGTGTGCCGGCAAAGCGCGGGTCTGCAATCAGCCACCGGCCGCAGCCTGCCTCTCCGGCACCGATCTGTTGACCTACAACGCGGTCGGCTCCTGTCATTCGGGCGCCTGCGTTTACGCGCAGCATGATGTCGCTTGCGGCGCCGGCGGTTGCGTCGCCAACGCCTGTTCCACCGATCCCTGCCCCGGCCTCACCTGTAACGCGCCACCGTCGACGTGCTTCAAGGCCGCGGGGGTGTGCAGCGTCGGCTCCTGTAGCTACGCGTACGACGACGGCGTCGCCTGCAACGATAGCGATCCGTGCACCGACGCCGACCAGTGCAACACCGGCGTGTGCAAGGGCAAACCCAAGTCCTGCCTGGCGCCGCCCGCCGATCACTGTGACGACACGACCACGCTGCGCAGCTACGATCCCGTCGGCAGTTGCGGCGCGGGCGCGTGCAGCTACACCTATCACTTTGTCACCTGCGCCGCCGGGTGCGCCAATAATCACTGCACCCCGACGTCCTGGACCACGCAATCGAGCGGTGTGACCTCGTACCTGCGCGGTGTCTGGGGCGCCAGCGGCAGCGACATCTTTGCCGTCGGTGACGACGCCACCATCATCCGCGGCAACGGCACCACCTGGAAGACCATGGCCGTGCCGCAGAACACCAACCATCTGATGGGCGTCGACGGTACGAGCTCCACCAACGTCTTCGCCATCGAGTCCAGTCTGGCCTCTGCCTCGGCCGGCGTGTATCGCTTCGACGGCACGTCGTGGACCAAGCGCACCACCGTCGGCTGCTACGACTTCTGCTGCGTGGGCGCCATCGGACCCGACGACGCCTATTTGTGGAATTCGGGCGGCCAGCTCATTCGCGTCACCAACGGGGTCGCCAAGCTGGTGACCAGCATCAGCACTCCCGACACCCTCGACCATGACTGCATGTTGCGCGTCCGCTCGGCCAGCGACGTCTACATCTCCGGCGGCTTCACCTATCACTATGACGGCACCAGCATCACCGAGCTCAAAGCGTCGGGCGGCACCAGCCAGGGCTCCGAGGGCCTGGTCGCGTTTGGCCCGACACAGGTCATTACGTTCGTATCCTCGACGGTGGGACGGTGGAACGGCACGCAGTGGACGTCGATCCCGACTGGCCTCGGCGTGGTCCTC
>Ga0123336_10003153_pt1 | contig 13979 bp, 14 predicted proteins | sample SSSSmetaG_FD_96466 | JGI IMG/M metagenome (GOLD analysis project Ga0123336, IMG submission 96466) | Glacier valley bacterial and archeal communities from Borup Fiord, Nunavut, Canada, to study Microbial Dark Matter (Phase II) - ​SSSS metaG | ecosystem: Environmental > Aquatic > Freshwater > Ice... | reverse complement strand
CGACAGCATCAGCTCGCTGCCGGTCATCACGTCTTCCGGCGTCAGCTCGGTGCCACGCTTCGTGCCGATCAGCGCGGCGAACCCTTTGACCCCGCGCGTCAGCGCCGCACGCAGGCCGGCCTCGTGCGTGCCGCCGTCGGGGGTCGGGATGGTGTTGCAGTAGTAGCTCGCCGCGCCGTCGCCCCAAATCGGCCACGCAACCGCCCATTCGACCGAACCCCGTCCTTCGGGCAGATCGGCGCGACCGGCAAACAGGTCGGGCACGACGCGCTCGCGATCCTCCAGCTGTTCGGTCAGGTGATCGGCAAGGCCCCCCGGAAACTGGAACGTCGCCGCCGCGGGTGTCGCATCGTCGATCAGCGCGGGGTCGCAGCGCCAGCGGATCTCGACCCCGCGATACAGATACGCCTTCGACCGCGCGAACCGGTACAGCCGCGCAGGCCGGAACGCGAGCTCGCCGCCGAAGATCTCCGTATCGGGCACGAAGCTAACCGTTGTGCCTCGCCGTCCATTGATCACGCCGAGCGGCTCGAGTGGTCCACACGCGGTGCCGCGGGCGAAACGTTGGCGGAACAGCGCCTTGCTGCGCGCGACCTCGACCATCAGATCGCTTGACAGCGCGTTGACGACCGAGATGCCGACGCCGTGAAGTCCGCCACTAGTCGCGTACGCCTTGCCAGAGAACTTGCCGCCCGAGTGAAGCGTCGTCAGGATCACCTCGAGCGCCGATTTGCCCGGGAACTTCGGATGGTCGTCGACCGGGATGCCGCGCCCGTTGTCGGCAATCGTCAGCCGGTTGCCGGGGTCGAGCGTGACCTCGATGCGCGTCGCGTGGCCGGCGACAGCCTCGTCCATGGCATTGTCGAGCACCTCGGCGGCGAGGTGGTGGAGCGCACGTTCGTCGACGCCGCCGATGTACATTCCCGGGCGGCGGCGGACCGGCTCGAGGCCTTCGAGCACCTCGATGTCGTTGGCATCGTACGTGGCTTGGGTGGGCGTCGCGGAAAACAGGTCAGTCATCGGCGGCGGTATAGAACGGAGGTGGAACGGAACCAAGCGCGAAGAAAATTCGTGGCAACGCGCTTTTGAGCTTGCCTGAATCTATGCTGCAGTGCACAACGCGAATGCCGAAAGGCGATCCTCCCCAAGGATTTTACTTCAAGGCCGGTGGTTCGCCACCGGCCTTTTTTTTATGCGGCGCTCACGCCCTGCTCGGCATTCTACATTGGTGGCACGCTTGTTGCAGCGCACAACGCGATGCGCCGGTCCTCGCCGGAACACCATCGCGAGCAGGGAGAAACACATGACCAAGTTGATCGCCGCCGGATTTGCTCTTGCCGCCGTTGCCGGGCTGAACCCGGCCTTCGCGCAGGTGGCAGCACCCGACGTCGCCAAGCCGGCCGCCGAAGTTGCGGCCCCCGAGGCGGCTGTCGCACCGGCCGCGCCCGTGCTGCTCCCCGCGCTTGCGGGACCGCTCGCGTACAGCGCGACGCCGGTCAGCATCGACGCCGGACCGCTCGGCAAGATCTACATCAATGGCGTCGCCTCGGGAATCGCGCGCTTTCAAGACCACGTCGTGCCCGGCGATCACACGTCGTTCGGCGACGTCAGCAACGGGCAGCTCATCGTCCAGAAGGTCGATGGCATGTTCCAGTTCTTCGCGCAGGCGGGCATCTATTCGCTGCCGTCGCTCGGGGTGCCGTATACCCGGGCGTCGCGACTGAACGAGCTGACGTACGGCCCGATCCCGCAAGCGTTCATCAAGATTGCACCGACATCGACATTCTCGGTCGAGGTCGGCAAGCTGCCTACGCTGATCGGGGCCGAGTACACGTTCACCTTCGAGAACCTGAATATAGACCGCGGATTGCTGTGGAATCTTGAGCCAGGCGTTTCGAAGGGGGTGCAGATCAACTATACTCACGGACCGGTGGCGTTCGCGCTGTCGCTCAACGACGGCTATTACTCGTCGACGTACAGCACGATCTCGGGATCGGTCGCCTACACGATCGACCCCGCCGACGTGCTCGCCTTCGCCGCGAGCGGTAACACACGCTCGACGACGAAAAGCACCTTCGCGACCGGCGGCATCCTCAACAACCAGCAGATTTTCAACCTGATCTACACCCGGACCAAGGGGAAGTGGCTGTTCCAGCCGTACCTCCAGTATACTCACGTCGATGCCCTGCCACTCTTCGGGACCGGATGGGCGTCGACGATCGGCGGCGCGGTGCTGGCGAAGTACAGCTTCACCCCGGAGTTCAGCCTGCCGGTCCGCGCCGAGTACGTCAGCTCGTCAGGGACGCGCGGCGGCAGCCAAGCGAATTTCCTGTATGGGACGGGCAGTGACGCCTTCTCGCTGACGGCATCACCGACGTACCAGTACAAGATCTTCTTCGCGCGCGCCGAGCTGTCATACGTCAAGGCGGGCAACACGACCGCGGGCTCGGTGTTCGGCGCGGCGGGCAACGACCGGTCGCAGACGCGTGGCGTGATCGAGATCGGGTTCCTGTTCTGACGCGGCGAGCCGCTGCTTGCTTTTTGGGCCGGCGCGGCGCAGGTGCCCGCTTATTATGCACCGCCGACGAAGCGCCGCGACCCGCCGGTCGAACCCGGTGTTGCGCGCCGGCAACACAGCGGCGACGATCGCGCTATTGATCGCCGCGCCGGCGGCGGCGGTCGACCTGACGGCCACCGCCAGCATCGCCAGCGATTACCGGTTCCGCGGCGTTTCGCTGAGCGACCGCGGTGCCGTCGTCGACGCGAGCGTAACGGCGGCGTCGAGCAGCTGGTTCGCCGCGGTCGAGGGGATCTCGTCCGCCCGCGGGCGCGACGCGGCGGCGGTGCGGCGTAGCGCCGAAGTCGACGTATCGGCGGGCTGGAGCCGCGCGATCGGCCTGTTTACCCCAACCGCGGGCGTCATCGCCTACTTCCGACCGGGGGGCGGCGAGAGCGTCAACGCCGAGGGGTTCGCCACGCTCGAAGGCGCGCTCGGCCCCGCGACGCTGACCGTCGGAGCGAATTACGCGCCCGACCAAGGCGCGGCGCCCGGCGGCAATCTTTACCTTTTCACGCGTGCCGCAGCGGCGGTGCCCGCGACCCCGCTTACGATCCGCGCGCGCGTCGGGCGCGAGGCGGGAGCGTTCGAGGGCGGGCGGGTCAAGATCGACTATGCCGCCGGCGTAGAGGCGCGGGTGACGCGCGCGGTGACGCTTGGGATCGACTATGTCGGCAACGACTTGCCGCGGACGACCGGGCAGACGCATCGCAACCGGACGGACGGCGTCGTCGTCCGCGCCGGGGTCACCTTTTAACCGAGGAGGTGCCGAAATTCTGCGATCACCGCCGTGTACAGGTCGCGCTTGAACGGCACGATCAGGTCGGCGAGCTCGTCGACCGTCGACCAGCGCCAGCTGCGGAACTCGGGATGTTCGGTCGCGATGTCGACGTCGGCGTCGGCCCCGAGGAAGCGCATCGCGAACCATTTCTGCCGCTGCCCGCGGTAGCGCCCGTGCCACAGGACGCCGATCAGCGCGTCGGGCAGGTCATAGGTCAGCCATTCGCGTGCCTCGGCGAGCAGCGCGACGTTGGTGATCCCCGTTTCCTCGGCGAGTTCGCGGTAGGCGGTCGCGAGCGGCTCCTCGCCTTCGTCGATGCCGCCCTGGGGCATCTGCCAAGCCTCGAGCTTCGAATCGAGCCGCTGGCCGGTGAAGATGCAGTTGCCGGCGTCGAGCAGCATGATGCCGACGCCGGGCCGGTACGGCAGGCCGAAATGATCGCTCACGCCGACGCCATGCTCTTGGCGACGAGCAGTTGCAGCGCGGCGAGGCAGGCGTGGAGGTCGCCCTGCGTGCTCGGGATCGCCGCGCGCAGGTTCATGCAGCCGTGGATCTGTCCCGGCGCTTCCTCGAAGGCGACGTCGACGCCGTGGGCGATCAGCTTCGCGGCGTAGGCGCGGCCCTGGTCGCGCAGCGGATCGAGACCGCAGGTGAACACCATCGCCGGCGGCAATCCGCTGAGCGAGTCGGCATGGAGCGGCGACGCGTACGGGTGGAGCAGGTCGGGCGTCTCCCCCATATAATGGCCGGTGAACCACTGCATGCCCGGATTGGTCAGCAGGTAACCGTCGGCGAAGTCCTGCATCGAGCCCTCGTTCGCGGTCATGTCGACGCCGGGATAGATGAGCCATTGCGCGACGATCGGGACCGGCAGCGTCCCGTGAAGCTGCTGCGTCACAACGGCGGCGAGGTTGCCGCCTGCGCTGTCGCCCGCCGGGATCAGACCGGTTATATCGTGACCGAGCGCGCGCGGAGTCTCCGCAATCCAGCGCATCGCGGCGAGGCAGTCCTCGGTCGCCGCCGGGAAGCGATGCTCGGGCGCGAGGCGGTAGTCGATGCTGACGACAGTCATCCGCGTCACCCGCGCCACCTCGGCGCACAGCGGGTCGTGCGTCTCGAGGTCGCCGATCACCCAGCCGCCGCCGTGGAAGAACACGACGACCGGCCCGGCCGCCGGTTCCGTGACCGCGCTGTAGACGCGCGCGGGGATGGCATGGCCGTGCGCGCCGGGGATGGTGAAGTCGCGGACGTGGGCAAGTTCGCCGCGCGGCCGCTCTGTCATCGCGCCCATCGCGCGCATCATCGCGCGCGCCGCCTCGGGCGTGCCTTCCTCCATCTTCGGGCCTGGTGCGGAGGCGAGCATCGCAAGCAGGTTGGCGACATCGGGACGAACAAACGGCATGCGACTTCTCCCCAAGTTATCGACCTATCCTAGCCGTGTCGTGAGTCCGCCGCCACTGCGCACCGTGGTCTGCCGAGGCGGCCCTTCACAACGCCGCGCAACCGTTTTCCGGCGTGCCGCGTTTTCGGCACAGGAGAACAAGCGATGTCCGACGACGATTGGCGCCGCCGCCGCGCCGAGCAACTCTATGATGGCGAGCCGATCCCGCCTTCGTCGCACGAGATCCGGCCCAGGCTGACGCCGGTAGCCGCGCCGCCGCGTCCGGCGGTTGCGCCCCCGCCGGTCGCCGCTGCGCCCCCGCCAGTCGTCGCTGCACCGCCGCCAGGTATCGCCGCGCCGCCCCCTGTGAATCGGCCTTCCACATGGCCGCAGGCGCAGCCGCGTTTCCGTGCGGTGCGGGTGCAGCCGCCGGGTGCGCGGCGGGCGGCGTTGCCGTGGCTCGCCGGGACCGCCGCCGCCGCCATTGCCGCGGTCGTTGGCTGGCTCGCGCACGACCTCTCCGCTCCGCGAGTGCCGCCGCTCGTCGCCGCGTCGAGGACCGGCGGCGCGGCGTCTGTCGCAGTGCCCCCGCCGCCCGTCGCACCGATCGTCATACCGCCGCGGGCCGATGCACCACCTCGCGAACCGGCGCGTGAAGTGCCCGCGCCTCGGGCCCTCGGCGAGGCTGCCGGCGACCCGCTGGCCGCGGCGGCGCCGACGCCGGGCGCGGGCGAGATCGACGCGGCGACGCTCGACCGCCCCGACAACTCCGCGACAGCGGAGCGGATCGATGCCGCACCGAGGGTCAGTCTGCCGTCGCCTGCTGCACCGCGCCGCGCCGCGCCGGCCGCAACCGCACCGGTGACTGTTCACGCCGCGAACAAGCATGCGGCCTCGCCGACGCTGCCGCGCCGCTCTGTCGCCGTGTCGACTTTCCTCCCCGACCGCCGCCGCCGCGACGACCGTCCGCTCGCGACGACCACTGGCGGCCCGAGCTTCAATTGCCGCCGCGCGCATGCGATGGTCAACCGGATGATCTGCGCCAATCCCGACCTCGCCGCGCTCGACCGGACACTGGCGGCGACGTATCGCCGCGCCGATCGCAGCCGGCAACCCTATGCAGCCGAGCAACTACACGATGACGAGACCGAGTTCCTCAACCGGCGCCAGAACTGCCGGACGCCTGAATGCGTCGCGCGCCTGTATCGCGATCGGATAGACGAGATCGAGGGCGGCCGCTGACCTTCGCCGTCGTCCACCACCCCGACTATGTCGCGGCGCTGCCGCCGGGACATAGTTTCCCGATGGACAAGTACGGACTGCTGATGGTCGCGCTCGCCGAAGCCGCGGCCGACATGCACGTCCACGTCCCCGAGCCCGCTCCACGTATGTGGATCGAGGCGGTCCACGACAGCGCCTATGTCGCGGCCGTGTTCGACGGCACGCTGAGCCGCGAGGCGGAGCGGCGTATCGGCTTCCCAGTAACGCCGGCCATGCTGGGGCGCTCGCGACTGGTGATGGGCGGAACGCATCTTGCCTGCGGCATCGCGCTCGCGACCGGCTTTGCCGCCAACACCGCGGGGGGCAGCCATCACGCGCTTCCCGGGGGCGGGGCCGGGTATTGCATCTTCAACGACATCGCCGTCGCCGCCGCACGGCTACTGGTGGAGGGAGCGTGCAGGCGGATCGCCGTCGTCGACCTCGACGTCCACCAAGGCGACGGTACCGCGGCGATCTTCGCCGGCAGCGACGCGGTCCGCACGTTCTCGATGCACGGGGCGAAGAATTTCCCGGTCCGCAAGCAGGTTTCGACCCGCGACGTCGAGTTGCCCGATGACACCGGCGACGCAGCGTATATGGCGGTCCTCGGCGACGAGCTGCCGCGCTTTCTCGACGCCGCGCGCGCCGATCTCGTGATCTACCAGGCCGGGGTCGATCCGCACGTCGGCGACCGCCTCGGGCGGCTGGCGCTGTCGGACGACGGGCTGGTTGCGCGCGACCGCCTCGTCGCCGCGACGTGCCGCGCGCGCGGCCTGCCGCTCGCCTCGACGCTCGGCGGCGGTTACGGCGCCGACCGCATGGCCGTCGCGCGGCGACACGCGCAGTCGATCGTCGCGCTGGGCGAGAGCTTTGCGTGACCGGCGCGAGGGATTGCCGCGTGAACGGCGTATATCCGGCCGATGCTGCAGCTGGTCGACACCCCGGCGACATTGATGGCGCGCGTGGCCACGGGCGATGCGCGGGCGTTCACGATGCTCGTCGGCGAGCTATACGGCCCGGGCCTGCGCGTCGCGACGCGGGTCGCCGGTGACCGCGGCGAGGCCGAGGACGCGCTGCAGACCGCGCTGACCCGGGTGTGGACCGAAGCGGCGCGGTTCGATCCGGCGAAAGGGACTGTCGGCGGCTGGTTTCGGCGGATCGTCGTCAACGCGTGCCTCGACCGGCGGCGGCGGCTCCGGCTAGTGGCACCGCTCGAGGCGGCCGCGGCGGTGCCGAGCGACCTGCCCGACCCGTTCGCGAGCGCCGCCGCCAACGCCCGTGCGCGGCGCGTCGATGCGGCGATGGCGCACCTCAACACACGTCAGCGCGCGGCGATCACCCTGTTCCACGGCGAAGGCGCGACCATGGCCGAGGTCGCTGCCGCGCTCGACACGACGCCAAAGGCGGTCGAGGGATTGCTTGCGCGGGCGCGTATCGACTTGAGCCGGATGCTCGCGAGCGACCGGCCGGAAACGAGAGACCGATGACCGAGCCCTTCCACAACCGCGTGGCCGAGATCATCGCCGCCTATGGTGGCGACAGCTCCCGCTGGCCCGACGCCGAGCGCGAGACCGCGCTGCACGTCGCCGCCACCAGCCCCGAGCTTACCGCGCTTATGGCCGGTGCTCGGGCGCTCGACGCCGACCTCGCCGGGTGGGCACGGGCCCCGTTGGCGACGATGGATGATGCGGCCGGTCGCGGCATAGCGGCGGTGGCGCGGATCGCGATGCGGCCCGCGCGTTCGGTCGCGCGCTGGGCTACAGGGGCAGGGCTTGCCGCGTCGCTCGTGGGACTGGTGTTTCTCACCCCCGCGCGGATGCCGTCGCCGAACGCATCTCCGGCACCGTCGACGCCGGTCGCCGCCGAGCCTGCGTTCGCGCAGGTCTTCACCCCGACACTCGACGAGGAGCAGGTTCTATGAAGTCGCTGCAGGCACTTGGCGTGCTGCTGCTCGCCGCCACGGTCCCGGCCGTCGCGCAGGTCCCACTTTCGTCCGTGACGCCTGCGCCGGGCAGTTACGTCAACTTCGCGGAGCCGATCGGGCGCGGCGGTCCGTTCCGCTCGCTGAGCGATGCCGGCCGCCGCACGATGCACATCACGATGCGATCGGCCGATGGCAAGGCCGACCGGCTCGCGGTCGATTCAGCGCGCGATCGCATGCTGACGGTGCTTGACGCCGAGCGGCTTGATCCCGAAGCGCTCCGCCGGGCGATGGAGGACGAACGCGCCGCGGCGATGACGGCGAAAAGCCGCCAGCAGGCGGCGATGATCGCGGGCTTCCAGCAATTGTCGCTGGCCGACCGCCGCGCCTTCGTGACCGAGGCTCGGGCCATGCGCGATGAGGTCAAGGCCCGGTTGGCCGGCGCACGCCGCCCCCGCACCGGCAGCCTGATCCCGCCGCCGCAGTGACGGCGCGGCACGGCGAACTTACGGACAATAGCCGGTCTGAGCGGCGATCCGCTCCCAGACCGCCGCCGCAAGCCGCGCAGCGACGGGTCCGGGTCGCCCGTCGCCGACGGCAACGCCGTCGATCCGCACCACCGGCAACACCGGTACGGTCGTCGAGGTGATCAGCGCCTCGGCCGCGCCGTGCGCCTCGGCGACGGTGAACGGCCGCTCGACGACCGCGATCTGGCGCGCGCGGGCCGCCTCGAGCACCGCGCCGCGCATCACCCCGGGCAGCAGCCGCGGCGACAGCGGCGGCGTGACGAGCGAGCCGTCGCCGGTGACGAGCCATGCGTTAGTCGATCCGCCCTCCGCGACCGTGCCGTCGTCGCCGACCAGCCACGCCTCGAAGCCGCCCGCACCCCGCGCAGCCTGCTTGGCTCGCACGTTGGCGAGCAACCCCGTCGTCTTGATGTCGCAGCGGCTCCACCGTTCGTCGGGCACCGTCACGACGCCGACGCCCGCCGCCTGCTGGCCGATGCGCTGCGCGAAGTCGAACGGGCGCACCGTCATCACCAGCGTCGGGCGCAGCGCGGGGCCGTAGACGTGGTCGCGCCGCGCCGACCCGCGCGTGACCTGGAGGTACAGCAGCGCCTCCCGCGCGCGGTTCGCCGCGAGCAGCCGGCGGGCGATCTGCGACAGCGCGGCGTCGCCGAGCGGGGCGGGGATGGCGAGCTCGCCGAGGTTGCGCGCCAGTCGCTCCACGTGCGCCGGCCAGTCGAGCAGGTGCCCGTTCAGCACCGCGACAACCTCGTAGATGCTGTCGGCGAACTGGAGCCCGCGGTCCTCCACCCCGACCGCGGCGGTGGCGAGCGGAACGTAACGGCCGTCGACGAAGGCGAGACGCGGCATTTGGCGCTTTTCCGAAGTTGCGCGTTCGGGCCTAGACCGCGCCGCGACAGGAGTCATCATGGCCACGCCGCAGATCGTCTGGTTCCGCAACGACCTTCGCCTGAACGACCACGCCGCGGTGCGCGCCGCGGCAGCGGCGGGGCCGATGATCGCGGTCTATGTCCTCGACGACGTGTCGCCGGGCGAGTGGCGGACGGGCGCGGCGCAGCGGTGGTGGCTCGATCACAGCCTCGCCGCGCTCGACGCCGACCTGCGGCGGATGGGCGGGAGCCTCGTCCTCCGCCGCGGCATCGCCGCCGAGGTGCTTGGCGAGGTCGCCGCCGTTGCTGGAACACGCGCGGTCCACGCGCTGCGCCACTACGAACCATGGGCGAAGGCGCAGCAGACGGCGGTCGCCGCCACGCTCGACCTGACGCTCCACGACGGCGCAACGTTGGTGCCGCCCGGCGCGGTCACCGCGGGCGCAGGCGGGCGTTACCGGATTTTCACGCCGTTCTGGAACGCGTTGTTGAAGATGATGCCGCCCGCGCCGCCGCAGCCTGCGCCGATGATCCGCTTCGCCGCCGCGCCGCGATCGGACGACTTGAGCGACTGGCACCTGCTGCCGACGCACCCCGACTGGTCGGGCGGGTTCGACGTTTGGACGCCGGGCGAGGCAGGGGCGCATGCGACGCTCGACGCGTTCGCCGGTAACGTCCACGCCTATGACGAGGGCCGCAACATTCCCGGCGAGGCTCTGACCAGCCGCCTGTCGCCGCACCTCGCACACGGCGAGATCAGCCCGGCGCAGGTCTGGGCGGCGCTGACGAGTGCGGCGGGCGACCATGCGCTGCCATTCCTGCGCGAAATCGGCTGGCGCGACTTCGCGACCGAGACGCTCGACCAGTTCCCCGCCTTCGCCGACGAACCCAACCGGCCTGCGTTCGCCCGCTTCCCATTCCGCGATGCACCAGGCGAGTTCGAGGCGTGGCGATACGGCCGCACGGGCTATCCGATCGTCGACGCCGGGATGCGCCAGCTTTGGGCGACCGGGTGGATGCACAACCGCGTCCGGATGATCGCGGCGTCGTTCCTGACCAAGCACCTGCTGATCGACTGGCGAGCGGGCGAGCGTTGGTTCTGGGACTGCCTCGTCGACGCCGACCTCGGCAACAACGCGCTCGGCTGGCAGTGGATCATGGGATCGGGGGTCGACTCGTCGCCGTTCAACCGCATCTTCACCCCCGTCGGCCAGAGCGAGAAGTTCGATGCGCGCGGGTCCTACATCCGTCGCTGGGTTCCCGAGCTGGCGGCGCTTCCCGATGCCGCAATCCACGCGCCGTGGACAGCGCCGCCAATGACGCTCTCTGCCGCCGGCGTCCGGCTGGGCGAATCCTACCCTGCGCCGATTGTCGACCACGCCGGCGCGCGCGCGCGGGCATTGGCGGCGTACGAGGCGATCCGCGCCTAGCTGCGAAGCGCCTCGATAGGACTGAGCTTCGCCGCGCGCGTCGCGGGATACCAGCCGAAGAAGATGCCGATCGACGCCGAGACGAGGAACGCGGTCAGCACAGCGCTGAGTGTCACCGAGGTGTCGAAGCCGATCGCGCCGCTCGCCGCTGTGGCAAGTCCGGTGCCGATCGCGACGCCGATCGAGCAGCCGAGCAGCGACAGCATCAGCGCCTCGAGCAGGAACTGGAGCCGTACCGCCGCGCGGCTCGCCCCGATCGCCATCCGGATGCCGATCTCGCGCGTCCGCTCGGTGACGCTGACGAGCATGATGTTCATGATCCCGATGCCGCCCACGATGAGGCTGATCGACCCGATCGCCGCGAGCAGCAGGCTGATCGCTTTGGTCGTCGTCGACAGCGTGTCGGTCACCGCGGTCAGGTTGTTGACGGTGAAGTCATCGACCTGCCCCTTGTCGATCCGGTGGACGCGGCGCAGCAGCGCGCCGATCCGGTCGCTGACGCCGTCGAGATTGTCGGCATCGTCGACCCCGACCGAGATCGCGCGGATCGACCGGCGGAACGCGTTGCCTTGGAGCTGGCGGAGTGCAGTCGTCAGCGGCACGATGATGACGTCGTCGCGATCGATCCCGCCGAACCCCTGGCCGCGCTTGGCCATGATCCCGACCACGGTGAAGCTGACGCCCTTGATCCGCACGCTCGCGCCCATCGGGTCGTTCGCGCCGAACAGCTTGTCGGCGACGGTGTGGCCGATCAGCGCGACGCGCGCCGACGATCGGTCCTCGATGTCGGAGAAGGTCCGCCCCTGGTCGGGACGCCAGTCCTGGACCGTGAAATAGGACGGGGTCGAGCCGGTCACCGTGGTCGCCCAGTTCGCCGACCCGGCGACGACCTGCGCCGGGATCTGCGTCGAGGGCGCGGCGGCGACGACGTTCTTAAGCCGCGCGATGAGGTCGGCATCGTCGAGCCGCAGCGTCGCGCCGGTGCCCGCGCCGCTCATGAAGCCCCCCTGACGGCCGCTGCCGGCGGTAACGATCAGCATGTTCGAGCCGAGGCCCGAGATCGCGCCCGCGACCTCCTTCTGGACGCCGCCGCCGATCGCCAGCATCAGGATGACCGCGGCGACGCCGATGATCATGCCGAGCATGGTCAGCGCCGACCGCAGCCGGTTGGCGACGAGCGCCGACCACGCCTCGGCAAGCATCGCATCGATCACGGGTGAACCCTTCCACAGGTGCGCAGGTCATGCTGGCGCACGCCAGCACCCAAGGTTGAGCGAGGCAGCAGGCTGGCCGCCTTGGCACGGACATGGATGCTGGCATGCGCCAGCATGACCTCGTGACGTGGCAAGCTCATCCCACCGGCTCCACCGCATGCCCGTACAGCGCGGCTTCCGTCGGCGCGCCGTCGTAGAACACGCGGCCGTCCTGGATGCGCACCACGCGGTCGGTCGCGCGCGCGACCTCGGGATCGTGGGTGACGATGACGACCGTCACCCCGCGCTCGCGGTTGAGCGCCTTGAACAGGCCAAGGACTTCGGCCCCGGTCTTGGTGTCGAGCGCACCGGTCGGTTCGTCGGCGAGGAGCAGCTTCGGATCGTTGGCCAGCGCGCGCGCGACGGCGACGCGCTGCTGCTGCCCGCCCGACAGCTGCGACGGGCGCGATCGCGGCTTGTCGGCGAGCCCGACCTGCGCGAGCAAGGTTTGCGCCTTCGCCTCGCGGTCGCTCCGCCCCAGCCCCGAATAGACCAGCGGCAGCGCGACGTTGCCGAGCGCCGACAGCCGCGGCAGCAGGTTGAAGCTCTGGAAGACGAAGCCGATGCCGGAGTTTCGCAGCTTCGCCAGTGCGCGTTCGCCGAGCGTCGCGGTATCCTGCCCCTCGAAGCGGTACGTGCCGGTCGTCGCCGAATCGAGGCAGCCGATGATGTTCATAAGCGTCGACTTGCCCGATCCCGACGGCCCCATGATCGCCATCAGCTCGCCGTCGGCGACGCGCATCGTTACGCCGTGGAGCGCCCGGAACGTGCCGGCGTCACCGACATAGTCCTTCACGACGTGATCGAGGTCGAGGACGGGCGGGCCGCTCATTTCTTAGGCGGCGCGCTGCCCGGCGGCCCGAGAGTCAGCCCCTTCTTGTCTTTGCCGGCTTCCGCCGTGATGATCCGGTCACCCGCGTGGAGCTCGCCGCCGGTGACGATCGAGTTGTCGGCGTCCGATGCGCCGATGCGGATGCGGCGCGGCGCCGGCGTGCTGCCCTGCAGGACGAATACCGTCAGCATCCCGACGTCGGCGGCGCGGCGCTTGGGCGGGACATAGTCGGCGGGCTTGTAGCTGAGCGCCGCGTTGGGCACGAGCAGCGCGTTCTGGTGGTCGGAGACGAGAAACGACGCGTTCGCCGTCATTCCCGGCAGCAGCGCACCGTCGGGGTTGGCCACGCCGACGATCACCGTATAGGTGACGACGTTCTGCTGCGTGGTCGGGTTGAGGCGGATCTGCCGGACCGAGCCGGTGAAGCTGCGCGCGCCATAGGCGTCGACGGTAAAGCTGACCGCCTGGCCGATGCGGACTTTGGCGACGTCGGCCTCGGCGACGGCGGCCTCGATCTGCATCGCGGTCAGGTCGCGGGCGATGGTGAACAGGGTCGGCGTGTTGAACGACGCTGCGACCGTCTGGCCGAGGTCGACCTGACGGCTGATGACGACGCCCGACACGGGCGAGCGGATGATCGTGTAGCCGAGGTTGGTGCGGTCCTGCTTGATCTGCGCCTCGGCGGCGGCGACCTGAGCGGCGGCGCTTGCGGCGGTCTGCTGCGTTGTCTCGTAATCCTGGCGGCTGATGTAGTTCTGGCGGAACAGCTCGGCCGAGCGCGCGGCGTTGGCGCGGGTCAGCGCGAGCGTCGAGCGGATGTTGGCCAGCGTCGCCGTGCTTGCCGCCAGCCGCGCGGCGTAGACCGACGGATCGAGCTCGCACAGCACCTGCCCGAGCGTTACCCGGCTGTTGTAGTCGACGTTGAGCTTGGCGACCGTGCCCGAGACCTGGGTGCCGACGCTGACGACGCGAACGGGATTGATGACGCCGTTGGCGGTGATCGCCTCGCTGAGGTCGCCCAGCCCGATCGCCTGCGTGGTGAACGCGGCGGCGGGATCGGGGCGGTGCGTCGCCTTCCAGCCGAACCACGCAGCGGCTAGGAGCCCGACGACGAGCAGGATGATCCAGCGGCGGCGCGTCATCTTGCGTTCCAGTTTGCTGAGGTCAT
>Ga0123336_10003152_pt1 | contig 13981 bp, 12 predicted proteins | sample SSSSmetaG_FD_96466 | JGI IMG/M metagenome (GOLD analysis project Ga0123336, IMG submission 96466) | Glacier valley bacterial and archeal communities from Borup Fiord, Nunavut, Canada, to study Microbial Dark Matter (Phase II) - ​SSSS metaG | ecosystem: Environmental > Aquatic > Freshwater > Ice... | reverse complement strand
CGCCGCGCTCCATCACCAGCTCGGCGGCCTTGCAGATGGTGCCGGCCGTGTCCACCATGTCGTCCACGAACACCACGTTCATGTCCTTCACGTCGCCGATGACCTGCATGGACGCGATTTCGTTGGCCCGCAGGCGCATTTTGTCGCACACCACGATTTCGGCCCCGAACTTCTTGGCGAAGGCGCGGGTGCGCACCACGCCGCCCACGTCGGGCGAGGCAAAAATCAGGTTTTCCAGGTTCAGCGACTTGATGTAGGGCGCCAGCACGGTGGCGCCGTCGAGGTGGTCCACCGGGATGTCGAAGAAGCCCTGAATCTGGCCCGCGTGCAGGTCGCAGGTCATCAGGCGGTCGGTGCCCACGCTCTGGATGATGTTGGCCACCACCTTGGCGCCGATGCTCACGCGGGGCTTGTCCTTGCGGTCTTGCCGGGCGTAGCCCATGTAGGGCATCACGATGACGACCTTGTGGGCCGAGGCGCGCTTGGCGGCGTCCACCATCAGCATCAGCTCCATGAGGTGCTCGGAGGGCGGAAAGGTGCTTTGCACCAAGAACACCTCGCGGCCGCGGACGCTCTCGTTGAAGCTCGGGCCCAGCTCGGTGTCGGCGAAGCGCTGGAGTGTGAGGTCGCCCAGGGTGGTGCCGTAGGCGGCGGCGATGTTGGCGGCCAGGGCCTGGGAGGCGCTGCCGGCGAAGATTTTGACCTGTTCCATAGAATTGCGGAGTGGCGCGGGCTTCAGCCCGCGGGGCGTTGGGAATGAGCGATTTGGGGGCGAGCCAAAGCCCGCGCAACAGTTGCTAAAACGCGAAAGGCGCTGGCCACTCCGAAAATCGGAGCGGCCAGCGCCTTTGCAGTTACTCGAGCGGTGTCGTTGACCGACCAGGGCTCGAACCTGGACTCTTCTGAACCAAAATCAGACGTGTTGCCAGTTACACCATCGGTCAAGTTCCCACCTGGCCAGGGGCCGGTTGGGGTTGCAAAGGTAAGAAGGGTTTGATTCGGCGCAAGGTTCCGGCGAAAAAAATGTGGGATGCTGGCGGGCCGGCGGGCCACCAAAGCGGCGGTTGAAAGCTCTGGAAGCCGATTTTCAGTCGCCAGCCGACGGGTCGGGCTGCTTCCGGCCCGCGGGCCAACGGGCAGGATAGGCCGCGGCCGCGGTTGGAAAGCCGGCGCTTCTGCCGTAATTTTGCGGCCTGAAACCCGCATCAACTTCAATACAATTACAACCAAATGGCGAATACCGGCAAAATCACCCAGGTCATCGGCCCCGTCGTGGACGTGAGCTTCGCGGGTGAAAACACGAAGCTGCCTAACATCCTCGACGCGCTCGAAGTGACGAAAGACAACGGGCAGGTGGTGGTGCTGGAATGCCAGCAGCACCTGGGCGAGGACCGGGTGCGGACGATTGCCATGGACTCGACCGAGGGCCTGACCCGCGGCGCCGAAGTGCGCGACCTGGGCGCCCCGATGTCGATGCCGACCGGCGATGCCATCAAGGGCCGCCTGTTCAACGTGATTGGGCAGGCCATCGACGGCATTCCGCAGCCCAAGAGCGACGGCCCGTTGCCGATTCACCGCTCGGCCCCTCCCTTTGAGGACTTGGCCACGTCGTCGGAAATTCTTTATACCGGCATTAAGGTGATTGACCTGCTTGCTCCTTATGTGAAGGGCGGCAAGATTGGCTTGTTCGGCGGGGCCGGCGTGGGCAAGACCGTGCTCATCATGGAGCTGGTGAACAACATCGCCAAGGCCTACGCCGGTCTGTCGGTGTTTGCCGGGGTGGGCGAGCGCACCCGCGAGGGCAACGACCTGCTGCGCGAGTTCATCGAGTCGGACATCATCAAGTACGGCGAGGAGTTCAAGCACTCGATGGAAGCCGGCGGCTGGGACCTGAGCAAAGTGGACGAAACCGCGCTGCTGGAATCGCAGGCTACGCTGGTGTTCGGCCAGATGAACGAGCCCCCCGGAGCCCGCGCCCGCGTGGCCCTCTCGGGCTTGACTGTGGCCGAGAACTTCCGCGACGGCGACGGCACCGGCTCCGGCCGCGACATTCTGTTCTTCATCGACAACATCTTCCGCTTCACGCAGGCGGGCTCCGAAGTGTCGGCTCTGCTGGGCCGGATGCCGTCGGCCGTGGGCTACCAGCCCACGCTGGCCACTGAAATGGGCGCCATGCAGGAGCGCATCACCTCCACTAAGCGCGGCTCCATCACCTCGGTGCAGGCCGTGTACGTGCCGGCCGACGACCTGACCGACCCGGCGCCGTCCACGACGTTTGCCCACCTGGACGCCACGACCGTGTTGAGCCGCAAGATTTCCGAGCTGGGCATCTACCCCGCCGTGGACCCGCTGGACTCGACCTCGCGCATCCTGTCGGCCGACGTGATTGGCGACGAGCACTACAACACGGCCCAGCGCGTGAAGGAAATCCTGCAGCGCTACAAGGAATTGCAGGACATCATTGCCATCCTGGGCATGGACGAGCTGAGCGAGGAGGACAAGCAGGTGGTGAACCGCGCCCGCCGGGTGCAGCGCTTCTTGTCGCAGCCCTTCTTCGTAGCCCAGCAGTTCACCGGCCTGCAAGGGGTGCTGGTGGACATCAAGGACACCATCCGCGGCTTCAACGAAATCATCGACGGCAAGCACGACCACCTGCCGGAAGCGGCGTTCAACCTCGTGGGCAACATCGAGGACGCCGTGGCTAAGGGCGAGAAGCTGATTGCCGAAGCGAAGTAATCCAGAACGTCACGCGGAACGTCATGCTGAGCGCAGCCGGAGTATCTGTACTGGGGAAGTAAATGATTTACTATTGCGGTAGAGATGTTTCGGCTGCGCTCAGTGTGACGTTCTTTGTCCAGCCTGACAATTAAATTCAAATAGATGCACTTAGAAATCATCACCCCCGACCGTAAGGTATTTGAAGGCGAAGTGACGGCGGCCCAGTTTCCGGGGGCCGACGGCTCGTTTGAAGTGCTGAACAACCACGCCCCGCTGATTGCCGCCCTGGTGGCCGGCGAGGTGAACCTGACCGGCGCCAACGGCCGCGAAGCCATTCGCATCGAAGGCGGCGTGGTGGAAGTGCTGCGCAACAACGTCATCGTGCTGGCCGAGGGCGCCGTGGCGTAGTTTTCAAACTGCGGCTTGTGCCGAAAAAAGCCGTTCGTGCCCAGCAGGAACGGCTTTTTTGTGCCTGGATTGCCGGGAATGCGGCATCGCAGCGGCAGGCCGGGCAAGTGTTATCCCCTAACTTATCGGCCATGCAAAAGCCTTTCAACCCGTTCGTTGCCGTCGAGAACATTTACACGCCGCGCCAGCGGTACGTGCTGCTGGTGGCGTCGCTGGTGAGCCTGGTGGGGCTGATGGTGGTGGGGCTGGCGCAGTACCTGACGGCGTTTTTGGCGGCGGGAGTGCTATTCGTGGTGTTTCGGCCGTGGTGGGTGGCGCTGGTGCACCGGCGCCGCTGGCACCCGCGGCTCGTCGCCGTCGGCATTTTGCTGGTGACGGTGGTCGTGCTGGTCGTGCCCTTCTACGCCCTCAGCTCGCTGCTGCTCGACCGGCTGGTGACGTTTGCCCGGCACCCGGAGCGCATTCTGGAAGTGGTGCACAAGCTGGAACGGGCCACCGGCCTCGCCCTGGCCGAGCAGCTGAACGTGCGGCAGCTGCTGCTGCAAGGGGCGGCCAAGGTGAGCAGCTGGCTGCCCACGCTGGCCAGCAGCGCGCTCAATTTTCTGGTGGTGGTGGGGCTGATGCTGTTCACGATGTACTACCTGTTTATGCAGGAAACGTACTTTTTGCTGGGCCTGCACCGCTACCTGCCTTTCCGCAACGAGACGCTGCAGGAGCTGGGCGAGGCGCTGAAAAACAACGTGCACGCCAACGTGCTGGGGCAGGTACTGGTGGCTTTGGTGCAGGGCGTCCTCACCGGGCTCACGCTGTGGGTGTTTGCGGTGCCGGACCCGCTGTTCTGGGGTGTGGTGGCGTTTTTCATGGCCTTTCTGCCCGTGCTGGGCACCCCGCTCGTGTGGGGGCCGGCGGCGCTGTACCAGTTTTCGCAGGGCGCCAACGGGCAGGCCGTCGGCATCCTGCTGGTGGGCTTCATCGTCATCATCAACATCGACAACCTGCTGCGCATCATGCTGGCCAAGCGCATGGGCGACATTCACCCCCTGGTGACGCTGGTGGGGCTGGTGCTGGGCATCGAGATTTTCGGGCTGATTGGGTTGGTGGTGGGGCCGCTGCTGGTGTCCTACTTCCTGGTGCTGATGGAGGTGTTCCGGCGCGAGAACCGGCTGCACCGCGAAGAGGCCAAGCGCCAGGGCTAAAGCGGGCGCTGCCGCCGACCTTTGCCGGATACGGCCCCTTTTTACATGAATCGCACAATCATTCACCCCAAAATCACCCCCATCTACCAAACCTCGGTGTTCAAGTTTGAAGACCTGGACGCGGTGCAGCAGTATTTCGACGAGCCGGGCAGCCGCTACCTGTACTCGCGCAACGGCAACCCGAACACCGACGAGCTGGCCGACGCCATCAATCAATGGGAAGGCGGCGCGGGCGCCGTGGCCACCGGCTCGGGCATGGCGGCCATTTTCGCGGCCCTGCTGACGTATTGCCAGGCCGGCGACCACGTGCTGTGCGCGGCCGACATCTACGGGGGCTCGGCGGCGCTGCTGAACACGGAGCTGAGCCGACTGGGCATCACGGCGAGCTACGTGCCGTTTGAGGAGCTGTACGACCTGGGCAGGTACGTGCAGGCCACCTCGCGGCTGCTGCTGTGCGAGACGATGAGCAACCCGCTGCTGCGCGTGGTGGACCTGCGCGCCGCCGCCGCCGAATGCCAGCGCCACGGCCTGAAACTGGTGGTGGACAACACGTTTTCGACCCCCGTGCTTACGCGGCCGCTCGCCCACGGCGCCGACCTGGTGCTGCACAGCGTGACCAAGTACCTGGCCGGCCACTCCGACGTGACGGCCGGAGCCGTGGTGGCCCGCACCCCGGAAGACGCCGCCCGGCTGCGCCAAATCGGCGTCGTGTTCGGTCTTACGTTGAGCCCGATGGAAAGCTGGCTGAGCGTGCGCGGCCTGAAAACCCTGCGCCTGCGCGTGGCCGCGCACTGCGAGAATGCGCAGGCGGTGGCCGAATTTCTGGCCGCGCACCCGGCCGTGGCGGCGGTATATTACCCCGGTCTGCCCGCGCACCCGCAGCACGCGCTGGCGGCGGCGCAGGGCGCGGGGCGCTTTGGCGGGATGCTCTCGTTTCGGCTGCCCGACGAGGCCGACGTGGTGAACGGCTTCATGCGGAGCAGCCGGCGGTTTCCGTTCGCGCCTTCGCTGGCGGGGGTTGATTCGTCGTGCTCGTCGCCGCTCTACACCTCGCACCGGGCCCTGACGGACGCGCAGCGAGCCGAGCTGGGCATCACCGTGGGGCTGGTGCGGCTGAGCGTGGGCATTGAGCCGATTGCCGAGCTGCTGGCGGACCTGGGGCAGGCGCTGGGGTAGAGCTTTCTCCGCGGTGCGGGGCCGGCGGGCGGCCGGCGGGTGCCGCCGAAACACCGTAGGAGAACATTATCGCCCTTCATTACCCCAATCTACTTGCCATGACCGTGCTGCAAATGCCCGTTGTGCCGGCCCGCCGCATCCCGCTGCCGCTCAAGCTCTCGGTTACGGGGTTTGTGGTGGTGCTGGTGCCGGTGTACTACCGCTACTACGGGCCCACCAACTTTCTGTACTTCTGCGACGCGGCGCTGCTGCTGAGTCTGGACAGCATCTGGACGGGCCGGGCGCTGCCGGCCTCGATGGCGGCGGTGGGCATACTGCTGCCGCAGGCGCTGTGGTGCGCCGATTTCATTGGCGAGCTGCTGGGGATGAACCTGGTGGGGCTCACCAAGTACATGTTCGACCCCAACCGTTCGCTGTTTCTGCGGGGGTTGTCGTTTTTCCACTTCTGGCTGCCGTTGCTGCTGCTGTACCTGGTGCGCCGCCTCGGCTACGACCGCCGCGCCCTTGGGGCCTGGACCGGCCTGGCCTGGGGCCTGTGCCTGGTGGCCTATTTCCTGCTGCCGCCCGCCGGCGCCAAGCTCGCCAACCCCCAAATTCCCGTCAACGTCAACTACGTCTTCGGTTTCGACGACACCAAGGCCCAAACCCGGCTGCCGGCCCCAGTCTATCTGGTGGGCTGGATGGCCGTGCTGCTGGGCGTGGTGTTCGTGCCCACGCATTGGCTGCTGAAGAAGGTGTTTGGCCGGCCGGCCAAAGCATAGCCGCGGCTGCGGAGGGCCCGAAAGCCGCCTGGCAAGGGCCAAAACTCTTCTGGTAGGACCCGAAAGTTTGCTGGTAAGCCCCAAAAGTTCTTTGGTAAAGTTAAAAAGTAGTTTGGTAGGCCCCAAAAACGCTCTGGTAGGCCCCAAAAACGCTCTGGTAAGGCCCAAACGTGGCTTGGTGGAATCTAAAAGTTTGCTGGTAGGCCCCGGATGTCTTCTGGTAAGGCCCAAGAGTGGCTTGGTAAGGCTCGGAAGTAGCTTGGTAGAGGCTGCGAATCGTTTGGTAGGGAAGGGAGGGGGCCGCGTTGGGGGCGGGGCGGGGGGCGGGCAGCGGGTTGGCCCTGAAGCGACTACATTGCGGGGTCAGCCGCTTGGCTGTCCTAACGCCTTACCCCCTTATGAAAGCCGTAACCCCTCGTTTTCAGTGTCCGATTGATGATTTGGTGCCCATTGCCCGACTGCTGCGGGTGAGCTACGAGCGCGACCAGAAGGAGCTGGCCGCGCTGCTGCCCGACGACTACACGCCGGCTTTTTTGAAGGACTACGACCAACGCCTGGCCGTTGCCAATGCCCTGGTGTCGTCGCTGGCGCAGCGGGCCACGGGGATGCTCTACACGGCCCGCATTCAGGCGCTGTACCAGGTGCTGCCCGAGCTGCTGAACTTCCTGCAGGCGCGGGTGCGGCGGGTGGAGACGCCGACGGTGCTGCCCAAAGCCTTCGGCATTGAGGCGGCGCGCAAGGCCCGCAACGCCGACAACCACTCGGGGCTGGAAGCAGCCCTGAAACTGGTGCTGCAAAACGTGGCCGCCAACGCCGCCGGCCTGGCCAAAAAGGGCCAGCAGCCGGCCGACACCCAAAAGCTGCAAGACGTGTACGACGCCCTGGTGGACGACACCACCAGCCAGGGCGCCAGCATGAGCACCCAGAAAAACCTCACCCAGGACAACCTCGAAGTCCTCAACCACCTGTATGAGGCCATGCAGCACTTGCTGGCCGATGGCAAAGCCCTGTACGCGGCCAGCAACCGGGCCAAAGCCCAGGACTACGCCATGTCGCAGCTGATGAAAAAGGTGAGCCAGGCGCGCCCGCCGAAGCCGGTGCCGCCGGTGCCGCCGGCAGCCTAGCAATAGAAAAGGGGCGCCCCACCAGGCGCCCCTTTTTTGGTTGTTTGCTGGGTAAGTGGCTTTAGTGTACAAGACGCACATCTGAGCCAGATGCAAACAGCCGCTGCACAGTTATTTTAGAACTTCTGTAGAGAAACCATTTTAGGAATAGTACGCAAGCCATCGTATGGCCCATCCCCTACATCGCGTTTTATGAATCTGACCTTTCAACAAGAACACAAGTCAATCAAGCGGTTGCCTATTGCTGAGCTGCCCGACTTTACAGTGATTACCGGAGCAAACGGAGCTGGTAAAACCCACTTTTTACAAGCAATTGTATCGGGAGCGATTCAAATCGTTGACGTGCCAGTAAAAAAAATCAAGTACTATACTTGGAGTGATATGGTATCTCCGGATGAGGCGCCTAACAACCCCATTCAATGGCAGCAGAATCGGGACCAATATTGTGCGTCATTCTCTGAATTTATAAAACAATTTAGTAATCAGGTATCTGAATCAATTACGCCTTACTTATCAGAGATTACTCATGCGTTTAGCTCTGATTCCCTGCCTGGAATGGAGGAATTAAATAATTTGCTTCCACCTCATCACTGTGAAGTGGTGGCGGCTAACATTGCTCAAATTGAGCACAGTTTGATTGCCCATTTGAAGCATATATGCTTGCATGGTGTATCGGGCTATCCTGCGAATCAAATGGACCCCAATAACTCTTTAGTACTGCTTAAGGTCATCGACCTGTGTGAAAAACCTTTTTATCAATTGACATTATCTGATTTCTATGAGTACTACCCAGTCTTTAATCGTGAATTAGACCCTTTTAAAGGAGGGCTGACTGACTTGTTTGCAGGATATGTTCGTAAGCGTGAGCAAAATGATTTGGCCCGTGTGAGGGCTGACCGTGGCCTCATTACGCTGCATTTAACGGACAACGAATTCACGGAAAGCCATGGCTCTCCCCCGTGGGATGTAATGAACCGTGTATTAATGGAAGCGCACTTATCATTTCGCTTCGCTGAACCAAGCCCTGATGCAAGCCGCCCTGTGGGAGTTAACTTAATTCACGTCCAATCAGGAAACACCATTCCTTTTGCGGGCCTTTCTTCGGGCGAACGAGTATTGATTTCGCTGGCCCACTTTCTGTTTTTCTCGCGGGACCCGCGCCAGCCCACGGCCATGCCCGAGGTGATTTTGCTAGACGAGGTAGACGCTCCCCTTCATCCTTCGATGACAGTTGACTTGCTACGCACTATTACAAAGGTGATGGTCGAGGAATATGGAAGGAAGGTTATTCTGGCCACTCACTCGCCCTCGACGGTGGCGTTGGCCCCGGAGGAATCCATTCATGTGATGGACGTTGAAACCAAAACGCTTCGCAAGGCTACCCGCGACGAAGGGGTGAGGGCCCTCACGGTTGGCGTGCCCATTCTGAGCATTAACCTGGCAAACCGGCGGCAGGTATTTGTGGAAAGCAGGCATGACGAAGAGTTTTATGGGCGCATCGCCGCTTTAGCCCAAACCCAGTTACGACCAGATATTTCCCTCACGTTCATTGCTAGCGGCCACGAGGAGAACGGCGGTTGCGACCGAGTTAAGAAACTTGTCAGCCAATTAACGGGGGCGGGAAATACTGCGGTGTACGGTATCATCGATTGGGATAATAAGAATCATTCAACCGCTAGCCTGCGGGTGCTGGGAGAAGGGGTCCGCCATAGCATTGAAAACTACTTGCTCGACCCTGTATTGCTAGGCGCGCTGCTGTTGCGGGAGAAGCTGGTATCACGCGAAAAGCTGGGTTTACTCGATGGGGAAACCTATGTGGACCTCCGAGATTTTGACAACTTCCGCTTGCAAAAACTGACGGACGGGGTACTGGCGGAGCTTGGGTTTGCGCCTGTGCAGGAAGGCCAATTGACGACCATACATTATTTCAATGGCCGTTCAGTGCAGGCCCCCGTTGCCTACCTCACCGAACGTGGGCATACGCTAGAGGAAGAACACATAAAAAAGCGATTCCCCCAGCTACTTCAGTTAGGTAAAAGAGCAACTGACCTCAAAAGTACGATGTTGGAAAAAGTGTTGGACGACGTTCCCGGATTGCTTCCGGCCGATTTCGTTTCGCTGCTATTGTCAATTCAGAATAACCATTAACCGTTTGCGGCTGGCATTTTCGAAATGTGCCGTGAGTTGTGGTCAGCTCTGACTCTAAAAACTCATGCCCCGCTTCGCCTACCTCACCCGCGCCGTCTGGCTGCTTTCGCTGGTCAGCCTGTTCACCGATTTGGCCAGTGAGATGCTGTACCCGGTGATGCCGCTGTACCTGCAGTCCATTGGGTTTTCGGTGTTCTACATTGGGTTGCTGGAGGGTGTGGCCGAGGCGGTGGCCGGGCTAAGCAAGGGCTATTTCGGGCAGTGGAGCGATAGGCTGGGGCGGCGGGTGCCCTTCGTGCAGGCGGGCTACGGGCTGAGCGCGCTCTCGAAGCCGCTGCTGGCGGTGCTGGCCACGCCGGCCTGGGTGCTGCTGGCCCGCACCCTCGACCGGCTGGGCAAGGGCCTGCGCACCGGCGCCCGCGATGCCCTGCTGGCCGACGAAACCACGTCCGCCGACCGCGGCAAAGTGTTCGGCTTCCACCGCTCGATGGACACCGTGGGCGCGGTGCTGGGCCCGCTGGCGGCGCTGGGCTGGCTGGCCGCGCATCCGGGACAGTACCGGCCGCTGTTCTTGTGGGCCTTCGTGCCGGGGCTGCTGGCCGTGGGCCTTACGCTGGCGCTGCGCGAGCGGCGGGCGGTGCCTTCGGGGCGGGCGGTGGTGCCGTTCTGGGCGTCGTTCCGGTACTGGGGGCAGGCGCCGGCCGCGTACCGGCGGGTGGCGGGGGCGCTGCTGGTGTTTGCCCTGTTCAACGGCTCCGATGCTTTTCTGCTGCTGCTTGCTAAGGAGCGCGGGCTGTCGGCGCCGGCCGTCATCGGCCTCTACGTGCTCTATAATGTGGTTTACGTGGTCGGCGCCTGGCCCCTGGGCCACCTCGCCGACCGCCTCGGGCCGCGCCGGCTGCTGGTGGCGGGCCTGGTGGCGTTTGCCGGCGTGTATGGCGGCGTGGCCCTGGTGCATGATTGGTGGGCCTTTGCGGCGCTGTTTGCCCTCTACGGCCTGTATGCGGCCGCTACCGAGGGTGTGGGCAAGGCCTGGGTGAGCACCTTGTGCGCGCCGGCTGACACCGGGGCCGCCCTCGGTACCCTGGGTGGGCTGAGCAGCCTGGCTGCGCTGGCGGCCAGCACCGGGGCGGGGCTGCTGTGGCAGTGGGCCGGGCCCGGCGCTACGTTTGGGCTGGCAGCGGCTGGGGCCTTGGGCGTGGCCGGCTACCTGGCGCGGGTGCAGCAGCCGCAAGCGCCGTTGCCCGCGTAGGTCATCGGCGATAATCATAAGCGAAACAGTTGTTTACAGGATTCGGGTATTGCGTAACCTTGGCTGAAAACAGGGGGTTAGAAAAACCTACGCCACCTTAAAACCCTACGCTCATGATTCTCAAAATCGACCGGCTGCCCATCGAGCTGCCCACGCCCAAAAACCCGTCGGCCAACGACGCCGCCGCCGTGCAGGAGCTGTTGGGCGGCAAATTCGGGGAGATGAGTACCCTGATGAACTACACCTACTAGTCGTTCAACTTCCGGGGTCGCAACAAGCTCCGCCCGTTCTACGACCTCATCAGCAGCATCGCCGGTGAGGAGTACGGCCACATCGAGGTGGTGTCCTACACCATCAACCTGCTGCTGACCGGCACCACCAAGCGCGGCCTCGACCCCAGCGGCGCGCCCATGGCCTCGGCCACCGACATGCGCAATACCCGCCACTTTATTGCAAGTGGTCAATCAGCCCTGCCCATGGACTCGCACGGCGACTTCTGGACCGGGGCCAACGTCTTCAACAGCGGCAACCTCAAGCTCGACTTGCTCCACAACTTCTTTCTGGAGCTGGGGGCCCGCGCCAACAAAATGCGCGTGTATTCGATGGTGGACGACCCCACGGCCCGCGAGATGGTGGGCTACCTGCTGGTGCGCGGCGGCGTGCACGCCATGGCCTACGCCAAGGCGCTGGAAACCTACACCGGCGTGGAGGTGACCAAGCTGCTGCCCATCCCGGACATGAGCAACGAGGCGTTTCCGGAGGCCAAGAAGTTCATGGAACAGGGTATGCACCGCAAGCTCTACACCTTCAGCCAGGATGATTACCGCCAGGCCGGCATCATCTGGAACGGCAACCACCCCGAAGACGGCAAGCCCCTGGAGTTCATCCACGGCGCCATGGAAGGCGTACCCGCCCCCGACCTTGAGCCAGAGCCGCAGCTCAACGCCCCCGGCGGCGAAGATTTCGACCCCCAGATGTTCTCCGACATCGCCAGAAAAATGGGCATTAAGTACGACTACTAAGCCCTGGGCTTGACGTGCTTTAACCAAAATGACCGGCCTCGTTTGAAACGAGGCCGGTCATTTTGGTTTGGGTGCGCCCCGGCTGGCAGGGCGCTTTTCTATAGCTTGTCTGAAACCTGGTCGGAAAGCTGGCGAGCGGTGCGCAAGGTTTGAAATTCGGCCTGCTGCGACCGAATCGTAATCTTGTCATCGAACGAAAAGGAGGAGCGGAGCTGCTCGTAACGGGCATTGAGGGCGCTGAGTACGTTGGAGGCAGTGGTCCAGTCGGCGGCCCGCCAGGAGTGGCGGTCGTCGTTCACCCGCGTCATAAAGGCGTCGTAAACATTGAGCAGGGCGGGGGCGCTGAGGGTCGATACCGCCGTTTTGCGGCGCAGGAAGGCCGTGACCTGGGCGTCGGTGGCGCGGCCCCCGGCCACGGCGGCGGGCGCCGGAGCCGGGCGGGGATTGGCCGTAGTAGGTGTGGGGCGGGTGCCGGAGGCGGCTGGCGCGGCCGGAATCGTGCGGGCGGCCTCCCCCGCGTCGCTGGCCGCGGGCGCGTCGGCCGGCGGGGTGTAGGTGCGGGTGGTGCGCCGGATGACCTTGCCCGTGACCGGGTCGAGGTCTTCGGTTACTTCGGTCACCTGGCGCGGATTGGGCGTCGCGGCCGGTACGGCGGCGCGGGTGGTGGGCGCCGTTTGGGCGGTGGCGGCCAGGGGCAGTGCCAGCACCAGGGCAGCTAATAAACGCGGGTTAATTTTCATGGCGAGAGAGGAGAATATGCCTTTAACGGCGAATACGACCAGAATGGTCTGTGGCCAGCGCCAAAAGGCAAGAATGACGCCAAGGCCGGGGACGCTGTATGGTTTAGCGCAGAGCCTCCTGCACGGCCTCGGCCACGCGGCATAAGTCGGCATCGGTCATGGCCGTGCCGCTGGGCAGGCACAGGCCGCGGTCGAATAAGTCGGCACACACGGCGCCGCCGTACATGGGGGCGTCGGCGAACAGCGGCTGCAGGTGCAAGGGCTTCCAGAGGGGCCGGCTTTCGATGTTGCGGGTTTCGAGGTGCAGGCGCAGTGTTTCGGGCGCGACGGCGGGGCGGGGCGGGTGCGCTTCCGCATCGGCGGGGTTCAGCAGAATGGTGGTGAGCCAGCGGTTCGAGTGGCTGCCGACGGCCTCGGGCGCCAGGGCCACGGTGAGGCCCGGCAGGTCGGCGAGGTGCTGGCGGTACCAGGCAAAGATTTCGCGGCGGCGCTTCACGCGGTCGGGCAGCAACCCCATCTGCCCGCGGCCGATGCCGGCCAGGATGTTGCTCAGGCGGTAGTTGTAGCCCACTTCCGAGTGCTGGTAGTGGGGCGCGTCGTCCTTGGCCTGGGTAGCCAGAAAGCGCACCCGCTCGGCCAGGGCGCGGTCGTGGGTGACGAGGGCGCCGCCGCCGCCGGTGGTCAGAATCTTGTTGCCATTGAAGGAAAACACGCCCACCCGGCCGAAGCCGCCCAGCGGCTGCAGCTCCCAGCTGGCGCCCAGGGCTTCGGCCGCGTCTTCCAGCACCGGAATGTCGAATTCCTGCGCCAGGGCCAGCAATTCGGGCAGCTTGGCGGGCATCCCGTAGAGGTGCACCAGCAGCAGCACCTTCGGCTTTTTGCCCTTCGCAATCCGGTCCTCGATGGCTTCGCGCAGGCGCTGGGGGCACAGGTTCCAGGTGTCGGGCTCGCTGTCGACAAACACCGGGGTGGCACCCAGGTACCGAATGGGGTTGGCCGTGGCCACGAAGGTGAACGAGGGGCACAGCACTTCGTCGCCGGGGCCCACGCCCAAGACCAGCAGCCCCAGGTGAATGGCCGCCGTGCCCGAGTTCAGCGCCACGCAGTACGGCACCCCCACCGCCTCGCAGATGTCGGCCTCGAAGCCCGCTAGGTTGGGTCCCACTGGCGCCACCCAGTTGTCCTCTATGGCCTTGTGCACATAGTTCAGCTCGTGCCGGCCCAGGTGAGGCGGCGAAAGGTAGAGGCGGTCGTAATCCTGGCTGCGCATGTAACGCTTCGCTTAATTTGGAGGTGAAGAAAGAACGTCATGCCGAGCGCAGCCGAGGCATCTCGCTCGCCTCGTTGAACGGAACGGACGGCCCGAGCGAGATGCCTCGGCTGCGCTCGGCATGACGTTCGCCCTGGGTCCTTGAGTTTTTAAACAGCTTTTAACT
>Ga0123336_10003150_pt1 | contig 13983 bp, 17 predicted proteins | sample SSSSmetaG_FD_96466 | JGI IMG/M metagenome (GOLD analysis project Ga0123336, IMG submission 96466) | Glacier valley bacterial and archeal communities from Borup Fiord, Nunavut, Canada, to study Microbial Dark Matter (Phase II) - ​SSSS metaG | ecosystem: Environmental > Aquatic > Freshwater > Ice... | reverse complement strand
TGAAACACGGTGACGCAAATCGCCGCCCAGATTGACCAGCACCCCGAGCACCCCAGGAACCGCAAAAGCTGCACTGCACGCGAGGTCGGCTATGTGGCCCTTGGCGATGGCGTTAAAGTTGAGCGACAACTTTGTAAGACGTTTGGCCGCTCTAGCCGTGTCGTTCACCTCATAAAGAGGGGTTTTGAGTGCCTCGAGTACGGGTTCAAGCTGCAAACTCGAGGGAACAGGTCCCGTTTGTTCGGCCTCCCTCCACACTTGACTCAGCGCGTCTGAAGCGGGATTGAACGCGCCCCGTGTGAAGTCCATCCAGTGCAGGGCGCTTTGCAGGAGTTGGCCCAGCTCGAGCGAAACGGTCTGCTCCCCCTCCCCCTCGAGCCAGCGGCCCAGTTCACTGTGGGGCATAAAACGGCTGAAGACGCGCTCGAGACGGTCTATCTCGGCCAGCAGCGCGGCTTCGGCTTTACGCGCGACCTCGAGCGAATTGGCCCGAATTTGCAACTCGAGCACCGTTCCCAGCACCCGCTCGAAGTGCTTCTGATACAGCACGGAACGCGCTCGAGGGATGCTGCGAAACCAGTTGGGAATACACATCGGATTGGGAATGAAGTGAAGCATGATCCTCCCTCAAAATCACGAATGGGCTAAAATCTTGGCCCGCTCGAGCCTAGAGTGTGCCGGACTTTTGTAAATTTTTGGGTAGTGGTATTTACAAGACTGCTCAAAGCTTCTGAAACCTTAAAGGTTTGTGTGCCACACGCGATACGCGAAAAATTTCTGCTGTTCAAGCAGTCTGATTTTGACCACTACCAATTTTTGGTTAAGAAAACGCGAATGCTCGAGTAGATTTTTCTCGAGACTTGCAGAGCCAAGAACACGGAACGCCAAACGCCCGAGGGGACACCCGAAATCGAGTGTCCCCTCCTGTTCTCAGCCCTGTGCGGCCGGGTCCGCCGCTCCGCCCTGTCCAGGGCCACCTTGCCCACGTCCCCCCTTACCAGGGCCTCGCCCACCGTGCAGGCCAAAGTTGGGGTCTTGCTTCGCCCTCGAGAGAATCGCGTCGGCCTGCGCCTGGGTCAGTCGGCTCGAGGACACCTCGGCTTTGAGCTGAGTCTTGAGTGCGCCCAGAACGGCGTCCTTCACCGTTTGCAGGTTTACTTTTTGGGTAGCGGCAATCTGGGTCAGGGTCTGACCCGACTGTAACTGGGTCTCGAGCGCGGCGCTGCTCAGCTTGAGCGTTTTAGCGGCGGCATCGAGCAGCCCTGCCTCGAGCGCCTGACCCATCCCCCGCCCATCCATACCGCGTCCGCCCATGCCGGGTCCGCCCATTCCACGGTCCATTCCGGGACCACCGTGACCCCCGCGCCCGAACAGCCCGAAGCGTCCATTTGTCGCGTCTGCCTTCATCTGGGTGGCCTGCGCCTGGGTGATGACGCCATCTTTGAGCATCTGGTCCACCGTGGCGCTCTGGGCACCCGTCAGGCTCGAGGTCAGCTTATCGGACGTGATGCCCAGCGCAGCCGCGAGCTTGCTCAGGAAGGTGCTCGAGTAGTCACCTTGCGCTTTAGTCGTCTGCGAGGTCGAGGTTCCAGCGGCCTGGGCCTGAACCACGCTCACGGCCAGCGGAGAGATGCAAAGGGCAGCGGCAAGGCTGAGCAGGATGTTTTTTTTGTTCATGGTTTTCTCCGTGGGGGTACTCGAGTTAAGGTTGAGAGTGTGGCTCGAGCGAAAGGTGCGAAGGGTCGGTGGAGTGGGTCTTGGCTATGGCTCGAGCGCCTGCACCTGCTCGAGCTGCTATCAGTGTGCAGAGGTTCGGTAAAAGTTACGGTTTGGACGGGTAAAAATTAGGTAAAGGCCGCTCGAGGGTGAGCAGCATGAAAAAAGGCGAGTTCTGGACTCGCCTCGTCAGGGATTTTCTGGGTTGGATGGGCACTCGAGTGAAGCAGCTAAAACTGGGTTCAGACGGGCTTGCGACCTACCGCCATCACATGCGCGCTCACGCCCAACAAGGTCGGTTCGGACTCGAGCGCTCGAGCCAAATGCAGCACCCACTCGCGCTTTGCGGACTCAAACCAGTAGGCGTCAAAGTCACGCAGTAGCCAGCCCGGACCCTCGATGCCCACCAGAGCCTCGACCTCGAACCCCGCCGCCTCGACCTCGGCTTTCAGCTCGAGCGGGTGGTGAAAAAACGCGGTGGTGAAGTAGCTCTTGCCCTCGGGGTTGCGGTGCTGCCCATCGTGCAGGCTCCGGTCCGACAAGCTTCGGTAGTCGGGGTCAGCGTAGCGCTCGAGAAACAGGCCATCAAAGCTTCCCGAGAAGCGGTTGATGCTCACCGCACACAGCACGCCGCCGGGTTTGAGGGTGCGGTACGCCTCCTCGAGCGCCTTCAAGCGGTCCGAACGCTCGGTAAGGTGATACAGCGGCCCCAGCAGCAACACGGCGTCGGAGCTCGAGTCCGGGTAAGGCAGGGCGCGGGCGTCTCCAACGGTGGTACTCTCGAGCTTCACCCCAGCGTTCTCAGCAGCGGCTAGAACCTGCTCGACGTGCAGCGGGGTCAGGTCGAGCAGGTTGACCTTGTACCCTCGAGCGGCCAACCACAGCGCGTACACCCCCGGTCCGCCTCCGATATCGTGAACGGTGGCGGGCGCAGCGGGGAGAAAACGCTCGAGCAGTTCAAAGGTCCGGGCGCGCTCGAGCTTGTTGTCATCGCTCTCGAGCCGGGTTTCTTCAAAACCTTGAGCGTAAAATTTTTGAACAGCCTCGAGTGGGTCAGTCATGGGTTCAGGAAACCGGAGCCACCGAATCGGTAAAAATGGCTCGAGCCTCGCCTGTTTTTCCCGTGAGCAGCGGCATCACCAGCTCCCCAAAGCGGCGGCACTCCTCCAGGTGCGGATAGCCGGACAGGATGAAGGTGTCAATGCCCAGGGTGCGGTAATCCTCGAGCTTGGCCGCAATCTGCTGCGGGTCTCCGACCAGCGCCACGCCCACGCCGCTGCGGGCCATGCCGACCCCCGCCCACAGGTGCGGCTCGACCCAGAAATCGCCCCGCTCGAGCGAGTCACGCAACATATCAATCTGGCGCTGCTGTCCAGTACTGTCCACATTCTGGTACGAATTCTCGAACGCCGAGCGCACTTTGGGGTCCACCCTCGAGATGAGGCGTTCCGCCGCCGCCACCGCCTCGGCCTCAGTTTCGCGCACCACCACATGACAGCGCAGGCCGTAGCGCAGGGTGCGTCCGTACTCGCGCTCGAGCGCTTTCATCTTTTCCAGGCGCTCGAGGGTCATCTCCCGCTTCTCGCCCCACAACAGGTAAACGTCGGCCAGCTCCACCGCGATGCGCTGGGCCGCCTCGCTTGCGCCGCCAAAGTACAGCGGAATGCGGTTTGTGGGTTTCGGCTCGAGCACCGCGTTCTCAAACTGGTAGAGGTCTGATTTGTAGGAGCTGGGCGAGGGACCGTCCCAGAGCTGGCGCAGGATGGTCATGAACTCTCGAGTACGCTCGTAGCGCAAGGTATGGGCCTCGTTATCGCCGTACATGGCGTTCTCGGCGGGACTCGAGCCAGTCACGATATTCACCCTTACGCGGCCTGGAAACAGGTTCTCGAGCGTGCTCACCATCTTGGCGTACATGGCCGGGTGAAACATGCCAGGGCGCACCGCGATGAGCAGGCCTGCGCCCCTGGTCCGGGCCAGCGCGGCGGTGGCGGCGGTGTAATTCTCGAGTTCGGAGTGATAGTTGGTGGCCGTCAACAACGAGGAAAAACCCATCTCGGCGGCGGTTTCGATGAGCGAACTCACGTACTCGAGCGTGGGCTTGCGCGGCGGTTTAGCGCGGGTGCCGATGAATTCGCCGTCGCTCGAGAGTTGACAGAACCAGAGGTAGTCGGTTTGGGTCATAGGGAGGGTCCTTGAGGGGTCAGAATCGAACGAGCAGAGTGAAACGGGTAGACCGATAATCCGATTCACTCGAGTTGGGAGAGGCTTGCACAAGATACCAGGCCGAAGTATTCACAGGTCCGTTGACATCCCAGAAGGCCGTGAAGGGTTTCTGGTCATCCGTCTGCTCGAGCAGCGGGGTTCCCTTTGCACCCGAAATATTGGCCAAATCTGCGCTGGCAAACGGCCCGTAGACCAAGAATTTGACCGCCTCGAGCTGTGGGGCACTACAGGCGACGGGTCCGGCTACGCCGTCCGAATCTAAACGCAAGCGGGAAGGCGCACTCCAGATTTTGTACCCTGACGCTTCGGGCAAAGGCTGGCCCGTGGTGGCGTCTATCAGCTCGAGACTGACCGATTTGGCCAGAGGAGGACAGACCCTGGGGCCTAAATCCTGGGGGTCATCGACTGGCGCGCAGCCCACCAGCAGAACTACCCCGGCGGAAAGGAGTAATCGACTTTTCATCCTTACAGCTTATCGCGTTTACAGGCGACGTCCCACGAAACCACCGTGCTCGAGCACCTTCCAAAGCCACCGTTCACCCACGCTCGTTGCCGTGTTTGAAATTCCCCGTCGCTCGAGCCATTAAAAGTTGCGCTCCGTGTTCATCCGCATTCAAAACCGCCGCCAGAAATCGCTCTGCCTGTTTGCCAGTCAGGGTTTTTACAGTTTTACCGTACCACAGCAAGAACACCTTGCCGTCTTTGCTCGAGCGGTAGTCGAACACCCCTTCCTCGAGCTTGCCGCGTGCATCGATCTCACCCACTATATTATTGGTCTAAACGCCCTCGAGCGAAGCTTTTGTCCAAATTCTCGAGCAGATAAGTTCGGAAGGTGCTCACCAGCAAACGCTCGTTCACAGTTCCACCCGGCGCGATATCGTAAATTCCGGTCACTACCTTGTCGGCTTGAACTCCCCACAAGATGAGAATGGAGTCTGTATAGAGTGGGCCATCGTTGACCTCGTAGATGGCGTAGTTGGGTTCCTGGCGAAACAGGTCGAGTGAGGCGGCCTTGTAGCGTCCGCCATTAAAGCTGTGGATGAGGTTGCCGAATTTAGCATTGAAGGTCGAAATATCCGCTACCCACACCGGGTTATCGCCTGAAAAGACATCAAAAGCGCTCGTCAGGTCGTCCGAGCCAGAAGCCGGAACGCAGGCGCTCAGCGTGAGGGTTAAAACAGCGGTCAGCGTCCACTTGTGAGTGTGCATCTCGAGCCTCCTGCTAACGGTGAAACCGTTTGAAAGATAGTTTTAGCCGGGTTTGATGAGCCGAATGTTGTCCTCGGTGAAACCCAGTTTAGCGTAAAAAACCCACGCTCCAACATGGGTGGCAAAGGCGTGCAGACTCAGGCCCTCGAGACCTTTTTCCCATGCCCAGAGGTTAGCCCGCCTACTCCAAAACCTTGCTCGAGTGTGAAACAGTCAAAATTGAACTTTCAGGACGAAGCGGGTCAGGGCAAAATCTTGAGTGTTTTCTACCGCAGGCAAAGCCTCGAAGCGATACCACGCCGAAGTGTCAGGGGTTCCCTTCACGTCCCATACAGTTTGAAATGGCCTGTATTCATCTAACTGCTCGAGGGCAATGGGCAGATTGTCGCCGATCTGAAAGGCTGCGTCTGAGCTGGCGAAGGGGCCGAAGACGTAAAACTTGACCGCATCGTAAGGCTGCGCTGAGCAAACCACGGGTCCCGCCAGACCATCCGAAGCAATCTGTAATTGGGTGGGCGCTTTGAGTATTTCTGTGGGGACGCTCCCAGCAGGGTTGAGCGGTTCACCCGTGTTCAAGTCGGTCAACTCGAGGCTGACCGGTTTTGTGACCGGAGGACACGGCAGGGGAAACACGGCTTTTGAAGGGTCCACCTGACCACATCCCACGCACAGGAAACCCAGGACGGCCACCCGAAAAACGGCAAGTTGTTTCATAGCTTGTCCTCCTGAGAAATGTCCTCGATAGCATTAAAAGGCAGGACCAGCCGCACCGTATAGCGGTCTCCTGGCTCGAGCGGACGCAGCCGCCATTTATTCGTAAGCGCTGTCATGGTCGAGGTGTAAGGACACGAAACGGAGACTTGAACCTTCTCGAGTGACCAGAGCGCGGTACTTCTGACTGAGGCGAATAGAGTGCAGGGTACGCGAACTCCCGAAGACCGCTTCGGTACGAATCGCTTCCCAGTTCAGCCCGCTCGAGGCGTACACCTGTTCCCAAGTCATCCGCCGCAATCGGTGAATAGCTTTTGCAACCTGAGCCAGCTCTCGTGGCGGTAAGGTAAGGAAATTTTTGAGAAAATCGGGAGGGTTGAGGTCGAGTTGGACGGCTTCCTTCAATGGACCTCCTGCAAGTCTTCATCATCCAGAGAAATGCCGTGCTCCTGAAAAAAAGCGTTCAAATCGGTTTCTCGAGCGGGGTTGGCGTCCATCCAAGCCAGCGCCCGTTTGATGCGGCCAAAGTGTGGCTCCTCGAAAATCCAGGCTTCGCTTTCGGGCACGTCCACCACCGGGGTAAGCTTGAATCCCCCCTCCTCGAGCTTTTCCACCCGCATCAGCTTGCCCGCGTACTCTTTGCCCAGCGTAAATTGCCCGCTCGAGCCAACCCGTTTGATTTCGTTGACCGCGTTTCCATGCGCCATGATTTCAGGATACTAGCCTTTCACGCTCCCGGCGGTGAGGCCGGACACCAAGCGGCGCTGGAACAGCACAATCAGCAACACGATGGGAACCAGAGCCACCACGATGGCCGCGCTCATCAGCGCCCAGGGAAAGGAAAACTCGCCCTGGTACAGGGTTACGCCCACCGAGAGGTTTCGCATCTGCGCGTTGGTGTTGAGCAGCAGCGCCAACAGGTACTCATTCCAGGAGTTCACAAAAGTAATCAGGCCCGCCGTGACCACTCCCGGCACCGCCAGCGGTAAAATAACGTGCCACAGCGCGCCCACCTTGCTGCACCCGTCCACCTGCGCCGCACTCTCGAGGTCAGCAGGAATACTACTAAAAAAGGCCACCAGGGTCAGGATGCTGATAGGTAAATTGAGCGCTACGTAAGGCAAAATCAGCGCCGGATAGGTGTTGAGAATGCCCAGTTCACGCATGATTTTGAACAGCGGCACCGCCAGAGCGATGGCTGGAAACATCGAGAAGACCACCACGATGGCCAGCAGCAAGCCTCGAGCGCGGATTTTGAGCCTCGAGAGGGCGTAGGCCGCCAGCGCCGCGAAGACCACGCACACCAGAGTGCTCAGACCCGCCGTGAGGGTGGAGTTGAAAAAAAAGCGTCCGAAGGGCTGGGCGATGAACACCTGATTGTAATTCTCGAGCCGCAACACGCTGGGAAGGTACTGCACGGGCTTGGCCTGAAGCTCGGTCTCGGTCTTGAGCGAGGTGAGCACGGTCCACAGCAACGGAAAAAAACCGCCGAACAGCAGGGCAATCATCCCCAGAACGGCCCAGGCTCGAGGGAGAAAAGGTTGGGGCTTGCGCTGCCCTGAAACGGCTCGAGCAGGGGAACTTTGAGATTTTTGCAGGGTCATGCGTTGCTCCCCAGAGTGGAGCGGGGGTGCGGGGGGGCAGAGGGGCAGGTTCCCGAAGGATTGCGAAGCACGGGCAGGGGGGAAAACTGTTTGCTCGAGCTAAAGGTCCGTAGAACCTCAATCTCCCCATCTGTCTTGGCCCAACTACGGCACGTCTTGAGCAGAACGGCACCTTCTGGGCCTGCTCGCCTCACGGGCTGGGCCGCTCCCCATCTCCCCACTTCTCGAGCGCCAAAAACAAACCTATACTCTCGAGCAAAAAAAGCAAACATCATTCCCCCCGCACCCGGCGCACGTAAAAGGCCGTAATCGCCAGACTGAGCACGAACAGCACCACGCACATGGCCGAACTGTAACCAAAATCCAGGCTGTCGAACACGGTGCGGTAAATCAGCACCCCCATGGTCTCGAGCACCCGGTCCGGGCCGCCCCCAGTGAGCGCGTAGGGGATGTCGAAGACCTGAAGCGCGGATAAGGTACGGAAAATGAGGGCCACTGCCAGCGACGGGGCCAGCAGCGGCAGGGTCACGCGCCAGAACGATTGATTGCGGGTCGCGCCGTCTACCTCGGCGGCCTCGAGCACGTCTTTAGGCACGCCCTGAAGACCGCCCAGCACGATGAGGGCCACGAAGCTGGAGGTCTTCCACACCGTGGTAATCACCAACGCCACCACCGCCAGGGTGGGAACGGTGAGCCAGCGTTGCGGCTGTAATCCCAATTTGCTTAGCCAATCGTTGAACACCCCGTACTCGCCGTTGAACATCCAGGCGAACATCAGGGCGCTGAACACCGGCGGCATGGCCCACGGCAGCAACATGGCCACCCGCGCCACCGTGCGCCAGCGGTTCTCGAGGTTAGCCACCAGAGCCATCGGAATGCCGATTAAAAAAGACCCGCCCACGGTGAGCACCGCCAGGTAAAGCGTGGTCCACAGGCTCGAGCGGAAACGCCCATCTTTGAACAGCTCGAGGAAATTGTTCAAGCCCACAAAGGGTTCACCAAGGGCTGGCTCGAGCAGTTTCTGAAGGTGCAGACTGCTCCAGAACACCGTAACCAGCGGGTAAAGCAGCATTCCCAGCAGCAGCACGCCCGCCGGGAGCAGCAGCCAGAAGGCCAAAATCCCGTCGCCGGACAGCGCTCGAGCGAATTTGGAGGGCCGTTTCAGGGGTTGTGAGGGTAAGGTCTGAGCCATAGGCGTTTCTTAAAAATGCGGTGCAAGACACGCTCGAGGGTCGGGTCAAGCGAGCCAAAGGCCCATCATCTGGCGCACTGCCACAATCTTACCCAGGTGATACGCGTTGTGGACCGCTAAGCCGCGTAAAACATCGGCCATAGTCTCGCCGGGGTCCACTTCCAGGGCCAGTTTTTCTGGAGAGGTGGTCCAATCGAGCGCCAAATCCACACCCGAGAGAAACTCCTCGACCAGGGCTTCCCATTCTTGGAGGGTCTTGGCTGAATCTTGCGGGAAACGCAGGCCCGTTTCCCACATCTCCTCGTAGCGAGCTTCATCGGGTTTGAGCAAAAGGTTTTGCCACAAAACGGTGTGCCACAGCTCGGCATAGAGCGAATGTGTCTGACCAAAACGAGTTTCTAAAACCTGCTCGAGCGTCAGCCCAGAGAGAATTCTTCTTCGATTGGCGTACTCGCCGTGAAACAGCTTTTCCCACTTGTTCATCTACACCTCTACAAAAAGAAAGGGCTTATCCATGACAAGCCCTTATCTAAACCGCGTGGACTAACCACAACCTCTTACTTCAGCACCTTACTTGAGCACCGCGTCGAGTTCGCTCTGCATCTGCTCGAGGGCCGCGTCCACACTCTTGCTGCCGCCTACCGCCGCGTTGACCTGACCCCGGATGATTTCCGAGACTTTGGGGTAAACCGCCGTGACCGGACGGGGGCGCGCCTTGATGACCGCCGGGTAAAGTGCCGTGAAATGTGGGTTGGCCTTAAGCACCGCGCTGTTGTTGTACAGCGCCTTGCGGGCAGGCAGGTAAGCTCCGTTCACCGCCATGTCGCGGCCCGAATCGCTCGAGCTTAGAAAGCGAATGAGCTTGAAGGCGGCTTCCTTCTGCTTGCCGTAGGCGTTGAGGCTCCACTGCCAGCCCCCGGTGCAGGTGCTCGAGGGGTTCTTGCCGAACACCGGAATCCTGGCCACGCCCACCTTGCCCGCCACCAGTGTGGGGTCGGGCGATTTGCCCTGAAAGTGCGCCCAGGCATAGCTCCAGTTGAGGCCGAACAGCGCTTTGCCGCTCTGGAACAGCTTCCTCGAGTCGTCGGTTTTGCTTTCGGCCATGCTCTTGGGCGAGATACCGTACTTATTCACGGCGTCCACTAAAAAGCCCAGCCCCTGCTTGCCTGCGGCGGTGTTGACGCCCTTGCTGAGGTCGCCACCCGCGCTCCAGTACAGCTCGAGGAAGTTACACACCGTGCCCTCGATGGGCGCGGCCTGAAAGTTGAAGCCCTGGAGGTCGCCACCCTCGGCCTTGGTGATTTTTTGCGCGGTGGATACCAACTCGTCCCAGGTTTTGGGCACTTTGGCCCCGTACTTCTCAAGCAAATCTTTGCGGTAGTACAGAAACTGCGAATCGGTGAAGGCCGGCAGGGAGTACAGCTTGCCGCCCACGGTTCCACCGCCGATGGGTCCAGGTAGGAAGCCATCCAGGAAGTTCTTTTTGTCGCTCGAGTCCTTGAAGTAGCCGTCGAGTGGCTCGGCCCACTGCGCGGCGGCGAAGGTCGCGGGACGCACGATATCAATCAAAAAGATGTCCAGGCTCGAGTCTTTGGCAGCCAGCACGGTGGTGAGGTACTGGTTCTGCGCCTCGGAAGTGGCCCCCCCGGTCTCGAGCTTGACCTTGATGTCGGGGTTGGCTTTCTCGAATTTAGCGAACAGCGGGTTGAAAATTTCCGGGCGCTGCTGCGACCCCATGAACACGGTGAGCGTGGTGGCAGCGTGCGCGGTGGACAGGGCCAGCGCGGACACGGTGAGCAGGGTGGTCACAAGGGCGAACTTGGGTGATTTCATAAATCCTCCGGCAGGGGGCGTTTAGCGAAAAAATTGGGGTGCGAATGGCTCGAGTTGAGGGTTTGACCCGAACTATAGCATAGGGTCTCGAGGACGCGGGCAACGAGAGATTTCCGAAATCTATCGAAGAAACATCCCGACGCATTGAAGAGGTTGAACTGTTTGCTGTGGTCTACCTTCTGACCTCTGGCGTCTACCCTCTGGCCACCAACCCCCATAATGGTCTCCATGATTCAGGGCTTCGCACAAAAGATTTTTGACAATATTGACCTGGTACTGGTGGGCAAGCGTGAGGTCTCGAGCCTAGCCTTGGCCGCCATTTTAGCCGGGGGCCACGTTCTGCTCGAGGACGCTCCTGGAACTGGAAAAACCATGCTGGCCCGCGCGCTGGCGGTTTCGCTGGGCTTGGCATTCAACCGGGTGCAGTTCACCCCCGACCTGCTGCCGGGAGACATCACCGGAATGAGCATCTACCGCGCCGGGGACTTCGAGTTCCTGCCTGGTCCGGTGTTCTGCGGCATTCTGCTGGCCGACGAAATCAACCGCGCCACCCCCAAAACCCAGTCGGCGTTGCTCGAGGCGATGGCCGAATTTCAGGTCTCGGAAAACGGCGTCACCCACCCGCTGCCGCGCCCTTTCGTGGTGATGGCCACCCAGAACCCGCTCGAGTTCGAGGGCACCTTTCGGCTGCCCGAGGCCCAATTGGACCGCTTTCTGGTCAAGCTCTCGGTGGGCTACCCCACGCTCGAGGGTGAGATTGCCATGCTCTCGAGGCTGCGTGAAACCCACCCCATAGACACGCTGGGTCAGGTCTCGAGCGCCGCTGAGTTGCTCGAGGCCCGCGTCAAGGTGCGTCAGGTGCGGCTATCCCCGGACCTTCTGCACTACCTGGCTACGCTGGTTCACACCACCCGCAATATGGGCGAGCTTTCGCTGGGGGCCAGTCCCAGGGCTTCGCTGGCCCTTCAGGGGGTGGCCCAGGCGCTGGCCGCGCTCGAGGGCCGCGATTTCGTGGTTCCCGACGACCTCAAACGCGCCGCCGTGCCGGTTTTATCGCACCGCGTCACCGTCCGCACCGAGGCCCGTCTGGGCGGTCTGAGCGCCGTTTCGGTGATTGAGGAACTGCTGGGGAGGGTTCCAGTTCCGGTGGAAGTGGCGCAGGTTTGAGCGAGTAGTGAGTTTTGCCGTGAGCCGCGAGATTGTACATCGTCCGCGTCTCAGCCACCGTGGTAACGTTGACCACTGTACCCGTGCCTCGAGCGGTCTTGAGTATATCACCGACGCTGAGGTGGCCTGCACCCACCCAGTTGGGTCCTAAGTCTCTAACCCCATCACTTGCGGGCACTCGAGGACCATACCCCGTGCTCGACGAAGTGTTCTGGGCTTTTTCCTGCACGTAGAACGGGTGCTAGGGGGTAGTGATGATGGGTTCGCTCGAGCCATCCTTGTTCTTCAGGGTCAGGTAGATAATCGCCAGGTCCTGGTTGACGAAGACGTGGTTGACCGTTTTGAGTTCGTTACTTTCCAGTTTGCTCGTTGTAGGTCAGGACTTGGGTGACGCTGTCTTGGCCCAACTTCAGCACCTCACGGACTGGGCCGCTCGAGGCGTTCGCATTTCCGGTTCCGTCCAGGGCAAACAGGGCTGCGATGGGGAGGAGTCCGCTCGAGGGGTAAAAAGGGGTTCGCTCGAAACCCTTTCCTATGCTTCCCACCGTCTGTTGGCAGGGTTCCAAATCTGACCTTCAAGGGGGTCCAAAACCAGAGGCTCGAGCAGTCCTCGCACCGCTTGGAACGCCTCGTCAAAACTTTGGGGCAGCTTGAGGGTAGGGTTGACCCGACCTAACCGAGTCCAACCTCCGGTAAAACTCTCCAAACTCGAGAGGTTCAGGGTAAAAAAGACTTGTGCTTCTGACCACTCGGTGTTGCGACGCGCAAAGGTCTCCCGCAAACTGCGCTCGAGCACATTGGCCTGGAAAACCTGGGTCCGGCTGAGGGTGTAGAGGTCGTAAAAGTCTTTCAAGCGGCTATTGGCCTCACCTAAGGACACCATCGCTTGAAACTTCTCTGCCACCACGGTCTCGAGCGCGTAAGCCCACACCGAGAACCCCGCCGCTTCACCCTCGAGCAGGGTGGGATAATTCAGCAAGGTGGGTGACGGGCTAAGCGCGTCTCCAAAACCGACGTCGATTTGTAGGGGGACTCGAGCGGAACCCAACTCGGCCACCAGACGACCTCGAGCGCCGCCGTACTGGTCTTCTGGGCGAATGGGAGCCACTGAAACCGAGCTTGGGTCGAAGCGGAGTCCATCCTCGAGAGACACCCGTGCCAGGTCTCGCAGGGTGTCTGCAACTCGCTCGAGGTCCGAAGAGATTCCGCGCGCCAACACATCCAAATCCTGAGTGGGACGGGCTTTTTCGCCCAGTTGACTGTAGAGCAGCAGACCACCCTTGAGCACAAAATGCTCGAGATGCGAGGAAACGGCCAGTCGAGCAAGTAAACGTTCTTGAACATACAGCAATAAGACACGGTTGAAGTCTCGGCCTTCCCGACGGGCGAGATTGAGCAAACGGTCTTTGACCGAGGCCGCACGGTTTTTCATGCCAAAACCACCGTGGCGTAATGCTGCATGGCCCTTTCCACCTTACACGCCTTGGCGGTATCCATCAGCCGTGAAACGCTCCCCCCCCTCGAGCGCAAATAATTTTTGAGCACTTCAAGAAAGGGAGCTTCACCGTAAGTTTTTCGTAGCCTCAGCAAATCCACCACCGTTTTTTCGGGGCTGTACACCTTTAATGTTCCACCCTCGAGCGCGTGTGACTCGAGGCCCGTGCTGTAATACGGTTCGGAGAAGTGAATATAGCGTACCGGAGGCCACGAAATTGGACTGCGCCAGGCGCTTTTGGGCAAGGCTAGATACAGCTCGTCGGGGACCGTGGTGCTGAGTTCGTGGTAAAAGGCGCTCGAGAGTAGACACACCACCGCTCGAGGAACCTGGGCCTGCACGATCAACCACTCCCACCAGCGGGAAGCACTCAGACCTTCCCCCAAAGGCTCAGAGAGCTGATACACCCCACGTGCGCTGCGCTTGAGCCAGCCTTCACGCACCGCCTGGGTGAGGTAGAAGGGATTGATTCCAGCGGCCACCACGTCCCGGCGTCGCAGCAAGCCAGACGGACACTCGAGCAGAGGAACCAGCGGAGAGGAAGGATTCATGGCTCGATTTTAACACAATCTAGTTCTATAGAGTGCGCCTAACTTGAACATGTTAAACCACTTTGGGAGAGAAACCGCTCGAGCGCTAGGAATGGTTAACCCTCGAGCGGGTGTGGAGTTTTTTTAAGTGCTCGAGCCACTCGATTATCCAAGCATCTCTAGAGGGTGCCTAACAAGGTTTTGAAGTCTGGACACCTGAATTTGCTCATGACAGAATAGTCCATGCCCTCCGTTCGTACTCCGTACAAGACTGACTTGGACGACGAAACCTACGCTTTC
>Ga0123336_10003146_pt1 | contig 13989 bp, 8 predicted proteins | sample SSSSmetaG_FD_96466 | JGI IMG/M metagenome (GOLD analysis project Ga0123336, IMG submission 96466) | Glacier valley bacterial and archeal communities from Borup Fiord, Nunavut, Canada, to study Microbial Dark Matter (Phase II) - ​SSSS metaG | ecosystem: Environmental > Aquatic > Freshwater > Ice... | reverse complement strand
TCAGGCCGCCGAGGCCTTGTGCGAGCTCGCCCTCGAAAGGTCCGGGGGCGAACGCGCGCAGCGGGCCTTCACCCACCAGCTCCACCGCGCGCGCGAGCGATCCGGAGCGCAGCGCCGGCGAGGCGCGCCGCAGCTTGCCCTGGGCGAACGCCTCCGCGGCGCGGATCGGTCCGGCGCGACCCTGCTCGAGCGCGACGAGCTCGCGCCCGAACGTCACGACCTGCTGCGGCTCGCCGTTCACTTCGCCCCACACGCGGATCACGGGCGGGCTCGGCACGTCGAGCTGGCGACCGCCCGGCTTGGTGACGCGATCGACGAACGTCCGCTCGATGCGCGCCGGGTCGAACGGCGCGCGGGCCAGCGACAGGAAGGTGTCCTTGTACTTCGCGACGCACAGGTCCTGGATCTGCCGGACGTCGACCCCGCCGTGCGCGGCGGTGAACGTGTCGAACCGCGCCTCGGGTACGACGAGCGCGATCACGGGGATGAGATCCGGCAGCTCCGCGAGCGTGCGCGGCTTCGCCTCCACCAGCCACTCCACGCCCGCCGACGGCGCGAGGTCGCACGCAGGCTCGAGATGGAGCGGCACCGGCGGAGGAGCCGGCGGCGTGGCGAGCGGCTTCGGCCCGCAGCCCGCGAGGCCGCAGGCGAGGAGGAGGAAGGGCGCGAGCGCGAGAGCGGACGCCCTCGCTCCGCTCACGGGGCGACCACGACGTACGCGAAGCGGCGGTTCTTCGAGCCGACCTTCAGCAGGTAGCGCTTGCCCTTCTCGAGCTGGAGGTTCGCGTCGGTCACGCGCACCTGATCGAGCTCGACGCCGCCTTGCTCGACGAGCCGCTTGCCTTCACCCGTCGACTTCACGAGGCCCGCGCTGGAGAGCGCCTTGGCGATCCAGAGCGTGGGGCCGTCGGTCGAGAGCGAGAACTCCTTCACGTCGGCCGGGACGGCGTCGCCCGCGTAGATCTTCTCGAACTCCGCGGCGGCGGCCTGCGCGGCGGCGGCGTCGTGGAAGCGCGTGACGAGCTCGCGCGCGAAGAGCGCCTTGATCTCCTTCGGGTGCCGGCCGCCGGCCTTCTCCTGCTTGAGCGCGGCGATCTCCTCGTTCGACCTCGACGAGAGCAGCTCGAAGTAGCGGAAGATCACCTCGTCATCGACCTGCATGACCTTGCGATGCATGTCGAGCGGGAGCTCGGTGAGGCCGATGTAGTTGTCGGCGCTCTTCGACATCTTCGCGCCGGTGACGACGCCGTTCTCCATCTTCGCGTCGATGCCCTCGAGCAGCGGCGTGGTCATCACCATCTGCGGACGCTTGCCGTACTTGCTCATCAGGTCGCGGCCGACCAGCAGGTTGAACAGCTGGTCGGTGCCGCCGAGCTCGATGTCGTTGTCGAGGGCCACCGAGTCGTAGCCCTGGAGCAGCGGATAGAGGAACTCGTGCTGGTAGATGGGGCGGTTCTCCTCGAACCGCTTCGCGAAGTCGTTGCGCTCGAGCATGCGCGAGACCGTCATCCTCGCCATCAGCTCGACGATCTCGACGGGCGAGAGCTTGTCGAGCCACTCGGAGTTCGAGCGGATCTCGGTCCTGCTGCGGTCGAGGATCTTGAAGGCCTGATCGGTGTACGTCTTGGCCGAGGCCGCGACCTCCTCGCGCGAGAGGCGCGGGCGCGAGTCGCTCTTGCCCGTGGGATCGCCGACCATCGCGGTGAACTCGCCGACGAGGAGGATCGCCTGGTGGCCCAGGTCCTGGAACTGCCGCATCTTCGCGAGCAGCACCGCGTGCCCCATGTGGAGATCGGGGCGCGTCGGATCGAAGCCCGCCTTCACGCGGAGGGGCTTGCCACTCTTGCGTGACTCCTCGAGGCGCGCCTCGAGCTCGGTCTTCACGTGGAGGTCGACGACGCCGCGCGTGAGCACGGCCATCTGATCCGGAACAGAGAGGAACGTCAGGTCAATCGTCCTTGTCGTCGCCGCCGGTGATGGTGGCGTGCGTGAGGCGGCTGTTGTTGACGAGCTCCTTGAGCTCCTTGCCGACCTTGAAGAAGGGAAGTCGCTTCGGCGGCACCGGAACGGGCGCGCCGGTGCGCGGGTTGCGCCCCGAGTACGCCTTGTAGGGACGCACCGTGAAGCTGCCGAAGCCGCGGATCTCGATGCCCTCGCCGCGTTGCAGCGCCTCGGTCATGGCTTCGAAGACGCAGTTCACGACGAGCTCCGCGCGGGCCTTCGTCAGCTGGCTGCGAGCGGCCATCGCGTCGATGAGTTCACTCTTCGTCATCTAAGTTTTGCTCCGCGCGCCTCGCGCCTTGAGTTCGCATCGCGGCGCCGAGGCGCCCCCCACAAGCACCTAGTGAAGCCACGTTCTGGCAAATCGTCAACGAGATCCCGTCATTAGGCAAAGCCCGTGCCGAAATGCCGCATTTCGGCTCGTTCCATCACGGCCGGCGCTGGAGCGAGACCCGGTCGAGGGTCACGACCCCGTGATCCGCCTCGAAGACGACGGTCACGAACGGGGGCGTGAGCTTCACGTCCCTGGTCTTGAGATCCGCGCAGGCCGCGCCCTCGACGTCGACCCAGTCCCAGGTCTCCTTCCCGATCGTCACCCTGCCGGCGGGGAGCGCCGAGCCGCGCGAGGGTACGAACGGGACGCGGGTGCCCTGCGCCACGCGGAGTCCGATCGCATACTTGCCAGGCTGCAAGACCGGCACGTCGAAGGTGACCCGCGCATGGCCGTCGAGCGGCGCCGGCACGAGCGCGAGCCCGCGCGCCCCCGACACGCAGCCTTCGCCGGAGACGGGCACCGCATAGCCGCCCTGCTGCGTGAGGACCGGCCACTCCGCCTCGACCTCGAAGTGTGTCGGCTCGCTCAGCGACGGCGGCGCCCACGGCACCACCGACGCCAGCGCCGCAGGCGGCCCCTGCCCGGCCAACGCGGGGGGGATCTCGAACTTGTAGAGGAAGGTCGGCGGGTGCTGGAGGCGGTCGAAGAGCATGCGATCGCGGTCGTCGTTGTGGAGGCGCGCCACCACGATGCCGTTCCTCGACTTCGCGTCCGGATCGTGGCCGAGCGCGAAGCCATGATCGGTGTCGACGAACACGAGTCCCGCGGTGATGTTCGCGCGCGCGAGCAAATCGGGCTCGAACATCGGCTTACCGCCGTCGCGCTCGGCGAGCTGGATGTGGCCGAACACGCCGTGCACCGCGAAGCCGACGAGCACGACGGCGACGAGCGCGAACGCGCCGCGCACGAAGCGCACCGAGCCGGCGAGCCGCGCCACCGCGAGCGCGAGGAGGGCGTGCTCCACCGGCAGCACGTCCGCGAAGAAGCGCGCGCCTCCGCCCGGGTAGTTGCCGTCGAAGTAGAACCCGGCGTACGTCAGCATGTGCAGCGCGACCAGCAACGCTGCGGCGACCACCGCGGGGCTGCGCTTTCCGGCGCGCCGGCGCGCGAGCGGTACGAGCACGAGCAGGGCGAGCGGCTCGAGGTTCGCGATGTCGAGCACGTGGAGCCGCAGGCGGCGCACGGTCGTGCCGAGCGCCGCGAGGACGCCGTAGCCGTTCGCGAGCCGCGCGGCGACGAAGTCTCCGTGCTCGTGCAGGCAGCCGATGCCGCGGCCGAGGCCCCAGCGGAAGCAGTCCGGCGGACCGTCGCTGAGTGCATAGTACATCTTCTGGGACGACGTCAGCCACGCGCCGGTGACGGAGTGCTGGGCGACCACGAGCAGGAGCACGCCGGGCGCCATCCCCAGCAGCAGCCGGCGCAGGCTCGCGCGCTGGCCCCGCAGCAGCAGCCACCCGACGACGATGCCGATCGCTACCGCCGAGACCGGGCGCGTCGCCACCACCGCGCCGAGCGCGAGCCCGGCGAGGAGCGGTCGCTTTCTCAGCGCCGCCTCGAAGGCCACGACGATCCCGAGCGCCGTCGCGCCGTGCGCCATCGTGTCTGCCGTGTGGTAGCGGAGCGCGGCGCACGCGACCGAGAGCAGCGCCGCCGTCCGCGCGATCGGCTCGGCGAGCGCCTTCGTCTCCGGAAGCGCGTCGTGTGCCATCGTGCGGGCGAGCCGGTACGTCGCGACCACGAGGCCCGCGGCGAGCGCTGGCCCCACCACCATGGGCGCGCCCATCTTGAAGGCGACCGCGAGCAGCAACGGATAGCCCGGCGGGAAGATCCCGCCCATGACGCCCGTGCCCGGCCCGCTCTCGCGATAGAGGAGGAAGCGCCCGCGAAAGCTCCCACTGGGATCGCCGATCGGCCAGCTCAGGTCGCCGTGCGAGAGCGCGCGGCCCTGCAGGAAGTACGTCGTGGCGTCGATGATGCGCGGCCCGCCGTGGAGGTAGGTCGCGATGTACATCACCGAGAGCAGCGCGGCGCTGAACGCCGTGATCCACAGGAACAGCTTGGTGGGCAGCGGATGCTCGCCGAGCCCGAGGAGCGCTCGCCCGCGTCCCGTCAGCACGAGGACCAGCAGCACCAATCCGAGGCCGAGCGCGACCTTCGAGGCGTCGTCGGGCGGACGACCCCACGTGCCGGCGAGGTCGCGCAGCTGCTGACCGAGCGTCACTGCGTCAGCCACGCGTGAAAATCGACGAAGTCGCCGGGGCCTTCGTTCGTCAGCTCGACGTGCATCTCGGTCGTGACGAGCGCGGCGGGAACGGCGAGCGGCGCCTCGAGCCAGGAGTCGGTGCGCTCGAGATCGAACACGCCGGCGTCCTGACCGTCGACGCGCACGCGGACGCGCGTCTTCGACTCCGGGGCCACGCGCACGACGAGGTGCGCCGCCGCGCCCGGCGTGAGCCCCCGCGCGACGAAGCGCTCGCGGCGCGTGACCGCGATGCGCCGTCCGGCGTCGAACATGTCCTGCTTCGCGTCCGCAGGGTCGGGGAGAATGCGCATGTCCGTCCAGCCGTTGGCCGGCCGGTCGAAGGCGTAGCCGGCGCGCTGCTCGCTCACGAGATCTCCGACGTCGACCTGCGCGCGCACCAGCGAATCGCCGGCCGGGATCGCGCGGATACGGTCACCCGTGCCGAGGACGTGCCAGTCGGCGCGGTAGACGACGTGCTCGTAGCCTCCGCAGATCACGTTGCCCTCGACCGGGAAGCGTTCCATGACGTCGCTCGCGAACCACGCCGGGAGCACGCCCCACCAGGTGGGAAAGATGGCGAGCACGTCGGGCCGATCGCTCTCGGGGATGCGCTCGATGAGCTCGAGGGTCGCGGGCAGACCGTGCACGCCGGCGCGGGCGAAGGGCAGCTGGTGGTAGCCGCCGAGCCCGATGATATCGAGGCCGGGCCGGTCCGACTCGTAGAGGATCGCGCCCGCATCGCCGACGAGCACGCGCTTCGGCTTCAGCTTGCCGAGGTACTTGCCGAGCGTGAGGTGCTGGTCGCGGATGTTGCGCGAGGCGCGGCCGAAGAACCACTTCTGGTCGCGCATCTTCGGGATCTGGTGATCCCAGACGAACAGGACGGCGAGCCCGACGATGACCACGCGCAGCGCGCGCAGATGGAGCAGCGCAGCGCCGGCGAGCCCGCCGCCGAACGCGAGCAGCCAGGGGAGGCGGAACGTCGCGTTCGTCCCGGCGGGCCGCGTGAGCACGCCGACGATCTGCACGACGAACGCTCCGATGAGGATCACCGTGAGGATGCTCGGGTAGCCGCGCCCGCCCCGCCCGTGCACCTTCGCGCGGGCGCGGCACGCGACCGAGATGCCGAGCGCCGCGAGGATCAGCAGCCACGCGACCGCGGGCATCACGTAGCGCTCGTTCTGCCAGCGCACCTGCCCGTTGAGCGCGACGATCGCGATCCACAGGACGATCTGCGCCCAGAGGATCACGGCGATCCGGCGCGTGCGCGGGAACGCGAGCGGAAGCAGCGCGAGGGCCACGGGCACGACCCCCGCCCACCACGCGCTGCGCGCGAGGATCACCAGCGGATTCGTCGGGCCCCAGCTCGCAGGCAGGAGCTCGCCGAGGCGCTCTCCCTCGACGTGCGCGAAGTGGTAATCGAGGTTCCGGAGCGAGGCGTACTTCGCGTTGCCGATCCAGTCGTCGAGCTTCTCGTCGCCGGTCATGTACGGGTTGTTCATCGCGAGCTTCACGATCGCCCCGTTCGCGGTCCACTCGCCCGTGAGCGCGCGGTTGGCGAACGCCTGCGCGACGAGGAGCACGACGCCGGGTAAGGCAACCCGGAGGAGGATGCCGCTGATCCGCAGCCAGCCGAAGCGTCGATGCGCCAGCGCGGCCGCGATCCCGAAGACCGCCAGGGTGGCCGAGGCCTCCGGCCGCGTGGTCACGAGCAGCGCGCCGGCGACGCCGAGCCACCACGCATGCGCGGCGACCTGCCGGGACCCGTGGGCGGTCTTCGCATCGGCCTCGACGCGCCGCCAGGCGGCGAGCGCGATGGCCCACGTCGCGAGGAAGAACGACACCTCCATGCCGCTCCACAGCGACCAGTCGAGCGCGCCGATCGCGAGGAATACCGGCGGAAGCAGGTACGAGGAGAGCCGGCCCCAGTCGTCGCGCGCGCCCTCGAGGAACAGCCGGCGCGTCACGAGCAGCGTCCCGAACACGCTGACCGCCGCGACGAGCGCCGCCCACTGCATGAGCTCTCGCCCCGTGAAGCCGACGAGCCAGCCGGCCGCCAGCACGAACGGATAGGTGAGGCTCGTGTTGCCCGACGAGTAGCCATTACCGATCGTCCACTCGAACGGATGCCCGAGCGCGGTCGCCCGCGCGTAGTCGAGATGGATGAAGACGTCGTCGAGGGGAGCGCTCCACTCACCGCCCGTCTGCTTCAGCATGTAGCCGTAGAACGCCCGCGCCGAGAGCAGCGTGTGGAGCGCGGTCCACGCGACGAAGAGCACGGGATCTACGCGCCGCAGCCCGGCCGCGAGCGCGGAGGATGCGAACGCGTGCGGATGCGTGAGACGCACCGAACGGACATGTGCGGCGACGTTGCGAAACACAGCGGACCGGCTCTGCGCTTCTACCATGGCCGCCGGTCGACCGAGTGTGTTAGGTTCCCGCGCCCACGAGGACATGATTTCGGCATTGCGAAGGCCGGGGGGCAAGCGGAACCAGCGGCGAAGGGGCGTCGCGAGCGCGCTGCTCGTCGCGGGCACGGCGCTCGGGGCATCGTGGCCGACGTCGGCGCAGGCCCAGCCGGGTGGCTCCGTCGCGAAGCCCCAGGATCCCGCGCCGCCGCCGCCGCCCCCCACGCAGACGGTGATCACGTCGCCGGTGGTGAAGAAGGACGACGGCGCGACCTACCCGGCGCAGGCGCTCGCCGACAAGGTGAAGGGTTCCGTCACCGTCGTCGTGAAGGTCGAGATCGACGCGAGCGGCGTCGTCCAGAACGCGACCGTCGACAATCCCGTCGGCCACGGCTTCGACGAGGCGGCGATCGCGGCAGCGAAGAAGCTCGAATACGAGCCCGCCAAGCGCAACGGCACGCCCATCGCGTCCAGGTTTCTCCACACGTACGTGTTCACGCCGCCGGGCTCGCGCATCGTGGGCAAGGTCGCGACCGAGCGCGGCAAGAAGGACGTGCCGCTCGAGGGCGCGGTCATCACCGTGACCGCCGCCGACGGCGCGACGTTCAAGGCGGCGGCCGCCGCCGACGGCACGTACCACGTCGACGATCTGCCGGCTGGCGCGTACACGGTCACGGTCGCGGCCGAGGGCTACGTCGAGCAGGCTTACGAGCAGGCGCTCGAGGCCGGCGAGGAGGCCCGGGCCGACCTCCGCCTCTCGAAGGTCGAGGAGGCCCCGCCGCCCCCCAAGCCTGGCGAGGCGCCGGTCGAGGAGGTGCGCGTGCGCGGGACCCGCCCGCCGCGCGAGATCGTGAAGCGCACGCTCGAGCAGCGCGAGCTCTCGCGCATCCCCGGCACCAACGGCGACGCGCTGCGCGCCATCCAGAACCTCCCCGGTGTCGCCCGCCCGCCCGCCATCGCGGGCCTGCTCATCGTGCGCGGCGCCGCCCCGAACGAGACGAACGTCTACATCGACGGCACGCTCGTCCCGATCGTCTACCACTTCGGCGGTCTCTCCAGCGTCATCCCCACGGAGATGATCGAGAAGCTCGACTTCTACCCCGGCAACTTCAGCACCTATTACGGGCGCGTCACCGGAGCGATCGTCGACGTCGGAGTGAAGGACCCCAAGGTCCGTCCCGACAAGAAGATCCACGGCCTCGCCCAGGCCGACCTCATCGATGCGCGCGTCCTCGCCGAGGGCCCGATCGCGAACACGGGGTGGAACTTTGCGGTCGCCGGCCGCCGCTCCTACGTCGATCTCTGGCTGAAGCCCGTGCTCACGCGGGCCGGCGCGGGCGTCACGACCGCGCCCGTCTACTACGACTACCAGGCGATGCTCCAGAAGGACTGGGGCGGGAAGCACTCCTTCCGCCTCTTCTTCTTCGGCTCGGACGACCGCCTCGAGATCCTCACGCGCACCGTCAACGGGTCGAACCCGGGCATCGGCGGCAACATCACGTTCGGCACGGCGTTCTATCGCCTCCAGGCGCGCTACGTCGGCAAGCTCAGTGACGACACCGAGGTCCGCCTCACCGCGGCCATCGGCAAGGACGCGATCGACGTCTCGATCGGCGACAACTTCTTCGTCCTCTCCTCGTACCCGATCAACCCGCGCGCCGAGCTCTCGCAGCGCATCGCCGCGGGCGTGCGCAACAACTTCGGCCTCGACATCCTCTACGCGCCCTACACGGTCGACGTGCGGCTCCCCGCACCTCCGCGCCCCGGCACGCCGCCCGCGGGGCCCTTCGGCGCGCAGCCACCGCTGCAGGTCAGCGACAGCGACGCGGTCTACCGCCCCGCGCTCTACGACGAGATCGAGCTCACGCCGTTCTCCGGCACGCGCATCGTGCCCGGCGTGCGCCTCGACTACGCGAAGGACACGCGCGCGTGGGACGTGCAGCCGCGCCTCGTGGTCCGCCAGGATCTGCATCGTGACTTCCCGCGCACCACGGTGAAGGGCGGCGTCGGTCGCTTCACGCAGCCGCCGCAGCCCCAGGAGACGAACCGCACCTTCGGCCTCGCCGGGCTCACCTCGAACATCGCGTACCACTACGGCACGGGCGTCGAGCAGGAGCTCACGCGGCAGGTCGAGGTCTCGGTGGAGGGCTTCTACCGCCAGTACGACAACCGCGTCGTGCAGCGCCTCGGCAACGTCGGCGAGGGCCGCGCGTTCGGTCTCGAGACCCTCCTTCGCTACAAGCCCGACGACCGCTTCTTCGGTTTCCTCGCGTACACGCTCTCGCGCAGCGTGCGCAAGGACGGCCCCGGCGAGCCGGAGCGGCTCTTCAACTTCGACCAGACGCACATCCTCACCGCCATCGGCAGCTACCGGCTCGGCAACGGCTGGGAGCTCGGCGCGCGCTTCCGCTTCGTCTCGGGCAGCCTCAACACGCCGCAGACCTACGGCTTCTACGACGCGACCGTCGGCTCGTACATCGGGCTCGCGCAGTTCCCGCCGTTCGGCCGCCGCAACCCGCCCTTCCACCAGCTCGACGTGCGTGTCGACAAGTCGTGGCAGGTCACGAAGGACTTCAAGCTCAGCGCGTACCTCGACATCTACAACGCCTACAACCAGGCGAACGTCGAGGGCGTCAGCTACAACTTCAACCAGACCCTGAGCACGAACGCGACGGGCATCCCGTTCCTGCCGAGCATCGGAATGAGAGGGGAGCTGTGAAGACCCTTCGTCGACGTGCGCCTGCCGCCGCCACGCTCTTCGTGGTGCTCGTGCTCGCGGTCCTGGCGGCGCTCGTCGCCTGCGGTGGCGGAGGCTTCGATCCGCAGAGCAAGGTCGACAGCGTTCGCCTCTTCGTCGTCAAGGCCGACAAGCCCTACGCGAAGCCCGGCGAGACGGTGACCCTCGAGGCGCTCCTGACCGACGCGCGCCGCGAGCGGCCGCGCGCCGCGAAGCTCTACTGGATCCCGATCCTCTGCCTCAACCCGCAGGACGATCTCTACTACCTCTGCTTCGCAAACCCCGGGGACGCGAGCAACCAGGCCGGCGCGACGCGCCTCATCCCGCTCGGGTCCTTCGCCGACGCAGGCGCCGGCGCCGGCGCCGATGCGGGCGGCAATCCGTTCGCGGCCATCCCGACCGGCGTCGATCTCGGGCCGTTCCTCCCGCAGGGACCGACCTTCTCGTTCCGCATGCCGGATGACGCGGTCAAGGCGCGTCCCCAGGACCCCGAGCATCCCTACGGGCTCGCGGTGATCTTCAACGTGCTCTGCGCCGGCAGCCTCCAGTTCTTGCCTCGCAACCCCGCCGGCGGCGCGCAGCAGGTGCCCGTCGTCTGCGCCGACGACAACGGCGTCGCGCTCCCCGCGAGCGACTACGTGATCGGCATCACGCGCGTGTACTCGTTCCCCGATCGCATCAACACGAACCCCGTCCTCGAGAAGGTCACGTTCGAGGGCAACGACATCGATCTCGCGCAGGGCATCACGTTCGAGAAGTGCACCGCGGAGAAGGAAGCCGACTGCAAGGAGAACAAGATCGACGTGCGCGTCTCCGACTCCAGCTGGGAGGCCAACCCGGCCGACGTCACGCGCGACGGTGAGCTCCGCGAGCAGATCTGGGTCGACTACTACTCGGACATCGGCACGTTCGACGACGAGGCGCGGCTGCTGTTCGACACGCGGGTCGGACGCATTTCCGATTCAGAGGTGAAGTTCCGGGCTCCCAAGAACGTCGCCGACGGAACGATGTGGGCCGTGGTCCACGACAACCGCGGCGGCTCCAGCTGGATCGTGGTCCCGTTCCACGTCCGGTGACCGGGCTGGCGCGGGGCGCCGGTTCGCGCCATGATCCAGGCATTCCTTCGATGTCGGGCGCTCGCGGTCTCGGTCTCATCTTCCTCGTGGGCGCCGCGCTCGCGCTCGCGCCGGCATGCGCGAAGAAGACCGACAGCGGGTTCTTCCAGGAGCAGGACTTCAAGCCCCCGAAGGGCAGCGACGAAGCGGGCTCCGAGCCCGTCGTCTTCGACCGCAACAACATCGTCGAGACCGCCGCCCTGGTCGACTCCGAGGCGCTCGACTCCGCGTTGATCCAGAAGTTCATGCACCGGACGCCCTACGACCGGCCGACGTTCCTCGAGACGTACCAGTCGAACGGCGTGCGCGCGTCGGACGCGATCGCGCGGGCTGCGCGCACGTACCGCATCAACCCGCTCGCGTTCCTGGTCGCCGCGCAGGGCACGCAGGGGCTCATCGGCGAGATCAACTACCCGTTCCCGCCCGAGCGCGTGGAGTACGTCTTCCGCTGCGGCTGCCTGCAGGGCGCCGACTGTCTGCCCGAGCTCGCGGGGTTCGATCGCCAGGTCGACTGCCTAGGCCGTCAGCTCCGTGACGCGCTCACCGCGATCTCGACGGGCGACCAGACCGCGGGCGGCTGGGGCAAGGACAAGACGAGCATCACCCTCGACAACCTCAAGGTCACGCCCGCCAACGAGGCTACCGCGGTCATCTACGATCGCTCGCCGCGCGTGGCCCAGGGCAGCGCGGGCGGCACGTGGTTCTTCTGGAACCTCTTCCGCGTCTACGCCGTGGGCGCCGACTACTTTGGGCCCATCGGGGGGGGCGCCGGCGCCGGCTGGATCGGCGACGCCTGCACCTCCTCGGCGACGTGCACGGGCATCGGCGAGGGCGCGCTGTGCGCCAACGGCGACTACCCCGGCGGCCTCTGCACCATCAAGTGCACCGGCGACTGCCCGGTCGGCGCCGACAGGCCCGAGTCGTTCTGCGCCGACTTCAAGACGAACGGAGGCTTCTGCCTGTCGGTCTGCAACCTGACCGCGCCGTCCTGTCGCGAAGGCTACAAGTGCGTGACGACGAAGAAGCTCGGCTCGACCGCTGCGGCCGACTCGAAGCCCGTCTGCACCATCCAGTGAGTCACTCGAAGAGCTGGATCTTGGTGCCGTCGCTCCAGAAGTAGCGGTTCTGGAACTTGCCGTCGGGCGTGATGCTCGTGCCGTACACGGACTTCGAGAACTGGTGGTTCTCCTTCGTGAAGCCGGCGCTGGCGCCGAGCCCGAGGTTCACGTTGGGCAGGTTCTCGAACGCGAGGACGAGGTTGTCCGACGTGAGCGCGGCCTTGTTCGCCTTGAGCCCTTCGAGGAACACGCGTCCTGCGATGTAGCCCTCGAGCGCGGTGAACGTCGGGGCGGCGCCGGTCGGCGCCACGAGCCGCTTGTAGTCGAGCACGACGTCGCTGTTGTCGCTGTCGTAGTTCGGGACGACCTGCGAGACGAAGACATCGTCGGTGTACGGCTTCGAGCCGCTCGGCGTCGCGACCGACCCGAGGGCCGCGAGGCGCTGGGCGAGCGAGTTCGGGCCGACGAACGAGACGTTGCTGAAGTACAGCTTCAACCGCGTCGCCTTCTGGAGCGTCGACTGCTCGGCGTCGCTCGCGTTCTGCCAGTCCTTCAGCGTCTGGATCAGCTGCACGCCCGGCCCGTACGTGTCGGTCATCATGATGCCGACGGTGTGCTGGGCACCGTCCGACGCGAGCAGCGACTTGAGGTACGCGATCGCGGAGGCCGCTTGCGTGGGCACGCTGCCAGCGTCGTCGCGGGCGTAGCGGAAGCGCTGGAAGCTCGGCGGGGCGTCGCGGAGCGCCTGGTAGGCCGCCACCAGGCCGTTGTAGCCGGCGTCGCCGAACGAGTCGTTCTGGTCGAAGCTGATGATGTGCTTGTCGTTCGGCACCTTCAGCGTGAAGAAGAACTCGAGCGTCGCGCGCGCCTCCTGCGCGTAGCTCGCGCGGACGTTGAAGATGTACTTCGCGCACGGGCCCGCCTTCGTGTCGCGCAGCATCGCGGTCGCGCCGGTGAAGGCACCGAAGTAGAGCGTCCCGGTCTCCACGATGATCGGCGCGGCGCGCACCATGGTCGGCGTGCCGACGCTCCCGATGACCGCGGTGACGGCGTTCGGTCCGGGGAGGAGCGCGGTCTGCGAGAAGGCATCCTGCCCGGCCACGGGCGGCGTCTGCGTGGTCGGGCAGCGCGGCGCGCCCACGCCGACGACAGCATCGACGAGCTTGCGCGCGTTGTCCTCGGCGACCGCCGGGGTGTACTGATCGTCGCGGAACTCGAGCTCGATCTTCCGGCCGCGGATGCCGCCGGTCGCGTTCTGCGTGTCGAAGGCGAGCTGGATCCCGCGACGCATCTCGAGGCCGAGGTCCTGGCTCGGGCCGGTGGCGGGTGCGCTCATGCCGATCCGCAACGGGGCGTCCGCGGCCTGGACGCACAGGTTCTTCTGCGCAGCGGCGTTCGGGACGCATGCGAGCGTACCTCCGCAGTCGTCGTCGGTCGCGCAGCTCTTCGGCTCGAACGTCGAGGAGCAGGCGGTGCTGCCGGTGAGGACACTCAGGCTCGCAGCGCCGGCGAGCAAGGCCCAGCTATTCATCGACATCGGCTTCCAGCTCCTTCGAACATCAGAATCGGACGCGCCACGAGGCGCCTCCGGCACGGCCGTCGGTCCAGGGCGTGAACGCCGTGGCCGTTCGCTTTTCGGGCTCGCTCGGCGAGCTCGCGAGGTACCAGATGAGCCCCCCGATCGTGACCGCGGCGCCACCGATCCCGATGCCGAGGCCGAGGTTTGCGCGCGCGACCCCCGATTTCGCCTCGTCGAACGCGGTGTCGCCCGGCGCCGCCGCGCACTCGTGCGTGTCGCGCGAGCAGTTGGAGGGGACCGCGCCGAGACCGGTCGCGAGCAGGACGCCGCCGACCACGAGCGCGACGCCGCCGGCGCCCGCGACGAACAGCGGCGCGATGGGTCGCGATGCTTGCGCCGGCTCCTCGCTGACGGCGCCCCGCGCCGGCGCCGCGGACGCGGTCGCGGTCGCGGTCGCATCGCCGAACACGGCCACGATGGCGCGGCTCTTCTCGCCTGCGCTGATCACGACCGATTGCGTGACGTCCTTGCCGGCGTGCGCGAAGCGGACCGTGTGCTTGCCGGGATCGAGGTCG